>Ga0099797_101284_pt1 | contig 13718 bp, 7 predicted proteins | sample Uncmet_Sort48C_1_FD_89871 | JGI IMG/M metagenome (GOLD analysis project Ga0099797, IMG submission 89871) | Marine eukaryotic communities from CALCOFI LINE 67, Pacific Ocean - C012_Sort48C_1 | ecosystem: Environmental > Aquatic > Marine > Oceanic | place: Pacific Ocean: Monterey Bay | collected... | reverse complement strand
ACGGTGAACTGGGTCGAGCAAATTCCCCACTTTGACGGCTGCGAGAATTTTGTCCCCAGTGATGACATGAGCTTCACAACAACGAATCCAAAGTTACTTGAAGTGCTCGCACTGACAGACGAGTTGAATTCACTTATTAAAAGCCAGGATGCACAAGAAAAGCGAAAAATAGCACTGCAGCGGTTCCGAAAAAAGCGGTTTTCTATTCTGAATTCCAGTCTTGCGCGAAAGCGTTGTGTCGAAAACTTCCAAATGACCAGCGAAGAGTTACTTCATCATGGCGATGACAATACCTTAGCCCGCTCGTTCAGCTTGCCAGTCCCCAAGGTCGAAAGCGCGTCCGAACCTTCATCTAGGGCAACAAGCAACCCAGAGACCAGGCCGTCTTGTTTGAAACGAAAAAACTTAACATTTGTCTCGGCGAAAGTGTCGAAACGGGTTTGCTTCGCGGTGTAAGCGGTCGTTGGACGACGACCAGTAAAGTATGGACTCATACAAGTTTTGGATCATGTTGAGGCTTAAGTGCTTCCATTTTGATTGACTACAAAATCAATCGCTCCAATTTGCGTCGGGCTGCCATATTTAATATCAAATAAAATGTATATATAGACTGAATCAAATCAGCATCATGTAATCCGCACACACATACGTACACACAAACTAAGTCTTTACTACTAATATATGGTTCCCAATCATTCAATCATACAAAATATACAAGATGAACAAGCGTAATCAACTGTCTATTTCTAGCACTTGTTTTATGCCCTCGTAATAATCGAGCTGATCATCTAACAAAGTGTGAAGTAATACTGGGGCAACCGAAAGGATGCGAAACGGCGGTTGATTTTCCAAACGTTTGGACACTGTTGGGATAGTGTTCGTAATATAAAATGTTTCCAATAAGCACTCCCCCGTCGTTTGATCCGGAAAAAACTTACGAAAACTTTCGTTGGGAAATACACCGTGTGTAACATATGCACTTACCCTCGATGCACCACATTCTTTGATCACCTTCACGCACTCCAAAATGGTCCCCCCTGTCTGTATTAGGTCGTCAATAATGATGACGTGCTTTCCTTTTGGAACGCCACTAACCACCTTGACAATACGTTGATTGCCAGCACGGCGTTTCTCACAGATTATGTGCTCAAAGTCCCCAAATTTGCTCTTGAAACGCTTCGCTGCACCATCGTCTGGAAATGCAATGGCAATGGTCTCTTCAGGTCGATTTGCTTTTATCTTTCTAATTTCCTCAATCAGCAGCCAAACGGCTGATTTCAATTCCACCAATACGTTGTCTGAAAAGTAGAATTTTTCTTGCAAAGCGTGAATGTCTAAAATTTGAATGGTTGGAGGACCTGTAGCGCACAGAGGTGTCGCATTGAGCATGCGCGCAAGGCTCATCGCTGTCGCAATTTCACCCGGCTTGCTGATTCTGTCCATGGTCCCGGTCGGGAAATAAGGCACAATGATTTTATAATTTCGCGCTCGATACTTTGCAATCTCGTAGATGGCGGAAAGCTGTGTGAACATCACTTCTGGCGAATGAAATGACGCAAGGAAGCAGCAGGAATTTTGCTTTATCAGATGGTGGCCTTCAATGAACAGCTTTGGCCATTTGTCCGGAAATTCAGCAAAGTTACACTTTCCTAATAAAATTTTGTCACTCGAGCCAAACATCTCTTGCGCGAGGGAAGCCATTTCGGGAGCATAGAACAGGAGTATGTTATTGCTGTTCTCACGTGTCCTTATGGGCTTACTGGAGTACAATGAGGGCGAGGAAAATGTCGAGCTTCGGGCTCGAGAGACTGACGCCGGGGACGGCTCCAGATCCAGTGATGGATTTGCATGCGAACTTGGTAAGGGCTCTGTTTTGGCTTGGTCGCCCGCAAGGTGTTGAGCCTGCATATCGACGGGAGTTTCCCAGTTGGTATGTTCCATAGTTGAGTGTAAACAGAGTAAAACGTAGATGGAGTCAGTCGAAGTAAATAAAGGCGGGGTTAAGGCATAACATTGGTTTCATCAGCCGGTGAACTTCCAGTGCGATAGTCGAACCATTCATCCGTCGCATTCACAGAGAGACGCACACCTTGGAACCATGTACGGTAAAACTGTACATGGCTCGAGGCTGGCAGCTGGCAGCTTCAGTCGTCTGTCTGCTTACAATACGTATCGTACTGTGTTTACGACTCACGTAATAGTTGCTATTATGATGTATGACCCGCCCGCCTGATTTACATATTTACATAACGTACTCTCGACAACTTGAAGTTCAATTACATAAATAATTAAAATGTCGTTTGATGACGGCCAGATTCGTGGAGCTCGACACGATTGCTGTCCAAGAAAGCGAAGACTAAGCCCCCTTTCGAAAATATTAAAATCCACTATCGTCGCAATGGTCGTTCCTTCGTCGAAAGCCATGGGGGAGCTGCAACTGACCTTGGAGAGGCACGAGTGCGGCATGGAATATTTCTTGTTCACGCCAACGGCGCCTCCTTTGGCCGTAATTTGTGCGTTGCACGGGTCGGGTGGTGTGTCAAACAAAGACAATATTTTGAGCCAGGGGTTGATAAAGCGACTGCAGGTTGATATTGAATTTTCGGGGTCGTTTCCTTTTCTTCTGGTGCAACCTATAGCAAAACAAAAAAATTGGGAACGACAAGTAGATGCAGTGATGAACGTCATCTCGAAGTTTTCTGAAGGTAAAAAAGTATTTTTAATCGGTGAGTCCATGGGGGGACATGGTGTCATGCGCTTAGCAACACTGTTTCCCGGACAGTTTGCTGGTGTCATTCCAATTTGTGGTTATCTGGATCGCAGTAACAAGGGTAAGCTAAAAGAGGCGGGAAATGAAATCGCCGAAGCGATCAAATCACTCTCTGATACTCCGATGTGGTTTTTTCATAGCGCAGATGATGCGATTGTTTCTGTCCTCTTCTCCGACCATATAGTAGAACAATTGAGAAAAGCAGGTAACATTGAAACGATTCGGTACACACGATATGATACTGCACCTGGATTAGTCATCCGGAATAAGACATTTTCGGGACATGGTGCGCATGAACTCGTGTTTGTCGACCCAACTGTATTTGATTGGCTGAAATCATTGCTATGATAACTTTTATAGTTTTTTTATATGATGTGAACGTTCAATTACAAGGACACTTTTTATGGAAGAAAATAGCGATGGAGACCGCTTAAATTGATGTTTAGACAGAAAACTAAAAATTAAATACAGCCTTTATACTTATTTAATATTTAGTTTATATAATGGCATAATGGCTGTGCGAACTAAATAATTTTTATATATAAGAAATGCTTGTCACACAACTCAATTTAATCCTTGCTTCCCCCTGCAGTATCCCTCGTATCCCTCGTAATTTAAGATATCGCACAACGCTTGATGCGTGTACTCGATTTTACAAACTGCTCTTGGGCCGCCTCGGGTACACTTTCAGGTACATTGCCATCTGTGGCTGTTGGCCATTGGCGACGCGTCGCTCAGTCGCTTCTATTCCCTCTGATGTCAAATCCCGTGGTCCCATTGTCCCTTGAACGTTTTCAATAGGATACCCAGCTTTTGCTTCGTCAAAATCTTTGTACGGGTCCGACAATTCAAAGTGAAATTTGTGAAAAACATTTGCAAGTATTGTGCGCATTTCCATTTGCGCGAAATTTTTACCCAAGCAATCGCGAGGCGCAAAAGTGAAGGGACTGAAACGTCGACTTGATGGGTTATAGCCTTGGAACGTTTCACCTCCCCAAATTTCATCATCGCGAAATTCTCGGTCAGGGTTGAACAAATGCGCATCTGGCCCCCATAATTTTGGGTTTCGATGGCGTGTCCAGTTTTGAATTTGGACGTAAGTTCCTTTTGGAAGGTATACCTCTTTCCCACCGGGACCGATTACGGTTTCCTCAAATTGCAGTTCACGAAAGGTGCCGTTGGGAACAGCAGTCCAGAGTCGTAGTGTCTCCATAGCACATCGGGTCAAGAATGGCAAGTAATTGCAGTCTTCATACTCCATCGGCCGGCCATTTAACCGCTCAAAAAACTGGTCGCACTCTTGATGCAGCCGTTGTTGAATGTGCGGGTTTTTTGCCATCTCATAAGCAAACCAGGTCATTGTATGTGCCGTCGTGTCATGTCCAGCAAAGAGGATCAACATCATGTTGCCAAATTGATCTTCTAGACTCAGGTTCAAATCTTTGGCAGCTTTGGCAACAGACTTCGAAAGCGGGCCAAAGATAGATTTTTTGCCCGATACGACTTCTGGATCACTTGCAACGGCAAACGCAGGGTTTGTGTCCACTTTTCGCATCATTTCCAAGCAAATGTCCCTGCCATAGTTCAAGTCAGGATTTATCCCTGCAAAGACATCCCGGATTTTTTTGTTGGAGTTTTCCATGAATTCTTCGTCCAATCCAAACAACGCTAGTTGTAATTGTGCTTGCGCTTCGTGGAGGAAGAACTCGTGCATTTGAACGCCATCTTTGCCTTGGTTTTTAGCCATGCGGCCAAGAATATCGGCGCATTTTTCTGCGCGGTTGCGGCTAATTTTGAAAATTCTACTCAACGACATTTTCGGAAGGAAAACTTCCCCGAAATAATTTCGTTGGCGCTTCCAGTGCTCATTATTGTTTGTTGCAATTAGACTTTGAAAAAATACTGGAGTAAAGTTGGGTTGTTTCTTGGTGTGAGCCCGTGCAATCCGTTCTGCATCGTCGGCATTTGCGATAACCACGACGTTGGTGAGAAAAGGGATTTCCGTGTCTGAGATCATGACGCGAGGTTCTACGATATTTATAGACCGAGGGTCTTGTCCCAACACAGGGTCGCGTTTAGCCCAGTCGTCCTGTATTTTTTCCCATCCTTTGTGTCTTTGGCCACTCCTGTAGACTCGAAGCGAGGTTGCGATCATCTTCGTGTATGCTTCGGCAGAGCAATCAGTCCCGTAAAGAGGGCCGGGCAAGACTCTGGCGGAATTGAAGCCGTCTTCGTTTTCCCACCGCCGGGGCAATAGTTTCAAACTTTCGATCAGTTGTGTGGCTCTTTCTTCCGCGTTTCCTTTCGGACCCCCAAGGTTACCACTTTGTCCCGCGAGCGCTTTTTGAAACCTATTCAATTTTTCCATCATTTCCGCATTTGCTGTACAAAGTTTAAATAAGCACAGACGCAGTTAGTACAGGCAGACGGCGTTTTCTAGAGAGTTGAACACACTTACGATTTGAAAAGACGCCACCAAACGGAGGCGTCGTGGACATACTAATATTGCGAAATGCAAAGTGATGGCGCAGAAAAGATAGTGTCTTACTTTTAGTAGATCCAGGCAGTGGTTTGACAGGAGTTGAGGCAATTTTTTGTTCTCTCTAAATGCTTAATATAAGTTTCACATGAATGGAGGACGTGCAAGGTGAATGAAAACAGGAAAAATGAAAGTAAAGTCTCTAACTTGTGAAGAGAATCATCATGAAAGCATACATAGTACCACAGTGTACAGTAGAGAGATTACTACCTCCTGCTGCCCTTTTTGGTCCGTCCCCCCCCCCCCCCGATTCGATGTTCATGTTTTTTTCCTTAAAAAAACATGTACAGTGTGTACAGCAAAGACAAATGAAACAGGGAAAAACATGAACATTTTGGGGGAACCGAAAAGGGCAAGTGTGTGATGTGTGATACTCCCGATGTTCATGTTTTTTCCTTAAAAAGACATTTAATGATATGGAACCACTGCTCGGCACACATGACTCCTGACCCCAGAATCCTGCCCTTTATTCACACATCACACATCACACACATGGATAGATCGTCATCGTATCATCATTCAAATCCAACCAATTGTGATCCCTTCCAATTTTATGCAGAGTGTCTTGGGAACACATCTTGTCGCTCCTTCGAACTCTCACCTTTCGATTCTCTAAGTATCTAGTGATAAGTGCGTCAAGCACAACTATCAAAATTAACTGGTGTGCTCGTTGCTTGCAGACATTATGGCTGGCAGTTGTACTTTGCTAGGGATTTCGGCCTTGGCCGAGACCACGTGCTCCGGCGGTTTCATAAATACGACTTGCGCTTGCCCTCCAGAAGAATTCTTTTTGGCAAAACTTTTCGTCGATGTGAACAATTTGCCAGCTGGGTTCTTTGGGTTTGCTCAACTCGTATGGTTGTTTATATTCTATGCTCTTGTTCTATACCATGGCTCGAATTTGATATCCGATGGCTCAGAGTTGTTGCTCCTTGTTCCTGAATACATCTCCAGCGAGCTAGTGGGGTCAATCGTATTACCGATCTTGGGTGCTGTACCAGACGGTGCTATCGTTCTTTTTTCAGGCCTTGGACCCGACGCTCAAAACCAACTGAACGTAGGCATTGGCGGTCTTGCCGGAAGCACGATCATGCTGCTTACCATTCCCTGGTTCTTGTCTATCTACGCAGGTCGTGTTGACACAGACAGGAGTGGGGTTCCGAAATATCGAAAAGGTGGACGTCGGCTTACAGCAGGCGCTGGTGTTTGGCTGGGCTCTGGTGTTGCCCCAAAAGCCAGGAACATGGTGCTCAGCGGAAGAATTATGTTCATGACGGCTATGATTTACTTGGTCATCCAAATCCCCGCGTTTATTTTCATCTCAACCGACGGTGAGAACGCAACCAAAAAAATTTCCGAAGCTGAAAGGTGGTGGGCATTCACAGGAATGATTATATGCATCATCCTCTTTTGCGTGTACTTGTGGTTCCAAGCAAAGCTCGCAGACGAAGGTGATCACCACTCTTCCGATATAAATGATTTCAAAAAACAAGCACTGCAAGAGGCAGAAATTGCAAGTGGACAGGCGAGCATAGCCGCGTTTTTAGAGGACGACCGTTCTGGCAGGCTGCTCGACGCCGCCATCGCACCTTCCACGGAAGCATTGTTGAAAGAAAATTTCAAGAAATACGACTTGGATGGTGACGGCGAAATGGATGAACAAGAAATGGGACTCATGCTTGCAGACTTGAACATTGTATTCTCACAAACTGACTTGAAAGAAGCATTCGCTATTGTCGACGAAGATGGCGATGGTTCGGTTCAGTTTCGCGAATTCTTGCACAAAATCCGCTCTGTCGTCAGCCTGTTAGTCCAGCGAAACCCTGGTGGTACCCGAATGCCGATGACCAACTCAACCGCCAGCGTGCAAGTGGGTGCTGACGATGATGACGACGATGATGACGATGACGATGAACCAGAAGTCCCGGACGACCTTGCTGGAATCACTGATCGCAGCACGTTAGCAAAAAAGATATTGTTTCGCTCATGCTGGATGATGCTGTTGGGAACTGCGATGGTACTTTTGTTTTCGGACCCGATGGTAGATGTGTTCAGTGCATTTGGGGAGCGATTGAACATTGGTGCCTTCTACGTCTCCTTTGTTTTAGCACCGCTAGCGTCAAATGCAAGCGAATTAATTGCGGCATACAATTATGCACAAAAGAAAACCTCGACTACCATTACAACTTCCTTGACAGCACTGCAAGGAGCAGCGTGCATGAACAATACGTTTTGTCTCGGTATTTTTATGGCGTTGATATATTTCAAGAGTTTGGTATGGGAATTTTCTGCCGAGACCATTTCCATTGTTGTCATTCAAGTCGTAATGGTCGTATACTCATTAAAACGATACCACTTTATGCGAGATGCATGGATTGTTTTAGCATTATACCCATTGTCACTGATCATTGTATTCATCCTTGAGAATAGTTTTAATATGAAATAAACCTGACATACCTAAGGCCGAGGTCGCAACTCATGTGAACTTGTTCGTCCCGACTTTCAATTTGAAAAGAAGTCAATGAGAAAAGTTGCGAAACTAACTACGTAACATATATAATATAAGATATCATCATCGTTACCATATATTACCCCATTAACTTATCGAAAAAATAAAAAAAAGTTAATATGTACACACATACGAACGTACAAACAACCATTATTATACCTTATTATAGTTAGTTTTAAAAGAATAATGTGGTTGCTGTTAAAATACTACCTTATTTATAACAGGAGAAGGTGTCCGTCCTGTGTCCGGCACTTTTGCACATGATGTGGAATACTTGTGCACTGTGTTTTATTCTCTATTAAAAACTAGATCAGTACTCAAAAGTGCCTTCGCTACATAGAGGGGGCATTCGATGAGGGCTGTTTTGCATAATCTTCCCGCATTTTCCTACGAAATGTTAAATCAGAAATGACGTCGGCGCACACTTGCGCATAAATATAAGCATTCGCAAACGCATGCATTTCAGCCTTTACTTTACTAGTTCGGCCATAATCCAATTCTTTCTCCAAAAGACGAATTTTCTCAAGGGGAATCTTCCTTTCCATAGATTTTTTTATCGCGAAAAGATCCTTTTGTGCCTTCGATAACTTCAATTTAAAGTTAGCTATCATGGACTCCAGTTCATCAATTGAAAGCAACGCTGTTACGTTTTGTGCCGGCATGTCGTACTTTGCCCATAGAATTTCTACATCGTCCAATTTATTAGGACTGTCGCGTAACCTAGACATGTCATCGCTTAACAAGTCTTGCATATATAGTTTGACTATTTCTAGCTTTTGAAAGGCATACACGCATGGTTCAATTTCACGGCAGGCCTGCTCGTTGCTTCCAGTAGTATTGTCCGAATCAAAGAGTTCTATTACATCATTTATTTGCTTCATGAATTGCGAGCGTTCAATTGCCCCCATATTATCTTTTAAAACAATCTGCGACACAATATTTATGTAATTTGACCATGACACCGGCGTAGCAGGGTTCAATCTTTTGTGTATGGCGGTTACCTTTGAAATCAATGCGTCAAAGGGAGACACGCCTTCGTCGACGCTGTTATATAAATCATTAATACCGAAGAAAAGATTAATTTTCTCGTATCCAGGTAAAAATAAACGGATTAAGCAAGGCACATTTATCCCAAGCCGTGCTCCTAACAACTTTTCGTCTTTCATGTTGACCGTCGCAAGGATAACTTTTCTTGACGAGCCGTCTCGGACATCGAACCGCCTTTGCGCACCTTGTACAATAGGTTTAACTTGTTTCCAGACCGAACTCTGAGGATGATAAAATACTGCTATAACGAAGCTATGATGTATATGAGTGTAGAGCTTTAACGGCGTTAAATTGTCCCATCGGTGATCGGCCATCGGCGAGCATGTGTCCCCGAGGCATGTTTGCTGCACAGCCGCAAGAGCTGCAGCGAGCATTATGATTAATTGACAGACAGTGAAATTCATGTTGCGAAAAATCCATGCAAAAGGAATAAAATAACTAATAGCCAATCCTGGGACTCCGTTTCCACGAGGATGCAGGTGCTTTTGATGTGTGTCGCATGGTTCTCACAAATTTTGTAATAAAACATAAAACAAAACTTTTGTGGTTGTAACGGTTGTAACGATGGTTAGTTGAACCGAATACGAACGATACGAACTGGAAAATAGCAAATAAAAGAACGAATAGGCACACATCATAGAGAATAGATTCATTTGAGATAGAGGTCTTTTCTGCATCTAATGAAGGTGGAAGGTGGAAGTGCCGGCCAGACGTCTTTCCACGTTCAATCTATCTCCCTCAATAAAATTTCAAATAGAGAACATTTAACCTCATACGAAGTGTACGACGTCGTCAAATGAGCGAGAAAACAGGCAAAGACTAAAGACAATACATGACTCGAACGAGTGGATTGTATATATTGATTGAAGGGGCTTGGTAACTATCGCCAAATGCTTTTTGGATACGTCGCAAGCATGATGGCATTCCATTCGTCATATTATTGCATCTTCACCATTTCACAACTTAGTATTTTCCGTCCGTGGGGCCATGCGACGCCGTGAACTCATCGCCAAACGTCGGGCGGAGGCTGTTGCGAACGCTGAGGCTTCGCTAACATGTGCCGAAGACAACCCGTTAATGATAAGACGTATGGGTTATGCAAGTTTATTAGGACGGCGTTGCTCTTGTCGATACTACTTCTACCGATGGTATAGAGTATATGAAACGAAAAGAAGTTTGAGGAATACAATAGCCGCTGCCTACATGAGACGCTTTTTTCGTCAATGGTATGCAGCATTAAAGAAATCAGCCCGTAGGAAAAAACGTTTGATAAAGTACAGAGAGCATCTTATTCGACATAAATTGAGAAGGATCCTCGTCCATTGGCAAGTCTGTATACACCATGAGATCGAAACCTACCGTTCATTTAAAACAGCAGGACGCATACAAGCCATCATAAATGGAACTGGGCCACCTGGCCCTGCTAAAAAAAAGTACTTGAGCCTCGCTATGTGCCCTAAGATAATTGCAATGCCATGTTTCAACAATCCTCACTATGTCTTGGTGCCAGTTCCTCCACGAAAACAAACTTTTGCAATACGCATTAAACATCACGAAACATTACCAGATATTACAACGATTGAAGGTCTTTCACAACGAACATGTCGACAGGATTTGAGAAAGCGGCAAGCAGACATATGGAAACGCTGTCGGCAATTTAAAGTGCATGCAATTATTTGCCTAAATCCCCACTTTGGAGCGATCATAGAGAAGGCTCTCAAGCGCATCGACTGCACCATCGTGATTCACAAGATAAAGTATAGCTTTAACACTTTAGAATACGATGGGGGCGTCAGCTTGGGTATGTCAGGCATTTATTTCACTGAGTCACCTGACATGGTACATGCCATGAGGAACAAATATGGCATGACAATTGTACACGTATTCGACGTTCGAGATTCTTTTGTTCCTAAACACTTGAATCATCATACTCATAACTGGCAGGGCGGAAGTAGCGGACCTGAAGTTTCCTTAATAATGCCAATTGAAGAGAGAATGTTGCACAACAACATTCTCAAAATTTATCAAAAGCATACAGAATTTGAAGCAAAAAAAATGTACTCCCAACAACAAGCGATTGGGATTTTCTCCAAAGACAAACTTACAAATCATGCATTTATGACGTGCATGGGAGGCCGTCCCACTCAGCACTGGGGAAGCCCGCAAGATTTTAAATCAAAGTATATGGATAAGTGGTCAGACATCCGGAAAGAATGGTCGTCCCTGCCATTATCAGTGCGACAAAATCGTCAACGCATCTTAGAATCGTTCCCGCACGCATATACCCATATCATTGATGCATCAGCCTTCGAGGACGAATCATTCTTTCTCAATTTTGTCTATCATTTAAGGGAGTATGAAGGAGTGGGTTGCAAAATAATTATTTATTCATGCCCAGAATGGAAACCAACATACATTGTCGCTGTTAGTGAGAAACTTTTGGTGGGAAACGGTAAAGAGGGCTTTGGTGGAGCGACAGCAGTAATATCGTCCCCCAAATATGTCAAACAGTTGTTGAATGAGTGGGAACTATCTTTGTAATTGAATTGTATGAGGCAGCTGACAAATTCGCAAAGATGATTCATCGGCGATGCATTCCCACATCAGTAATTTTTATAATACTGAGGCCACCATAACGATATATATAAAATTACTCGATTACTCGAATTCTACTTATGATAGTACTAAATGTAGAGGTGTTTTTTTCATCATACGTGTACGATATATTTTACATCATTATCATCAGCCACCATCGCTACCATGAGAGGTTAAATCAATCGTAACCGATGGTATGATATGTTTTTAAAAGAGTTATGATTCTTGAATAATGTGTCGCGAAATTTTATTCGAATTTGCCATTACTTCGTCTTAGCTCTATCGTATTTTCTCACATCAAAGAAACACGACCACGATGTCGGTCTTGTTTTTCAAACACTGCCGTAGAATAATCTACTCTCGATGCAAAGTCTCTTTTCTTCTTCAAAAACTGGGGTTTAACAGCCACAGCGTCTGTCGTTGCTGTCCACTCTTTGGTACCTGGCAAGGGTTGGAAGTTCCGACCGCTTGTACTGTATTTGTAAAATTGAGTGATCATGTTCGGTTCCAAAACTTCTGGACCAGTGCCATGGATTCTGTTTTGAACGCCAGTAACTGGATTCATGGCATAACAACCCCGATAATTCAATGCTCGTTGTTTTCCCATAAGGACAACAAAATGGTCAGCTGTCGAGTCATCGATTGCACGTTTTGCTTCCGCGTGCTCGTAAGCTAAATGCGCGCCGGCAAGGCAAACATTCTTCAAGGCGAGCAAAATTAACTTACGGTTCGAAGGACCTTTTGCTTTCGGGCGAATAATTGCGCTGCGCTGGTTTCGTCGAGCAGGCTGCCGCCGGCCTGATGGCTCATCTACTTGAGATTCCTCCTCTACATAACGGTGCCTTGCCGCAGACTGCGCAGCTCGCGCATTAGAAATCCCTTGGGCTGTCTTCGTTCGACCGACAGCCTGCATCGTTGCCTCCCTTTGAGCAAGAAGGCTTGCAGTTGGTTGCCGCAAACGACTTTGTTTCGTCGCACCTGGTTTGTCAAATTCGTGCGATTTTCTAATTTCCATCTCAATTTCATCGAGTGGAATCACGCCTGCCATATCGACCAAAGGCTCTTCCTTCATAGAGTGTGCCTTCACCTCACGCTCTGCGTTCATGAACGCTTCTCGGGCCCGCTCTTGGCCATCTCGAGCTTCGTCCTCTGGTCGCCAACGTGAACCGACGATTCCCATAATATCGTGGGATTGCAAATCCTTGATTCGTTCGTCTTTCTTTGTTCTTTTTTCTTTCAAAAGTTTTCTTTCCTCCCGTTTCATGTGCATTCGTTTCTCTTGTAGCTCTTGACGACGTTTCAACTTAGAGATCTTCCGTTCGCGCGCCTCCAGCATTTTGAGTTGCCTTACCTCTGGTCCCGGCCCACCTGAGTGATCATCGTACATATCGAATGTCATTACTCTGGGATTGCTGCGATCTTCTTGTTCTCGATAATCCATGGGGTTGTTAAACTTAGAATAGTCGAAACTTTCCATTGCCGCTGCCACGGAATGTTTTCTCTGCAGTGAAGTGTCTGCAGCCTCGCTTTCCGTTTCTGCCGTCATTCCATCTATATTTTCCACCGTGTATTCCGATTTCTCCGTACTTTTCACGTCCAATTTAGCGGCAACGTTGGTGTAATTGTTATAATGCGAAGAGGGGGCTTTTGGTTTTTCCGTGTTCTGTGACAAACTCTTTTTATCCCGCTCCGAAATAGAACTGCCAGAGTGTCCAGAGCGACCGTCTTTACCTTGCAAACTGGAATTTCCATCAGTTACTTTCGAGGCATTTTGAAATCTACTAGGAGGCGCTTTACGCTTGGCATGGGAATCCATCATATCAAAAGTCATAACGATGGGTTTTGGTCGCGTATTCACTACAGATGAAGACCAAACTCCATCATTCAATTCGTCGTTAGTTACAGTTTCTTGTTCATGTCCATCGTCTTTTGTTGTCTCGTTGGTAGGCTGCATACTATCTTCGAGGGCGAAACTATCGCCATCCTCTTCCCTAACATCATCATCCTCTTCTTCAGCGTCTGTCTGAGGATGATGAAGAGAAGTGCTCAAAACGTATTCAGCGTCATCGAGTTTCCCTTGTTCGACATCAGAAACCACGTCGGGATAAAAATTGGCAGGATTTATAATGGAACCAGCGTTTTTTGCCTCCGCATGCTTCGAGCCAAGGACTTTCATCAAAACTTCCTTGCCTCGGGCGACACGTTCGTCATATGCCTTCCGTTTTTCTGCAAAGCGTTTTTCTTCGAGCTTTTTTCGT
>Ga0099797_101283_pt1 | contig 13719 bp, 9 predicted proteins | sample Uncmet_Sort48C_1_FD_89871 | JGI IMG/M metagenome (GOLD analysis project Ga0099797, IMG submission 89871) | Marine eukaryotic communities from CALCOFI LINE 67, Pacific Ocean - C012_Sort48C_1 | ecosystem: Environmental > Aquatic > Marine > Oceanic | place: Pacific Ocean: Monterey Bay | collected... | reverse complement strand
ATTTTGAAGCTTTTTGAAATTACTATGAAACCATGAACTCAAACAAGCTTGAAATTCCGTAGGGTTTTCAACAAAAATGCTCCGTCACGCTGACCGCGGTATTCAACAAATATGTTTTTCAGTAACATGTTGAAGCATTTTGAAATTACTATGACACCATGAACTCACAAAAGCTTGAAATCCGACAGGTTTTCAACACAAATGCTTCGTCACGCCGACCGCGGTATTCGGCAAGCATTGTTTTTCAGTCATATTTTGAAGCTTTTTGAAATTACAATGAAACCATGAACTCCAAAAAGCTTGAAATTCCTTAGGTTGCTCAACCAAAATGCTCCGTCACACCGACCCTGGTATTCAAAACATATTGCAATTCCTGCATTATTTTGACAATGTTGAAATCATAAAATATAAAACAGTTGAATTTTATGTATACGTGTAACACAAATCGAGCGTCACATGGATGACGGCAAACCCTGGGTATGAAATTCCCAGGCACCTGTACTCTCTATAAGCCTACTAAAACCCTTATTGCTAAAGCAATTGGTCTGCAAAAAGCAGTTTGTTAAGAAATGCCGAGGCTGGACAAAGATCCCTCGGGACCCTGAATCTTGGAGACTTCTGTTTTTGTTTCATGGGGGTGTTACTCCTTCGATATTTTGATTTCCAACTCAAAGTGCTCCGATGGCATGCTCCGATGTTTTTGATTATCGGCCTCGAGTTTTCTGTTGTCAGCTACGATTTGTTCGATATTCCATCCTGATGTGTTGGGAGGTCGGCTCCGAGGTTTTTTTTGATTTTCAGCTCCCATTTGTTAAATTTGTTTTCGGTTAAGAAGCCCAAATTCTGGGCCCAATCTGGAGGGTTCTTATCGGACTGGCGACCGGTATGGCCATTTGGGCGGGGATTGTTAGGTGCCCAGGAATCGCTGTAAAGCAACGTCACCGAAGGTCTCCGGAGCTCTCATTGCCATCTCCCTACCAAACGCCTCGGTCTTTGGGAGGGCGGGATGCATCTACAGGTCCAGGACGCATTGTTTTTGAATTTGCTGTGGGAAGCTTCAGTTGAAGAATCACTGGTCTGGGTTCGTACAAATGCATTCAAAAGCCCAGCCGTGACGACACGGCTGGTTGTACGATAAGAATCTTTTTGTTACGACATGTTGAGGCTGGATGATTGATGTCATGGCCTGGAGGTCGGGGAACCTGAATCTTGGAGACCACTTTTGTTCATGGAGGGGTGCTCCTTGCATTTGTTTCATTTGTGGCTCCGATTGTTCCGATGCTCCGCCTCGATGTCTTCGATATCAAGCTCCGAGTTCTGTTCTATGTTTGGCTGCGAGTTGTTCGATGTGCGGCTCCGAGTTGTTAGAGTTCCGCTCCGATGTGTTTTGATTTTCGGCCCCAAGTTGCGTCAGGTTTCTGATAAGAAACTAAAGATGTGGGACCAATTTGGAGGTTTCTTATCAGACTGGTGATCTGCATGCCTATTTGGGAGAAAGTGTTGGGGACCCGGAATCGCTGCGAAGCTGTGTTACTAAAGGTCTCCGGAACTCTCCTTGCCATCTCCCTACCACACTTCTCAGACTTTGGGAGGGTGGGACGCAGCGTTTGCCAGCGCAGGATGCATTTTTTGCTTTTGCAAATTTGCCGTGAGGGGGCTCGGGTGAAGAATCGCCGGTCGATTTTCATTCTGGAAATCATGCAAATGCGTTCAAAGCTGGGGGCAGTCTATGACTGCCCCCAGCTCGAGTTGAGCAGCACCAAGGGCCTCTCCCTAACCCGACGCCGCCTGCCCCTAACCCGACGCCAACGGCACCGGCAGTGCAGAGACAGCATAAGAACGTACTCCGTGCGCCGAACCCGACGCCAGGGACCTTAACCAGACACAATTGCACCCGCCATTGCAATGACACCAGGATCTACCGCGGGCGGCGCCCGGGGGGGCTCCGCGGGCGGCAGATCCTATTGTCATTGCAATGGCAACTACGACTGCGTCTGGGTAAAGTCCCTGGCGTCGGGTTACGTAGGTGCTTGAAACGCGTTCTTATGTTGCCACTGGAGTGTCAGTGCCGCGGGGTCGCGTCGGATTAGGGAAGGTGGCGTCGGGTTAGGGAGGGGCTCGGTACTGAAGCGCTTGGAGTCTGCAACGCGAGCGCAAATCATGAGAGTAAGGAGAAAGATGCCACTTGAAATCCGATACACAACCTGCCTGCATGAGTGCCTTGAACGGTCCGCATTCGGATACGACAAATATCAGCACAAATTATACGGAAAATATAAAAGTAATGGGAAGTTCCCAAGGGTAGGGTTTTGCAAGGGGTTCTTTACCCTCACTTTCCAAGGTAAGGCCGAATCAAGAGTAAGGGTAATGGAACTCCCGTGGGATCCACGCACCATGCGGTGCGCGGAGCGCGCCGCATGCATGGGGGAAGGAAGTCGCCCGAGACTGCGCCTTAGGCGCAGTCTCAGGCGACTTCTTTGCCTCATCCATGCGGCGCGCTCCACGTGCCGCACGCTGCGCGGATCTCACGGGAGTTCCATTACCCTTACTTTTAAGTTTAACTGCAGCATCCTATTGTTGTGCTCTTCCAATTGTAATAATATTTGAAACATATGTAAAACAATCGATAATAATAAACGACAAACACAATTAGCGCAACAAACAAAGACAACTCTAAAGAACAGATCGAATTATCCCAGCAAAGGCCTTGACAATGACTGTTGTTCATAAATATATTTAAATTCCAAAAGCATTTTGGTAGACAGAGGTTGTCGCACGTCCAGCGACATATTGCATTGGCTGGCTGGCTGGCAGGCCGGCTGGCTGGCTGGCCGGCTGTTTTCTAAAATTGAATGCTTGAAAAAACGCATGGGCAAAAGTTGTCGATTTTGCGCATCTGGACGCAATTTGGTGCTGAATGTGATCCAAGGCCGATTTGGGGCGCTGGCTGGCTGGCTGGCTGGCTGTGGTTGGCTGGCCGGCTGTGACTGGCTGACTGGCTGGCCGTGGCTGGCTGCCTGGCTGCCTGGCTGTGGCTGGATTGAAAAAGCATTAATTTCCACATGTGTTTCAACAAAAATGCTCCGTCACACCCACCGCAGTATTCAAAAAGTATTGTTTGTTTCTGTAGGTTTTGAAGCTTTTTGAAATTACTATGAAACCATGAATTCAAAAAGCTTGAAAACCTATTGGTATTTGAACACAAATGCTCAGGGACGCCGACCGCAGTATTCAAAAAGTATGTTTTTCATATATATGTTGAAAGCTTTTTGAAATTACTATGAAACAATGAATTCAAAAAAGCTTGACAATCAGTTTTTCCTATAGATGTTGAAGCTGTTTTGATTACTATGAAGCCATGAATTCAAAAAAGCTTGAAATTCTGTAGCTGTTTCAACAAAAATGCTCGGTGACACCAATGGAGTTATTAAAAAAACAATGTAATTCGTAACAATATTGAAATCATAAAATCGAAAAAGTTGAAATTTCGCTATACATGTGACACAAATCCACCGCGACACCGAAGACGGCAAACCTTGCATATGAAACTCCCAAGCACCTGTGCTCTCTATAAGCCCACTAGGACCCTTAATTCCTGCGTCATTGTCAGGGAAAAAAGGGTTCCGAGTCGAGGCACCGGAGGCCCTGGAGCTTTGACGTCTTTATTACCAGCGGCACTGGAGCTCTAGCGCCGCTCTGGGAGAGACACGAATCCCACAACCCCCCCTAAAATATAAATCAAAGCATCCACGTCATCCACCCAAACATCCACTTTAAAATCTATTTTAAAATACAACCAAATCTTCGAAATGTCCATCCCCCAATCTTCCAAGTCTTCCCCGCCAAATTCGAATATTGTTATTGAATGTGTTTTACATGAATTCATAGAATGCTGAAATTAAAGGTGAGTATAATTTATCCTGGACTACGGCACTGTATCCCATGCACGGCTCACGCCAGCAGCGCCTCCGATATGCGCCCAACCGCGCCTGTGCCCGAAAGCTTCTGGTTGTGCTTCCTGCAGCGGCACCCAACCGCGGAGCAATCATTGAAGAGCAGCCCTACTAGGCCACTTAAAAAGGATTGACTAGGGGAGGAGTTCACTAGTCCCTGCCGACTAGTTTGGAAATATTACAGTACGTTTCGGGCCTCATCGTCATGATTGAGCTCGGCACGTCCAACTTAGCATATGAATTTCCCAGGGGAGCTATCGGTGGTGTTGGAAGGTAATTTGAAGGTGTCCCAAAATACAACCCAGGAGGAGTTATCTTGCCCCGGCCGGCCACGACAGCGCAGTTTTACAGACAAGATGCACTCCCGGCACCTATCCCGACCCGCCAGAATGGCGCATGATACTTAACTTTGAGATAGGACTACATTCCATGCATCAGTGCGGTGAGTACCAATCAGCAGATCTGCGAGCCAGACTTCTGGCTCAAGTTGCGTCAGTATCAAACCTTCTCCAAGCGCCACAACCAGGGGGCTCCAGCATGACCTGATATCAGTTCGTCAAACAGCCTTAGGAAGAAGCACCGATAAAACACGCACGGCGCAAAAGCCGGTACTGTGTTGCCGCCGTTTGCACCGTGTCTGCTCGCACTAAATGTTTACGATCATGTTGCGGTGTGTGTTTGTGTTTGGTAAGCTTGTTGAACCATGAAAACGACACTCAACATCGCAAAAGAGATTGTGCTTGTAAGGATTAGGAAATAAAAGCGCTGCAAACAAAAATTACAATTATTATGCAGACGAACAAGTAGAACCGATCCACTACAGCTCCTCGAGCTCCACTTAAAGGGCTGCATAGCGAACTCACACGCCATAGCCTGGAAAAGCAGACAGGCCTTCCATCGATGAACCCGCGTCAGGCTCCAGGACGAGAAAGGTCGCAAGATGACTCGCAGCTCGAATTCTTGATCTGAAATGTGGCATTTCGAACGCGACCAATCAAAAGCCCGATGATCCGTCCCGGATGAGCTACAAAGCTCTGGCCACCTGTGACAAAAATTGCGAGACCATCTTCTGGTGGATGGCGAGGTCTAGAAACTAGTATGGCTCCAAAGCGACAACATCGAATCCAGACGAATGAGTGCAATAAATCCCCTCAGGCTGAGTAAGCTGCTCCTACAGGACGACACTTGCGACATGTCCAGTATAGGTCGCAGCGTGACGCGCCGTGGTAGCGGTACAAGAAAGATAACCCCCAAACTCGTCAGAACGTTTCCAAAAACCTCAGAGGGCTAACCCCTAATACAAAAGAATAATATGCTGATTAAGAAAATCAAACTCGAGAAGCTCGGATTCTTTATCTGAAGAGTCGCATTTGGAACGGGAACTATTAAAAGAATGAGAATCGGTCCTGGATGAGCTATAGCAATCCTTCGCCTTATGACGCAAACTGAAAAACCATCCTCAGGTGCACCACGAGGTCGAAAAAAAAAATGGCACCTGACAGATGTCCACAAATCCGGGCCGATGAGTAGAATCAATACCATTAAGCGCGTTGAGCTCGCTTAAAAGGCTTCATGAAAAGCATCACGGGGCATAGCCTCGAGGAGGAGACAGGGCCTCCTTAGATGGAGTCCCATCAAGCTCCAGGACGACACCTCGCACGGGTCGCATGGTGACGCGCAGTGCATGGCCCCAGTACACTTCAAAAACTCCTCCACATGTTTCTGAAACCGTCGGTATGCTAACCCAACGAAACAAAGATGAAACTTCGAGTATGTGAGAGTCCGCCAAATTCATCCAAGAGCGGCTTAAGAATCTCGTCCCTGAGAGCTCGGATTCATGATCTGATCTGTCGCATTCGGAACGCAACCTGTTGAGAGACAGAGGATCGGTCCTGGATGAGCTACAGAAATACTTCGACTTACACCAAAACCCTCAAAGACAACCCTTAGGTGGATGATAAGGTCAAGGAAACACGACCAACAAATCCATACCGCTGAATAGCATCTATCATATAGAGCTTCTTGAGCTGCCCTGAAAGCGCTTCATAGGAAGCTCACAATCCATAACCTAGAGAAACATATGCAATTTCCTTAGGTGGACCTCTGTCAAGCTCCAGGACATTTGTTGGGCATGTCCGCAACGGGTCGCAAGGTTGCAGTGGCCATGGCACGGCTATGATGGCCCAAAAAAATACTCCACGCGGTTCTGAAACCCTCAGCGGAACAACCCCCCAAACACAAAACAATAAACTTCCAATATTCGAGAGCCTGGTGAAATCATCCTAAATCGCAACAGAAAACTCACCTCCGAGAAGCGTGATTTTTGTATCTGAAGTGAAGCATTGGGAACGCGACCTGTTGAAAGCCCGAGGGTCAATCCCAAATGTCATTAATGAGCTACAATGCTTCGGCGATTTGGGACGAAAGCGAAAAGACCGAACCCGCAGAGCCAACTCTAAATTGAATATAGAGCAAGCTTTGGATTTTCGGCAAAATAATCTCGTCGCAGCGAATGCCTGGTTCCTGAAGACACGTGTCGCATTTGGAACGCAACATGATAAAAGCCCGAGGATCGGTCCCGGGCGAGCAACAGCAATCCTCCGACTGATCACAACAACTGAAAAACGATCCTCGATGTATTAAGAGGTCGGGAACATGAGCTAGCTCTGAATAAATTTGAAGAAATCTGGACAGATGAGTGAAATCGTTCCCCTTGAGCTCTTTGAGCTCCCCTTACAACGGTAGAACATTCACGGCCATGGCCTGCAGAGAGAGATCAGACTTCCTTAGATGGACGTGTCAAGCTCCGGCACGAAAAATGTTTTGACTTGTCAAGAAGGGGTCGCAGGGCGACGCGCAGTTGGCCCTGGCACGGGAATGCTGACTTCGAAACAACTCCACGCGCGTCTTAAACACTCGCATGGCTAAAACCTCGAATACAACCGCCCAAGCATCCCGAATCGGCTTAGATAACTCACCTCCGAGAAGCTTGGATTTTTTATCTGAAGTGCAGCATTCGAAACTCGACCTGTTGACCGACTGAGGATCGGTTCCGGATGAGCCACGAAACTTGCGCAGGTGTTTGGACAAAAACAAAAAGACCAAACCCTCAGAGTTAACTCTAAATAGAATAGAGCGAACTTTGAATATTCGGCAAAAGAATCTCGCCTCCGCGAAGCTCAGGTGCGTTAACAGAAGTGTCGCATTTGGAACGCGGCCTGATAAAAGCCCGAGGATCGGTCCCGGCCTTCTGCGCTCCGCTCACTTCCATGTTTTGAGATTGTGGCTTTCGATCGTTTTCAATGTTGGTGTCTGATATCACCTTGTCTTGTCTTTCGTTACCTTACGTATGACCTATTACCTGCCATACCAACTCTAGCAGCCAATGTAAAACACATGATTCAGTGTTCATACCGCGTTCAACCCTTTCTGATTCTTGTTTTTGTTTATTTGTTCTTGACAAAGCAGTATGTTGCACCGTTGAAATAATAATTTGGAAAAACAACGTCCGTCTGGGAAAAACGGTTTGCACTCGCAATCATAATTTTGTCCCAAAGAACCGCATCAGAGCTCATCATGGCGTTGTGGATGCGTCTTCGGACTTCTAAGTGATTCCGTCACATTTTCCGTGTACGTCCAATAGACGGTGTCAGGGAGGAGATCGACTGTTCGTCCCTGTGCCTCCAGAGCGAGAGTTTGCCACTGCTGGACCGTGGCCGCATCGACTCCATTGGCGTTTTCGAGGGAACTGAGAAACCCGTCGACATTTGTGGCATCCACATAATTCACAGAGAGCGCTAAAGAAGCCTCATCGTTGCTCACTTGGTGAGGAATGCCGGTAGGTACTCCAGAAATGAGTGAGACGTAACATGGGAGGTGAATCGGTATGTCCATTCTTCAAAATATGTTATTAATGATTAGATATACGTGCCCAAAGGGTGCAGAACGGGCGCATAAAGATCACCGAAAGAGCGCTGCATAAACAAAGAATGAACGCAGATAAGAACAGAAAGAAAGCTGAGAGTGAGCAGAACGATCGCTGCACAAGTGTAGAATAACGCCAACTGAGTGCACAATTGACAAAGAAAGAAAACAGAAACAGCGCCGCACAAGCGCAGAATGAGTGCCAGAGAAGCACAGAATGAACGGCTGAAGAACGCAGGATCAGCGCTGCATGAACCCAAAGGGAATACCTCATGGATGCAGACTGAGCACAAGCACAGAGTGAAAGCCAAAAATAAAAATGAGTGCCGCGCGCGTGCAGAATAACGCAGAATGAAAAACATATATGCAGAAAGAGCGCAGAGACAGCGCCGCATAAGCGCAGAATTAACGCCAGATAAACACAGAATAAGCGCCGGAAGAACGTAGAATGAGCGTTGAATTAGCGCTGAACGAATGCTGCCTGGATGCCGACTGAGCGCCGAAAGAGTGCCGAAACAAAGCAGCATGAGCACAGAATGAGCGCCGAAAGAGTGCAGTATGAACGTCGCATAAGCGCAGAATGAACTCCAAAATAATGCTGAATGCGCTCACAATAAGCGCCAAATGAATGCAGAATAAGCGCCAAAAGAACACCGACAGAGCCCACATACACACAGAATGAACGCCGTATAAGCCCAGAGCTCCGAAAGAGCATTGCATGAACGGAGAAATAACGCCCAGTAGATCTAGAATGATCGCAAAAAGACCACCGCGTAAGCACAGAATCACTGCAGAAATAAAACAAATTGAACGCCGCATGCGCGTAGAATGAGCGCCACATGAACGCGCAATGAACGCAACACTATTATAGAATGAACGCAAAATTAACACCACATAAACGCAGAATGAACACAACATGAATGCAGAACGGGCGCCCAATGACTGCGGAATGAGCGCAGAAAGACCACCGAAAGAGCCCCGCATGGCACAGAATGAATGCAGCATGAGCACAGAATGACTATAGAAAGAGCGCAGAAAGAGTGCCGAAAGAGCATAGAATGAGGGCTGAATGGATGCACAATGAGCGCAGAATGAGCGCCGCATGAGCGCAGATTGAGCCCCAAATGAATGCAGAATAATGTCGAATGAATGCAGAATGACACCAAATGAGCGCAGAATGACAAAGAGCGCTGAAAGAGAGCCGCGTGACCAAAGCATGACGACAAAAACGCAGCATAAACACAGAATGAGCACAGAAAGAGAACAGAATGAGCCAGGCCTGAGAGCCAAACGACGCCGAATGAATGCAGAATTAAGACAGAAAGAACGCCGAAAGAACCCCGCATAAGCACAGGCTGAGCACCAAATAAGCACAGAATCATCTCGCCGAAAGTGCGAAAGATGAGCTCCGCATGAACGAGCATGAGCAGAGAACAAGCCCCAAAGGAACGCAGAATGAGCCCAGAGAGACCGCCACGTAAGCACAGAATGAACGCAGCAAGAGCGAAACATGAGCGCCACATGAATGCACAATGGACGCCGAATGACCAACAATGAACACAGAAAGAGCGCCGAATGAACGCCACATGAACGAATGAAACCCAAAAGAGTTCACAATGAGCACCTAAAAAATACAGATTGTGCGTAGAGAGAAACAGAATGATGCCGAATGAATGTAGAATGATCGCCTCATAAGCACAGAATGAAGAAATGACTGCAGAATGAACGCAGAGGGTGCCGAAAGAACATCGCATAAGCACAGAATCCGCGCAGCATAAGCACAGAATGAGTGCAGAAAGATCGCAGAAAGAAAGCCGCATGAAGGCAAATGATGCCGAGTGATCTGAATGAGCACTGCATGAGCGCCAAAGGAATGCCGAGTGGATGCAGACTGAGCACCGAAAGACCGCAGAAAGAGCAAGGCATACACTCCGCCGGACGATTAAGCAATTTATGATTAAGAAATTCAGGCCCTCGCCTTCGCCAACAAAATAAGAAATTCACAGGCGTTCGAAACACACAACCAGGTTGTCTAAACAATGTACACAACAAGCCGTTAACCTGCTGAAGTGAGCTTTCGGCAGCCCGAATCGCACACGTCTACTCGCATTAATAGAGCCGGCAAGGGCAGCCCGGATGCATAAGAAATCTGTAGATAAGAAATCGGAAATCAACAGTCCAAACAAGAAACCCGAGACCAAGGGTTAAGAAATTGATAGACCGTGAGCCGCACCCAAGATAAGAAATTGAGGGCCTCAGCAAAATTGCGCCGAATTAACAGAAAGAGAGCTGCATGAGCACCGAAGAAATGCCGAATGGATGCAGACTGAGCACCGAAAGAGCGCAGAAAGAGCGAAGCACAAGCACAGAATGAAAGCCAAAAATAAGCAGAATGGGACGATGCTAAGTTTCAAGAAACAATTGTGACTGAGCGCCACCACTCAAGCGGCTGACGATCAGCTTCTCGGCAGTCTGGACTGAGTACTCACGCTGAGAAAGCGTCGGCGCTCGGCTTCAGGACATTCCAGACCGTGCCACATGCCGAGTAGGGGGTGGCGCTCTGCTCGAGGGTCGTATGGACCGAGCGCCAGACGCCAAGGGGGGGGGGGTCGGCGATCACTCTTACGCTACGATCTGAAGAGCGCACTATGCGCCGATAAGGGACGCTCAGTTTCGGGACACTATGTGGACGATTCGGCAGGCGCCGGCCAGCGGTCGGCGTTCACTACGACGTGAACGGGTCGGCCGTCTGCTCCAGGACCGTCTGGGCTGTTCACCGGACGCCGAGAAGGGGTCGGCGCTATGCTTCAGGACAGTCTGGGCTGAGCACCACACTTCGAGAAGTGACCGGCGCTCAGATTCAGCAGTTTCGGGACAGCCTGGATTGAGCACCAGGGTTGGCGCTCAGCTTCAGAACAGGCTGGACTGAGCACCACATAGTCATGCCGATTTCGGACTATGGCAAGATAATTTCGTTTGTAGTTAGACGGTGTTGCAGGCTGACTGAAATTATTGACAGGCCTTTGCAATTCCCATGGACATATTGTTTGGAGCCTCAAGTCGCAAGTCTGGCTTCGGGGTTTGGTTTCAACGCCACCCTGGCAGGGGCCTCGGATTGTAAGACCGGCCTCAGGGAAACAGTGTCAACACGATCCTGTTCGGGGCCTCGAGTCACAGAAACAGTTCCGTTTTTCAGTTCAGAGTCAACCTGTTTCCGGTTCTTGGATCGCAGGGGCCATCAAGTCCAGAGATTCGGATCTTTGCATCAGCCTCGGGACAACTAACAAGGCCATCCTGGTACGCGGGCCTTGGATTGCAAGGCTGACCTCGGCTGGTACTATTTTTGTTCCAGCTGTAAGTGTTAGATTTTATCAGTTCATTGCTTAAGCTTGTATTGCATTTCCGTAGCGTTTGGCAAGCATAGCTTGCCGCCGTCCAGAGCAAGGCTTGTCTCGGCAAATCATTATTGCCATCTGCGGGCTCATTGGCGCCATTGCAGCATTGCTATGCTTCGCATGGCAGGGGCGATGTACATCATTTATGTATATTATTCAGGCGCATGCGTGTCTGCGTACAGTGGAGTTGGGTTGAGTACTCGGTCCTCATCACTCTTTGAGAGGATTCGCAGGGTCAAGCCCCCGTTCCTCTCCGCGAACGCCATTGGCAACGAAACAACCCAGGGTGCTGTGGACGTTCCCGTCGGGCTGGCGGTGGGGGCCTTGGATCCTTTCGGGGATCACGGTTGGCAGAGGAGGGCCGAAAACAAAAAAAACATGCACCCCGCCGGACGATTAAGAAAATTATGATTAAGAAGTTGAGATCCTCGCCTTCGCCAGCAAAATAAGACACTCACAGACGTTCGATCCACACAACCAGGTTTTCTAAACAATGTGCGCAACAAGCCGTTAACCTGCTGAAGTGAGCTTTAGGCAGCCTGAATCGCACACGTCTACTCGCATTAATAAAGCCGGCAAGGGCAGCCCGGATGCATAAGAAATCTGTAGATAAGAAAGCGGGAACCGACAGTCCAAACAAGAAATCCGAGACCGAAGGTTAAGAAATTCATGGACCATCAGCCGCACCAAAGATAAGAAATTCAAGGCCTCGGCAAAATTGGGCCCAATCAACAGAATGAACACTGCATGAGTGCGGAAGGAACGCCGAATGGATGCAGATCGAGCAACGCAAGAGCGCAGAAAGATTGAAGCACAAGCACAGAATTATCCCAGCATGACCCTAACTTGAATTTACTACCTAAAGGGAACCTAAAGGAAAGCTAGCAGAAGGAAAGCTGAAGGAAAACCAACTAATCGAAACCTAAAGGAAAGCTAGGTAAAGGGAATCTCACGGAAAGCAAGCTAAATGAAGGCGAGCTAAAGGGAAGCTAAAAGAAAGCTAGCTAAAGGAAAGCCAGCTAAAGAAAAGCTAAAGAAAAGCAATCTGAAAGAAAGCTAAAAGAAAGCCAGCTAAAGGGAAGCTAAAAAAAGCAACTAAAAGAGAGCTAAAGGAAAACTAGCTAAAAGAAAGCTCGCCAAAGTAAAGCTGGCTAAAGGAAAACTAACTAAAGCAAAGCTAGCTACAGGAAAGCTCGCTAAAGGAAAGCTAGCTACAGGAAAGCTCGCTAAAGGAAGCTGAAGCTAGGAAGCTGAAGCTAGGAAGCTGAAGATAGCAAGCTGAAGCTAGGAAGCTGAACCTAGGAAGCTGAAGCTAGGAAGCCGAAGCTATGAAGCTGAAGGTTTCCAGTTTCCAGTTTCCCAGGGGAACGGAAGTTTCCAGTTTCCCGGGGGGACCAGCCGAGGCCGGCCCGGAGAACTGCTTGGAGCTGGCGCCAACCACCCGGCCTTAAGACAGCGAGTAAGAACCCTCTAGGTAAATCTAGTTGGGGAAAGAAAACAAAAAATAAGCAGAATGAGCGACGCACAAGTGCAGAAAGACGTAGAATGAGCACAATTAATGCAGACAGAGCGCAGAGACCGCGCCGCGTGAGCAGAATGAACGCCAGATAAGCACAGAACGAGCGCCGAAAGAACGTAGAATGAGCGCTGCATGAGCGCCGAAGGAATGCCGACTGGATGCAGAATGACGACTCAAAGAACACCGAAAGAGCGCAGCATGAGCACAGACTGAGCGTCGAATGGTTGCAGAATGGGTGTCGCATAAACGCAGAATGAGCACCGAAAGAATGCAGAAAGAGCTCACAATGGACGCCAAATGAATGTATAACAAGCGCCGAAAGAACACCGACAGAGAGCCGCATAAACACAGAATGAGCGCCGTATAAGAACAGAGGTACAAAAGAGCGTTGCATGAGCGCAGAATGAACGCCCAGTGGGTGTAGAATGAAAGCAGGAAGAGCCCGCACAAGCACAGAATGCGAGCAGAAATAACCCGGAATAAACGGCGCACGCGCGCAGAATGGGCGCGGCATGCACGCAGAATGAACGCCGCATGAGCGCACAATGAGCGCAGAATGAATACAGAACGAGCACAGAATGAGTGCAGAATGAACGCAAAATGAACACCGCCTAAACGCAGAATGAGCGCGCAAAGTAAGCAACATTACCCCAACATGAATGCAGAATAAGCATCCAATGTATGCAAAATGAGCGCAGAAAGAATTCCGCAAGAGCGCCGCATGAGCACAGAATAAGTGCAGCAGGAGACCGGCCAATTCGCCACTCCCAGAATTCGCAACTTTTAGAAATTCGCCACCTTTTGATTCAAGAATTCGCCACTTTTGGAATTCGCCACTCCAAGAATTCGCCACTTTTAGGTGGCTATACTTGTACTCTGACGCACACCGCCTACACTTAGGTGGCTCTCCTCCCCTCTGAAGCACACC
>Ga0099797_101282_pt1 | contig 13724 bp, 8 predicted proteins | sample Uncmet_Sort48C_1_FD_89871 | JGI IMG/M metagenome (GOLD analysis project Ga0099797, IMG submission 89871) | Marine eukaryotic communities from CALCOFI LINE 67, Pacific Ocean - C012_Sort48C_1 | ecosystem: Environmental > Aquatic > Marine > Oceanic | place: Pacific Ocean: Monterey Bay | collected... | reverse complement strand
AGGCGGCCGGACATTTGGGCGCGGCTGATCACCTCCTTACTATTCTTCATGACTCTATTCCTTTGATGATGTTTCTCACCTTTCTTTTCCTGGAAAAGGCTATTGAGACCTTGGAGAGACATGCATTTGAGGCCCTGTTGGGCCTGAAACAGCCCCTGCACAGTCAATGACAGTGATGGCTGGTTGGACACTTGGGCTTCGACCTCGCAGTCCTTGCATTGGCATAACGACAGGGTGGAGGTGTGGGACGTGAACCGAAAGCAATTGGGTCCCGAAACGGTTTTCTGGAATAAGAGGGCGCCAAATATATGCTTGGGACGATTATCTATCAGAAAAGAGATGCAGAACATCAATAATAAGGCCATCCTTTTCAAGGGCAGCAATTTTGTTTTTTTCGCAAAAGCATGCAATTCATGAGGTCATTATACCTTTACAAATGAGAGGCCGGAAAAAACCTACAAGATTTAATGTTGTTTTGACTAAAAAAAGATGCTTTTCTTTTTCAAAAAATGTTCTACGCTAAAATTCTAATCTTATACTGGACGATGAATTTGATTCTGAAACACATTTATGCTTTTGAGAAATTTCACGGTATTAAAATTCCAAACACCAGATTTAATTCATTAAGACATTTACGATTATCAAGGTGATGTCTTGTGCCACTGTACAGACTCTTATGACACCCTTGGCCTTTTTAAGGAGATCAGCCGAGACGTCCTTAAATTAAGAACGCAGGAACACATACCACTACCCCACAGCATAACACGGGACGCTGCAGAAGATAAAGCTAATGAGAAAAAACAGTGACCCATGCCGTAATACATAATATTTCGTTCGTATATTTCTGCCACTATTTCCTCCTACCTCGCCCAGAACAAAACATCAACAAAAAACAAAACGTCTATCGCGAGGTCTTTATCAATTCAGCTTAGTTCTTCAATCAGATCTTAGAAAAGGCATACATTTCTAGTCTACTTTTATGTTAGTACTCTCCTCAGGTGGTCAGGGATTTTAATTTCATAGATCCTTTTATCAGCATATTTATATTTTGAGCTCTTCTCAGTTAGTTCATCCCGCAGCAGCAGATTTGTATCATGGGTTGCAGCAGAATTCCATTCTCTTAGTTTTTCAATATTTCTCCTTCTTGTCCGTTGCACCCTTGCTAGATCTTTCTTGACCTCACTAACAAGGTCGACTGTCCTATCCTTCAGTTTCACACTCTTCTCAATATTAGGCTAATTGCATGTTCGAAGGCATCCATTGCCTTCGTGGCCATATTCGTTGAGGTAGACATTTTTTATTAGGGCTGGTTGGCCACGGTGTTTTTGTTTAAATTATTATTTTATCATGGCGTTTGGTAGGCAACGGGTATTTTAAAATTTATTCAGTTATAAACCTAGACAGTAAGTCTTAGCAGTTATAGTTATACAGTAACTATTAGATTACCTGTTGATCAGAGCAGTTTTATTTATCAGGCAGATTGAGTTAGTTTTTTCAGATATTACTTCAGAGAGTTTCAGATAAGAGTTTCAGGTCAGATCAGATTGTGATATGTTTTTTCAGTTTGAAACTTAGATCAGATTAGTAAGCATAGGTTTGAGAAAAGGCAGTTACATTATACAATCAATAAATTCTATGAACGTGTCTTGCGTTGAATATTTAACATTTAACATACATTCACTTCACAAGAAATACCGCTCCCCCGCACGCTCCTCCGTGGCCCTTCTTGTCGGCGGTGGAATGTGGATGTGCCTGGGGGGTTTTTAGGTAAGATAATTTATGATTACTACGGGCGAGGATCGAACTCGCATCTTCGAGAGTATAGTTCTCGATGCCTTACCATAAGGCAACCGTAGTTCAACGCAAGACACTCACTACTCACGCTCTGGACCCCCAACGGCCCCAACGAAATAGTGGAACTGACGCAACTCACTGCTGCGCAGTCCATACAAACAAAAACAGAATTAGCAGAACCTATGCTAAGAACTATGTTGAGAAATTTTTGTTCTACAGAACATTTTTAGAGTGTCAACTATACACAAAGTTTCTCATGCTTCAACTACACACTAAGTCAGAGAGTCTCAACTATCAGTTAACATTATCAGGGTCAGTTTTTGCTCAGTTAAAATATTAGTAAATTGTAAGTCAGCAAGATGAGTAAGTGTGTAACGAGGCGCTACTACTTGTGATCAGATTTCCACCAGTGGTCCCCAAACGAGTTGTGACGCTTGGCAGCGCACGTCAATCTCTTCACTTATCTAAGTTATCTAAGAATTCATCATCAGAAGGATCTTCTTCTTCTCTCCCATCCCACATCAGATCAGCTAATTTATCTACCTCACGCAACTCAGGAGTTTTAAGATTAGGGACGTCGGCTGGAGGTTCAGCTTGATGGCATGCTTTCGCATTATTTGAGAAGCCTGTTGAAGGGAAGTAGGCGCCAATTTCGATTTGATGAGGTAAGGAGATAGCAGTCTCCTCTTCCACGAGCTTCCATCTTAGTCTATTGGACTCTAACCAATCTTTTTGAGATTTTTTCCGTTGAGTATAGGTGAATTTACTCGCCGGGGAATCAGAATTTGCTGTACGCTTCTTACTTGTATTATCAAATTCGGCATTCCCGGATGCAGCTGCGCTGTTAGCGCATGGGAAACTTGAGAGTTTCAGTACGGGTGAGAAATCTTCAGTGTAGTGGCACATTTTTTTTCCGGAACTTTCCCAACCGAGATCACTCAGAAATTTCTTAGCACAGAAGTCATGTTGATAACTAACTATGGCCACCCGCGCCATCATGCTTAAAGACCCACGCATTGAATGAAGCCCGAGGGACAGCTCCTTCATTCCTCTTTTTAATTCTAAGAGTGCTGTGGGGAGCTCGGTCTCATCCCACAATTCACTATGAGTAGGACATTTAATTTTTCTCATGAGCTACACCAGTTACGGTGAGGATCTAACAGATTAAGGTTTCTGCGATCCTTTTCTCTACTACTTCCCCAAGCTCTATATCCACAATCCACTAAGTGTGCGATTGACTTCCGTTTATCTCTGTTTCCTAGTCAGAGTCTATTAGTGGCCTCTCAGGGTCAGAGTCAGCCTTCAAACTTTTTGAGTTGAGCTATTTAGCCTTACTCTTGCTACCTGATGGCTGATTAGATGTACTAGTCACATCAACTTCAGCCGAATTAGCACTAACTTTTTTCTCAGAATTAAAATTAGTATTCAGATTCTTTCTCTCAGAATTGGATCTCAGATCCGGAATAATGTTTGAGCTTATCAGAATTGGTGGGAGGCTAGCCCTTTTTCTTGTAGCCTTCGCATTAGCTGCTTTCGCTTTTTTCATGGGTAGTGCTTTACCCTTTTCAGGGGATGATAGTAGAGGTTGTACAATTGTCTCACCCGGGATTGCAATCTCGCATGTTAGTTCGTTAGCAGGTGTTTCGGATTCGCAGAATTTGTGTATGTTACAGGTACATACGCGGGTAATTACCCTTCCCTCTGTTTATTAGACTTTACCCTTATTCACTACAATTTGGAGGATTCCTTTGCTCCAATTCCTAACTATTTCATGTTGCTGTATTGCCGAAAATGAATCGGCCCTAAGACCCGTAATATATCAGAGGACTGCTCAGAAGACTTAGAGGCTATTGAGACTAGCATTCCTCATTTGCAACAATTTTGCCTTATCTGGATTCCGTATTTCAGGAGCGCGGTCTACTTTTCGTCTCATTAGACTAATTTATTAGATTATAAGAGGGCTGTTTTGGGTGAATAGTTCTTCAGAAACGAGTCAGTCTATGGGGACGCTCATACTCGCCGTAGTGTGTGATTGGCTGTAACCCAACCACACCAGGGTCATTAGGTAGAGCTGCAAGGACTTTACTGTCACCGGAAAGTATATGGATTTTATACTCAAGTACTACCTAAAAGTACATATAATCTATGAGTACTTCTCTGCAGTGGAGTCCTTGAGTCCTAAGAACAGTAACTGCCCTTCTGACGGGAAGATCCATTAGTCTGACGGCTCAGAAGTTGTTCTCTTTGATAGATCAAGTGCAGCTTTTTTAGTAGCTCCATCTTACTCTTTTAAGGTATGAGAAAGGATGGATTCAGAGACGTTTGATGATTTTTTGATTCCTCTCAGGACACGAGAGTAGGACAGGGTATTCATCATCCCGCTCAAGATAGATGTTGAGACATTTGGCAAGAACTCCATTTTAGTTGTGGAACCTAAACTTAATTGACTATCTATATTTGAGTTTCAGGTTGTTAGTTAGTGGTATCAGCTAAAGTTATCAATTGGAGTTGGAGTTATTTTATTAGTTGTAATTTCACGAGGAAAGCATTGCTATCATTCAGGCAAAAACTAGCTCGAGGCAATTTCAGAACATAGGATTATCAAAACGTCACTAGCGCTTAATGTTATCTTTTTTCATTTAAGAAGTAGTACACAATGGGTGCATAGAATCTGGTCACTATAACTCCATCTTAGGGCTTATCAAATTGAGTCTTTATAATACTGTCTCCGCTCAAAAACCAACACCACTAGTATCCCACACGCATCATCCAGGCCACCACATACTTCTAGCCCATACTTGACGCCAATATAGAATACATTCACAGACCATCCCAAGCCTTCTCGCCAACGCCTACACCCTTAAAGATCGCACCACCACCCGTCTACAAGATTCCACAACGACCTCAACCACGGTAGAGACCAAGTCAGTACTATAACTAGACTATATTTGTAAAACTGTAAATTACCACTGCATCCACCAATCTTGTACCAGTTTTACCGCCTCGTACCCGGTCATCTCTTTGATTCCATCTGCTCCCGATTAGCATGTCCTTCCAAACAACGTTTACAACTTCTAAAAGTCTCACAAGTACTGACTCCCCTAACCGCCTTTCAACATTAAGCAAAAAATCGGAAGAACTTGGCCAAAAACGCGATTATATCACGATCTGATAGCCCTAAAACAAATTACCAATCTGGGTTATCAAATTTATAAATAGATTCGCTAAAATGCTAGCTGCAAAGATGATACAATTTAAAAGATGATACAAAAATCACAGCAGACCTTATCAGAACTTCGAAAAGTCACAAATCATAAAATTTAACGACGCAGCGACGCCACAAAACTATGAACATCACATACTCGACAACAAAATGCACTACATTCCATTGATCCTCTAAAATACTGCCGCCAATCATCGAGGGAATGAACCTATAAACGCCGCGCCATCTACAAAAACAAGTTCTCAATTACATTGTCCATACCGAAACAAGGTTTCCGCAAAACTAAACCGCCGTACAAAACCCCCAATCCCACAGCCACAATAAACGGTATGATACCACATTTCAAATATGATTCCCCCGCCGTACAGCACCACGTATACCAACCGGTTACAACAGCAATCTAAGAAAATAGTGTATCCCAACAAGGACAAAATCTATACCGAATTCCCGCTCCCAAAGCACTAAGCTACTGTTGGCGGAGGAACCAACCCGTCTTCTAAATTCGAAATCAACCATCGTTTTTCAAAATTAGAATAAGCTACTACAAAATCGCAGGCCCCGCTGCCACCATGATCCATATACCACCACCTTTTCAATCTAAATCGCCAACAATAAAGCACCAGATGAAACAGAAGATAAAACAGAACTAACCTAAACCAGTAGCCACATGAAGCTACAAACAACCATTCCGCGACAACACAATGCATGTAAAACAGCTTTCTCACAACATTGTCCATACCGAGCCCACTTTTCCATAGCATTAAATCACCCCTCAAAATCATAGACCTTCCAGCCACGATAATCGGTGTGCTACCTCATCCCCACTATACTTTTCCAACTGTTTGGCACCAAATGCCAACACCTGGCAGGCCAAAACAACGCTAATCCAAAAATCATAATGATAAGAAAAGTTCAGCATCCAACATTATCTCGAATAGAGAAAAACTCAGTGGCGAACATAGAAAACTTTACAGTTCCAAAATATTATGTGACATGTGCTATCTCGACTCCACCACGAGGAACCTCGGCTTAGCCCAAATTTTGCACAATATTTGGTATCAACCATAAACACAATCCTGCTAACGCAGCTGAAATAAATCATAGTAACCCAATCAAATTCCTTTTTGCCACCATTACGTCCACTTATTTTCCACCACACGCCCTCACCAAGCTAAATCATATCCACAATAATAGAATCCGCATCCCCTCACCACAAAATTAAGAAAACTTCACTCTATTTAATAATCCCCGCAGAATGCGCCTTTCCTGCACGTCGTCCCTTTCGTACACCTTTGGAGCTGGACCGAGCTGCTTCGGTGAACAAAAAAGGAACCTGTCATGACCGGCACTTCGAGTAACTCCTCAGGCTAATTTCTTCACGGTTGAGAAGACGTGTGTAGGGAGATCGTCAGAATAATATTCTCGTAAATGATCAATTATTGAAGTCAGAGGAAGAAGAGAACCATGGCTCTTATTTTTCGTAGAGAGTATCAATATTGTAAGGTAAGACTAATACTTACCCGCAATCTCTTGTCATACTCCTTGAATGAAAATATTTCAAATACAGAATCCAAATGGTCTCACTGAGAACCGAGCAAATGATCCAAGAATATAGAGATATTGATACTTAAAACAAAGAAAAACTAAAACGTTGCAAAGATAATAACCCAATAGAATTGTTTTAAGTATCGGTTAAGCGAATAGCAAGTGAATATCCAATTTGTGGTAAGACATTATTAAAAAAACAAAATAAGTTCAACATACTCAATTTATTCTGCCACTGACAAAACTCAATTGTCTCAGTATCTCCAAAAGCTATATAGCAAAAAATTTCAAGACTCTAACAAGCAGAAATCGAATCTTGAAGGTCCTCTTACAAGTCCTTCATTCTAATTTCCCCCTTCTTTCCCGACTCCTCACACAGGCGTCACTTCTACTTCAGATTCACTTCGCGGAACTTCGAGTAGACTTTCAGCTGTTTTAACTCCTGTTCTAGGACGTGCTTCTAGTGCGCGGTCTCGGCCACCAACTTCGAATTCCTGTGACAGCAACCCAACTCTTGCCTCGAGCAAGTCACTTGCAGCTCATCAAAAACATAATATTCTTTCTCCAGGTAGCCGTTTTAGAAACACCGATTCTTTTCTTCATAATCAAATTTCGGATTTTTGTTTACGTTTTTTTGCTCTTTGGCCAAGTGCATCAAAGCTTTTTCATGTTCGAGGTTCAGCTGTTCTTCCTTTGTTTCCAACACCTTTTGTTTGGGTGCTAAAATTTTTTTATTCTGAAATTCAAACGGCTATTCCCTAAAGTTGCAGTCCTGTTTTAGCTGCAGCTTTTGGTTTTCAAGAAAAGAACGGAGCTTCAACAACTCGGCATTGAATCCAAAATGTTGCGACAGCACATTATGATACTTTCAAAATCAGAATGTTAAATCTTCGTTTTAGCAGCAGCGTTTCAGCATGAATGGGTGGTTCGGTCTCGTGTCCCCAGATTTGCATGCTGCCAAAGAAAAAAGACACCTTCATCATAGGCCACAAATAGCAACATTCATCTTCACTGACTTCAGGGAATTGAATATGGTTCTTACGAGCCGACTTGACAGAAACTTTCGCAAAGCCACAACCACAGGGCACGGTTATGATTTTCTAGGTAAAATGGATTAGATGTTACTTTTCATGATGTCCATCAGTAGCTCCGTGAATATATCCCAGTTGCCGACTGCTTCTTGTTAGTTTCATCCATAACTGTAAAGCATACTTCCCGAATAGTTTTTTTTCCGGATTGGAAAACACGATCTTCATTTGAATTATTGATGTTGAAAAAAGAGATATGTGCTGAAGTGTGTTAACAGCCTAGTGTTTATTCGACGAATTCTTTTTGGGCGGAGGGTATGCTGAGGGAAGGGTGGGATCAGCTCTTTGTTTTTCAATCTGCAACGCAACGGCTTTACGGATATTTCGCTACATCAACCGGAAATTTTTCATAGTGTTTGCTTGACACTCAATTGGTCACGCACACTGGCGAGCATTCGATACATGTATACACACAAACATAAATTAGAACGCAGCAATTTAGATCCAAACCGTGTGAGTATAAAACAACGCTTTGTACAGGAGAAGTTCCATCGCGTGAAACATTGTAAACGCTCGCGAACTAGCCTCTAAAAACTACAGTAAAACTGCGCAACACCCGTAAGTAAACACAATGCTAACGGCCAAGATATATTACTGTATGGAACAAAATGCAATGCATTATCTCGAAATTCCGTTTCTTACCCGGATATCTATGGCTTTGCGTTCGGCGGACCATTTCTCAAATTTCAAGGTACAAGAACGAGAAGCCTCTTCGATTTCTTCTTTTTTGTCTTTTTGGGTTTAGTTTTTTTTTTCCTCATTAGGATTGACGCCAGCCGACTTCGAGTTTGAGATCTTGTTTCTCTTTTTTTAGTGGCTTGGGTGAATTTTTTCTTTTTCCTCAGAGATTTTCTCAAAGAAATCGTTTTCGATTTTTAGGTGTTCGGTGTGGGGTTAAAGTTTTCCACCCCAGACTTCGGTCCAGGTCTTTGGATTTCTCTTCGGAGGAAGATTCGAACTTGTTTTTGTCGAGAAAAATTTCCTGAAGTAGATCGTGTTTTTTTCTTTTCGAAATCATAGTGAACTTGTTTCCAATTTTCGTCAGCTTCTAGTGCTATTTTTTTTGGCTCTCTTCAGGAGTATATTCCAGTTGATTCATTATGGTTCTAGAACGTTGTCACGATTATACCCCGTTTTTTTGTGTTGGTTTATGAAGACTGATTTTATCTGAGAACAGACTGCACTGGATTGACAAATTACCAGAAGGTACAGGGTTTAACTAAATGGGATTCCAGTAACAAAAACTAGAAGGTTTTTAATGACAGAATGCTGATGATTGTCTGGTGGAGAAACTACAAGTATTCAGAGTCAAGCTACATTACGTCATACAAAAAAATATTAGTCTCAATCTCTTATCTCAGGATCGGTGAACAGATAATATATCCAACACCGGTCCCTTTTCTTTCTTTTTTTGATAACTTTCTTTTATGCAGGTTTTAAAAAGTCTTCTTTATCGCAAATTACATCATGTGAGTAGTACAGAAGATAAACAGAAATTGAAAGTCTTATTAAGTAATACTATACAGATTCCTCTTTTTTATTAATATTTTATTTTTTTTTTCCAGCGCCACAGCCTACTCCGCTAATCGAGGAATCTAGGAAGTCATACAAAAACTTACGAAGAATAATATAATATTCTAGCAAAACAAAAACTTACAGACAGGGATTACCGGAAACTTATTGCAAGGCTAAATAACTATCAAAAAAAAAATCGGCCAAATTTTAGCAAAAAAAATAGAGGACTTTTCAATGTGTCAATCCCCTTCTAATGTCATCCTCAATCTAGTAAGCTAAGACCCGCCACCACTCAATCAAACCCCAACCACCTAGCACAGAAAGCAACAACCCGGTCTACAGTATAAGTCGGTCCCCACACCCTTGTAATCTTTAGTTTCAGACTGTGCTCGTAAAGACTCCTGATGATAGATGCAGTTCTCGGGAGAGGCTTCGTCAACAGGTCGGCCATCTGATATGCGTTGCTAATGAATTCGAGAACTAGGTCTCCTTCCCGAATAACTTCCTGCATTTGCATGATGTACAACAGAAGTCGCCGCTCGGTGGCGTGTGGCTGGGTCGCTCTGGTGCAGGAAACAATGTTCTTCGCGTCTGTGAGAAGACATGGAGGCGGTGCCGGTGAAAACCCCCAAATAGAAAGGATTTCTTGTAGGAGCTGTCGTAACGAAATCAAGTAGTCAGCAGCCGCTTGAATTGCTAGAAGCTCACTGTGGAATGTGCTTATTGAAACCCGATGGAGCCTCGCTGGCTTGCAGAACACAAGATTGAGTTTCATGAACTGCTCGGACTCGTACGCGGCCGCTAGTGACTTTCTGTTTACTAATGCATGGAATTGCCCTCCGCGGTTCCGCTTCCTGCCGTGATTGGCATCAGAGAAGGACAATTGCCGGACCTCGGCTGGATTAATAGGGTGTAGAAGGAGTTTGTAGTGCTTGGTAGATTGGAGATAGTCTGCTACTGAATTTGCGGTCTTAGCGGCTTTACCAGTATTTGGCTCGGCGGTGATTTCTGCTACATTTACCAGACTTTCAGGCCTTGTCCGCAGGCCGACCCACGCAAGTTCTCCTGCCAACCCCTGAACTAACAGCGTTTCTTCAGACGAAAGCTGGTGGGAGTCGGGGTATGAAAACTCGAGCTTAGTGACTGTTTCTATATACTTTTCCTGTGAGAGATCGATGGTGTAGTCGTCATTCTGTTTTGCCCAAACCCCACAAAACTTGAACCCCTTACACTCTATAGACCTAGCCTGCACCCCAAATTCCTTGAAGAGATCGTCAAGCAAATCGCCCTGTCCTTCCTCAGCAATACCATAAAGACCATCGTCCACATATAGGAAAATAACGCCGCCAGGCTTGATAAACACACATGAATCCACCGAGCTTCCCACCCAACCACTCGACTCCAAGTGATTAGCTAGCCTCACAAACCAAGCCAAAGGCGCGTCGGAAAGACCATATGCTGGCCTTTTTAACTTACATATTTTCGGGTATCCTCTCTGTTGCAGTTCTATCGGGGTTCGGATCCAGACACTGCGTTTTAATTTGTCGTCCTTTAAGAACGCTGTTTTGACACCAAAGCTTCTTATAAGAACCTTGCAACCACTAAGAAGAGACAGAACAAGACGGAGTGAGGCGATATCACCAGTTGGACTACTAACCATACCCAAGATTCTCTCTAGAAATCCGCGAACACAAAGGCGTGCTTTAGGCCGAACATTATTGGAAATGGTTTTCTTCAAACGCCGCCATTCCCCCTGTGATAGATCACTCAAATCCTTCGATTTACTTCGTAGTCCCTCCCAGTCCGTTTCGACGGGGCTGCACGGTTTCCACGTCAAAACCCATCTTGCTGTTAAAATTTGACCATCGCCGGTGTATTTTTCCTCCTTATCCAAAACTCCGTGGTCTTCCCAGCTATCTAGCTCATCTGTTTTTGCTTGTCCAAAAAATGATCTGTGCTTTGCGGGTGCCTCACAATGTTTTACTTCGTGACGGGATTTGGGCGTTTCTGTACTGGTACCACTATTTTCAGCATTAGAATCCTCCTCTGTCACCATAGTTTCCCATCCCGAAGCGTCGTCGACGATAAGTGTTTCCAGACTTATTTCTGAGGTTTCTTGGGGTAGTATGGGCGCCATCTCCTCGTGCTCTGTCGGTGTAAACCCGGCACTGTCATTGCGGTCGTCTCCCAGGCCGAGCTTTTTCATCTTCTCGGTGAGTTGGCCGTCTATCTCGGTGAAGGAATTCAGAATGCTGTAGTTACGGAACGTCGTCATAACCGATTCATCTGCGAGAAGTTGTACTGTACGGGCCGTCTTACCAGTCTCGGCGTCTTGAACTAGGTACGACCAATTAGCTGTTGGATCGTTTCCAAGAAGGATTCCGGCTCTACGCCGTGGTGCAAACCACGGAATTTTAGAGGTCTTTTCCGCCGCTTCCACGTAGTAACATCTGCAACCAAAGCATCTGAACCGGGACTTAATACTATCAAAGGTTTCGTCACTCAGGTGGTGGTGATAAGGTGCTCGATTATTTTCTCGCCGCAATTCAAAGTTTCGATGCAGAGAGCTCCATAAAATCGCCGCACTCCAAAACGCATGCGGTAGCCCAGACTCTGCTAATGCAATTCTCGTACGTCGTGTTAGGACTCTGATCGCGGCCTCAGCTGCGCCGTTCTGCCAGTGTTCGTACGGGGTTGTGACTTTGTGTCGGGTGCCATTTCTCTCCAGCGCCTTTTTGAATTCTCCACCCCCAAACTCTCGGGCCCCATCAGTCTGCAGCACATCGATTTTCCCGTGTATATTAATCCAGGCCGCATAACCTCTAGCCCCCTCGGCCCTTGTGCGAATCGGCCACGCCAAAACTCTCCCATCGTATATATCCAATAACACTATAGCATACTGCTTTCCAGAAAATGATTTGGCAACTGGGCCTACAATATCCGCTACCACTGACTCACCAGATTTTGTTGGCTTGTAGGTTGATGGTATTTTCTGCATTATGTTCCTCCGACGCTTTTCGATCCCACATATTCGACAACCATTTATTTTACAGCCCGCGTGGAGATTGCGGACTGTCTCGAGGGTTTCACCAGAAATAGTCACCTGACAAACATTTTTAGCTACCCCTTTCTCAGCAGAGAATGCGCCGAGAGCCTCTGGGAGCTTGAAGATAACAAATATCTCGTACTTCCCGACTGGATCCAAATCGCATGCACTAATTTCTCCAACCCCCATCGTTACTACTTTCCTCGAACACTCTGTTTTATTCATACATAAAACCAGTAATTCCTCGGGATTGCCGGTGATTTTTATTCTGGAACTCGGATAGGTCGTCCTGTTTACCAGCGTGATATCTTTTGCAAGGCTAATAATACCAGCCGCGTTACATAATGTTTCGTGAAAACCCTTTTCTCTATGCTGGACAACCCGCGACCTGCTATTGTCTTTTCCAAAACCCACTAAAGTGTTCTCCACCATATCCGCTATAACTGTGCAGTTGAAGGTTTTGCCCAGATCCCGAACCATGTTGCCTGGCTCCCCTAATAATACACTGGATATCAGATGTTTCTCGTCAATCTCAAAAGGAAGGTATTCTCCTGTAGAGCGAAGCCTAACACCTTCCCCGCCCATGATATCTAGCCCAACTCGCTTAATATCGTCCAAGCCCAGTAGAAGCGGCAAAAAATAGGACTTCTCTTTGACCTTATCAGGCAGAATGTGGACTTTGAGGGTGTGAGTGACTGAGCCGAAACGGATCGGGAGTAAAACGGAATACGATGCTTTAACAGGGTCCCCTGCTCCAAAAAGGAATTTCTCCGAACTTTTCCGACGAATAATGCCTCTCACACCTCGCGAAACGACCGCTAGCCACGACTCCGATGCCAAACAGATCGGAGCACCGGTATCCAACATCATTTTACCCGTCTCACACCAACGCTGCATGTTCGGGGTAACAGCACAAACTAGGACTTCGTGAGCACCGGGTTTTGTTTTCGGCCGCCCCTGGAGGCCCTTACCCTGCGAAGCACCATCAAGATATTTTGGTTCCATTAGAAAAGGTTGTGTCTCCCCGAGGTTTTGGACAATACTGGAAACAGCTGATCCCATATCGCAAAGACCACTACCTTGTACCGCAAAATCAACACCTGTTCCTCGACAACGGATAGAAATACCTGCTCCCAAAACAGTTGCCAAAATAACGAGACACCAAACGAGATTCCGCCGGTAAAACGATGATACTCTAAAACACGCCCAATAATCCTCTTCTTGTCTATTTTCATCCGTTGTTGCTATCCTGGCGGTCTCCTTTGCTCGCCTTGAGCAAGTTCCAAAAAATTTTCCAACATAACTCTTACTCCACCAGTTTGTTTCCACGGCTAGATTTTCTCCAGCGGGGTTCTCACAAACCGAGCCCGAACAAGGTTTCTCCGGTACCCCCTCCGCAGAAGATTCTCGGTCCAAACTATCTGAACTACCACCCGCATTGTCACCATCCACCAAACAAAACTGATTTTCGCAGCATCTCTCCAACATTAATTTGGTCCAAACTGGTAGCAGC
>Ga0099797_101281_pt1 | contig 13729 bp, 18 predicted proteins | sample Uncmet_Sort48C_1_FD_89871 | JGI IMG/M metagenome (GOLD analysis project Ga0099797, IMG submission 89871) | Marine eukaryotic communities from CALCOFI LINE 67, Pacific Ocean - C012_Sort48C_1 | ecosystem: Environmental > Aquatic > Marine > Oceanic | place: Pacific Ocean: Monterey Bay | collected... | reverse complement strand
TATATGTATATGTATATAATATGCCGTACAGAGAAAAAAGTCTTTTCATCAGTGCGAGATTGGGAAAAACATATATATATATATATATATATATGTGTATATATGTAGACTTAGTTAAGATACAAGCCTTGCGATAGTTTTGTTGTGTGTTTTGGGGAAGCCTCCCAAATGTGGGAGATTTTCAAACAAATGCTCGAACACACTCACCGAACGCATTGATACCGGAAAAGAAATGTTAACAAACGCCACAGGGAACTGAACACGTTGAGGCTGAGCCATATGTCCTGAAGGAAATTGAAAGTTGTGTCTGGAGACGGTGGCAGCACATGCAGCTTTCCAGCATATTGTTGCATGGAAAACGCAAACAAAGCGCGACAGGGAAATGTGTTGCGCATCTCCCGAACAAAAACGTGCGGAAAATATTTATATATTTTCAAACTTGTATATATATATATATATGTATATGTATGTATATATATATATACCAGAAGCCGTACAGAGAAAAGTCTTTTCATCAGCGCGAGATTGGGAACAACTATATATATGTGTATATATATAGACTTAGTTAAGATACAAGCCTTGCGATAGTTTTGTTGTGTGTTTTGGGGAAGCCTCCCAAATGTGAGAGATTTTCAAACAAATGCTCGAAAACACTTACCGAACGCATTGATACTGGAAAAGAAACGTCAACTAACGTTACAGGGAACTGAACACGTTGAGGCTGAGCCATATGTCCTGAAGGAAATTGAAAGTTGTGTCTGGATACGGTGGCAGCACATGCAGCTTTCCAGCGTATTGTTGCATGGAAAACGCAAACAAAACACGACAGGGAAATGTGTCACGCATCTCCCGAACAAAAATGTGCGGAACATGTTTATATGTTCAAACTTGTATATTTATGTATATATGCCAGAAGTCGTACAGAGAAAAGTCTTTTCATCAGCGAGAGATGCATATACATGCCCTATTACCTCCGATTGACAGATATTGGTCTGTTTGCCTGCCTAAAATTAGGGACCCCTCTTGCAGGAGTTTTTCCAAGACGTGGAGCTGCTGCAAATGCGGGATTGCTGACAAGAGGCAGGCCGACAGCTAACGAACCAAATGCAGACGAAGAGAGACCGGGCCCACTCACCGATAATGCCTCAAGCCGCAATCCTCAGGCTCAGGGCAGCTATTTTCAAGGCCGCGCTTACAAGTTGGGTCCTGCTTCTGGCGACGACAACTAGAACAGGACCAATCACTGTGAGGAGCGAACGTGATGAGCTCCGTCATCCAATGAGCGCCGGCTCATGTTGACATTCGATCATGTTTTTAAATATTGGAATCTTAGCCAAGAAGTGTTTGGAAAAGTGTGAGCTTGCACGTGATGCATACGTGATGCCCATGCGCACAACTCGATACCAGGCATAAGACATATTTATTATGAACAGCGCGTCCACATTTGTGGAATGAACGACTTGTCGACGTAGCATTAGTTTGCCAAATGCATAAGCACTTGTTCGACTGTACTATGTGTGGCAACCCAAATTATGAACTAATATAATACCCCTCCCCGGGCTTCGATGCGTGATTTCAACAATAATTGAACATGCGTCCTAAAGCCATGTGTTGTGTTTGTATCTATCACTGAGTTGTCTTCCAGGATGGTATATTAGAACCGCATGCACTTGTATAATTTTTGGTGTTCTATTGAATTCAAAGTTGCACATACGAAGCGATTCGAAAAACTTGCAAACAAAACGGAAGGCTTTGAAATCATAAAACATATCGAATACGCACGCAAACAAGCAGGGACAACCCATGAACATCAGCAAACTCTTGCAAAGTGTGTTACTAAGGTGTTTCGGGGCACAATATTCATACACACCACCACCGGGTTTGGCTTTAGAAAAAATAAGAAAATGGCTGGTGTATACAATGTCTTGGTGTATATGCAAATTGCCAAAATATACAGCAATATCCGCCCCCGTGATGGTTTTGCGCATCATGGTTTATTTGCTTGAGGATACTCATTGTCATGGGTGCCATGCACTTCTCTTGCCAGCACTATTGCTTGCAAGCTTTTCCCGTTGCTATTTGATGTTATATAGGAGCATGGTCGAATTAATTCGGTTTCCGGCATACATTGGTTGTCTTCTTTGCTTGTGATTCTTGCATATGCTGATTGTCTTGTTTGTATTCTTTTGCATTCTTTAACTTGTTCAGAACCCTCGATAAGGGTCACATGAAACAGTAATATACAAAAATCAAACAGTTTGAAACTATGAAAGCAATATTCACACTATGTGACAAACACATGACACACCTGCAATTGGACAGTTGCATGGTATTGAAATGAGAGCCTTGGCGACAGTGACTCTAATACATGAACCTTATTTTAATGTCATCGTATACCACATATGAAACATATTAACAATATGTACATATATGGGCATTATATGCAGTCGACGGTCTTCATATTCAGTTCATACATCCGCCATATATGCAGATACAGGCCATGTTTCGCTGGCCCATGGCCCCGGCAACATGACAATGTATGGAATCAGTTCGAAACTAGATGAGTCTTGCAATTTGCATCGATTTTATGTTTTGGATACGTTCTCAATACCATGGGATAGTTACAACTCTGATTGTCCATCTGAAAGCTATGTCCTAGAGGTTCCTTCAGATCGTTTTTTTTGCAGTGCGTACTTTCCATCCAGGCATGGACGACGTTTCTCAACGATGACCGCGTTTCTCTGCCGAGCCAGCCCTACCAGGTGTCAAGCTGTATGGGTACACGCTTAGGGTTTAGGTTTGAGGGTTTAGGGTTCAGGGTTTAGGGTTCAGGGTCTAGGGTTCAAGTTTTAGGGTATAGGCTTCAGGGTTTAGGCTGTATGGGTACACCCTTCACATCAAGAAATGGTACTCGGTAGTCCCTGTGTCAATTGCAGCACAAGGGGCAGCAACTCTTTGCTCTTGGTAGCTGTTTGCAATTGCAGATGCTTACATGTTCACTCTTGGTAGAGTGTGGTAGTTCTTTGCGTTATCTGGTTGCGTAGGTTGGTCGCAATTTTTGATGGCATATATTTTTATTTTTATTTTATATATATATATATATATATGATCATCATATGTTCTTGGAGCTCATACTTTGGCACAGGGACTCCGATTTCATTCCGAAATGATGTGGGACCCATCACTTGGCCCGACCCCACAAGTTTTTTGTTTGTTTCGCATTGTGAATTTGTTTGTTGACTATGACTTTGGTGTGTGGTCGAATGTTGATCCGTTTTGGACCCGAAATGGTCAATGCGTCCAAATGTGTAATCCGAAATGGGTTGGGTCTAAATGTGGTCTGCTTTGGAATACTGATTGCTAAAATCTGTATGAACAGCAAAAACCCTCGTCGGAGTGGGGCCAAGCGTTGGGGTATGAACCTGCATGATACAATAGGAGGATCTCAGGTCCCTGCATCATCACATATAATCTGCTCACTTGATTACCCTTACGGGGATTCAATAATAACAAGCACCCTTGTACCTATATTCCCCGAGACATGTTTCTGCACTCAATGTGAATATTATAATCCAAAGGTCAAGGCTTCTCACAGTGGACCCATGATCTCCATCATTCATAAACACAAAGTATGCGCGATCATACATCCAATAGTATGAGTTGGCAGTATTGGGGTGTGTCATTGGTTTCAGTATCAGTCGGGTTCATTTTTTTTGCTTGTTGTTGCAAGATTGGTTGCATGTTTACATGCATGTTGCGGTTGGTTGTAGGTTGTGCCGCATTGTTGGTGCTATGTGTGCATGCGTTGTGTTTCACATGTATGTCACATCTGCTTCACATTGGCTATTGCAATATGTGTATTATTCGTGTCTGTTCAGCTGTTTTGCACAAGCTTTCACTTGAGATTTGACCCTCACGTTGCAATCCATTACCATCCCGCAATTATGCGGCGCCCGTAAGGGACCAATCTCTCCCGAAGTGCGTGCAATATGCACTCGTGGTGGCTATTCTGCTGCCTCCGATACCTTTATGCGGAGTGCTGTATATGGTACAAACACGCCGTGTCCCTATATTGTGCAAGACATGCTTCTGCGCAGTTCTAGCGGGTCCTGTGTATAATTGGAAGGATTTGGTTCGAAAGTGTTCAATTTTTCTTTCGAGGTTGAGGTTGTGGAGACCCTTATAAATTTCAGGAGGGGGGCAGGCGCTCGCCCCCCTGAGAAAGTGTACATGTCTTGGCCATCTACATTACCCAAAAGGTGCTTTCATTGTAGGGTTCCAGGTGGATTCTCTAGGGACTCCCTGGTGGGTTCCCCGCCCATGCCGCTAGTAAGTGTGTATATATATAACTATTTTCGTTTTCTCCCATACATGAAAGTTTGCCCCAAGTGCACTGCAAGACTCGCCCTAATCTTTGAATGTAAGCTGCATACTGGTGACACCTACCCACACTTGTCTCTTCCGCGCAACAAAAAGTCGACCGCTCGCTTCTGCGACAACACGACGGATTTACAACATTGTGTGGCTGGATGCTCGCATGGCCGCCCGCTCGCTTGCTCACTTTATATTTGCGAGTCCAAAGCAATGGAGAGAAATGATTCCGCACACATACACCGAGTGCATAATGCGTTCAAGGACCCCCCTGCTGAGCTAAGCACTTGGAGCCAGAAGTATGTTTGCAACTCATGCACTCCCGCACTCTGGAGGACGACGCCTGGAACGGGCCAGCGTGTGTTAAGTACAACACATATCCACATCAGCCACGTGTATTTCTGAAACTGCAACACCCGGACGACAAAAAGAATACCAATCTCTGCAGGGGTGTACATATATATATATAATATATATATATATATATATATTACAGATGGCTTACGGGTCACCACTAGTCGGTGAGGAGATGGGTTTCCGATTGTTTTGAATACTTTCAAGTTGTGTCGATTGTGTGTTAAATCATTGGAGCGTAAGCAATTTGAAGAGCTACGGGTGTGCACCGCGTATTTGTCATTTTCACCTTATTAGGTGTCACACATAGCAAGTTGGGGTGAACACAATGGTTCTATCAAACTGTTGAAGAGGGGACAGTGGAAACCATAGCGAATTGTGTGGATAGTATTATGCGCTCGCCTTGGCACGATACCATTATATTGACTCCCCCCAAATGATACAGTGGAGTTTTCGTATGGCCTTGACCTCCCCAGTTAAATATGATACGTAGGCTCTGCTGGCCTCTTTTGTTATTCTGTAGTTTCATGCTTTGAACGGATATTACACACATTCAGTGCGATAACTTTCGCAACATGTGTTTCCGTAGCGTATTTGGATGCGTTGTGCTGCTGTTGTTGCATGAGGTATGTGTGCTCTGAATATACCACTGCGCTGGATATCATGTATTATAAACCAATTTATAGTGCCACTCTCTTTCTCTCTCTCTCTCTCTCTCTCTCTCTCTCTCTCTTTCTCTCCTTGTCTCTCTCTCCATCTTTCTCTCTCTCTCTCTCTATATATATATACATATATAATATGATTTGAAGAATCCGCGACGAACACAGTTGTTGCATTTCCTTTTCTGCAACACACAACCAACGCACCTTTGTTTGAAGGTTTAACAATTTCGCATCCCCAGCACTTGGGAACTACACGGAAATCATATCTGGTGCACTTATTCCAGCGTTCGCACGGTTTGGGGGCTATTTGCATTGCACGACTGCATATTATTGGAGGACCTGCATTTGTCATGGAGAGTACATTCAACTACATGATACATTCTCTGGACTAAGAAAGTCATTATGGGTTGCTGTGTTGAGTTCTGACCCTTAACTCCAATGAAATCGTCTCGAAAATCATCAAAAACGCCTGGCATATTTTGCTCGGCTTCGAGGTGCGCTGTGATGGCCAAGTAGCAGCCGAGCACCATAGCAATTGGTGATAGGATCATTGCTAAACTCCTATAGGATGTTCACCGATGTTTAGTGTTCCAGATCCCCATCACCAAGGCAATTCGACTAAATAAAATCAAGGCGGACGCATGTTTCACAGCATTCGCAAATAATTGTGAAACACCTATGATCGCATTTGCTTCATATGCGTATATGTGAAAGGGTTTCATAGATTCGGGTCCGCAAAAGCATTTGGGGGACAACAAAGGTAAATGCAAACTTCACAAACAGAGGCGATCATGTAGAAATTCATATTGCGCTCAAGCATTTGATCATATGGTATCCATCGTATTTGCTTATATATTACGGCTTCTGAACTTTATCACTGGTGATGCACGATCGCATGTTTGACATAAGTTCTGAATGACCACCCTTTCTATGTGTTCGTGCAGCGTGCACCCTGGACACAGTCACATGTTTTCATGTAGCCATCTCTTATGTAATAGCTTTACATATCTGTAGTTCTTCTCGGGGCTCGGATGCGCGTCTGCGATGATAATGATGATGACGATGATGCTGATGATGACGATTTTGATTTTCATCTCGTGTCACAGCGATTACAAAGCGATCCTCACCAAATGCGTGACAATACAAAGACGAAAAAGGGGCAAAGGGGGAAACACAAGCCGAGTGTACGAGGACTACTCGAATGCTTTGCTATGTCAAGTCCTTCTTCCCATCTGCGGTGGACCTTGCCATGACATGCTCTTATATTGAGTGTGACACTGGTGACGTCTCCAGCGTAGCAGCCCTTGGCTTCACGTATGCGGATTCGGCTTACAATACACATGTGCATGTCAACTTTGCACTGTTTGCAGGAGAGATACCTACAGCGTACTCTACTTTCAGGAGGAGGCGGCAAGTCGGGATGCTGTACGATGCCTTCTGAAGCAAAATACGGATCAACTGGCTCGTCTAGGAGCGGGGTCACAGGAAGAAGGCTATACAGAAACTTCCGTTGACATGAGTCAAGCACTGGCATCGCAAACGCTCACGCTTCGAGTGCAACACCTATTATTCAATATATATATATATGTATATATAATATATACAAACATGCAAACCATGCTGGCAGCTGAATGCTGATTGACTATAACTTCAACCGAAGTGTGTTGCGCTTCCTCCATTGAACAAATGTTCATCAACAAATCGAACCCACCAATGCAATTCCGCCAATTAAAAAAGTTAATTTGTTTGTTTTCGAGAAGTATGGGCTTCAGGCCCCGGGACTGCTCCCATTGGATTCGTTTCGAAATTCCGTGCTACTTGGTGGTATTTATGTGTCCGGAACTCCGAAATGGACCCAGATCGGATGGACATCGATTTTGGGACACCCCTTGGCAAAAAAAATTACAAGTACGTCCGAATGTTGCTGGGAACCAGAGGGCTTCACAAATGAAGAGACATCTTTCAACAAATCGAAAACCATGTTTGTAAGCCCCAGACCCTACAAAGTTAACCGATCATGGAAAATGAAAACAGAATAAAAATCTGCAACACATATGGCAGCGTCCGACAAAAAACACGTGTTGGGAACAATAGCAATAACTACGGCGGCGAACGAATGGGTTTTGCGGACACGATTGCATGCCCGAGGGTCCCATGGGATCCCATGGGGCCCCATGGCATTCAATCGGGCTCGCCAAACCAATTTGTTCGCCTCCGTAGTTCCCCACGGACTTTTTCGGACACTGCCATATGTGTAACAAGATGGAAATAACATGACACGCACTGGTTCAAGTTGTTACTAAAACTATTTGTTCCTACCGTTTGCACATATCCCAAGACCGGCGTATTATATGCAAGTGTGGCGTTATAACGAAGTTATATGAACATCACATTTGTTGCACGTTCTAAGTATACAAAGGGGATAACACAAAGTACATGACAATGTGGAACTGAAGCTGTTGGGAACGCTGAACGTTGTACATGAAGCCCTCTTCGCCATCAAAGAAGGGTCTCGAAGTCACCTCAACAAGCCCATCCAGAAAACACATTCCGAATGAATATGATTTGGTTACAGTGCCTTTCTTGACTTAAGTTCACCCAATTCAAAATACCGGGGGCTAATATTACCAGAAACATACACAAATAGATGCATTTTATGTTAGAATTCTATATAAAACCCACAAAATCTTAAGGTCACTAGGGGGGGGGGGGGCTAGCCAAAAAAGGGGAGACCTCAACCCAAGGGTCACAGTGTATTGCCAGCAGAGCTTTAGATTTGTTGGACCCAGTCCCTACAGATTTAAGCGATTTCACAACATGTATCAAACCGTACAATGTCAAATAAATGTGACAACACATGTGAACATAATACCACAATCCTAGACTCGGGCAATGCATTATGTGGACAAATTAGAATCATGGACATCATAAGACAAATGCAATGAATGCATTGAGAATCACATTATTATATGACGTTCACATGTACTGCACATGTTTAGGGCGAGTGTAATATTTATAATTGTGTAGCCACAATATGTTCAGTTTGGTTAAATATGTTGACATATTTTGCAAAGTGCTTATCTATGTGGTCTGGAGATTGCAACTCCGGATCAAGCTTGGAGGTCTTTATACATCTATATTTTCCGGTGCAAATGTTATGCATATATATGCTTCTGTTTTTCTGTTTCAGCCTGTTGATGGTCCATCGTCAGGTTCGTTGCAAGCGCCTCGTCATGCAGTAAATTCTCAAAAGGGTCCCCTCCACATATATATATATATATATATATATATATATATCCGCCACCGTGCCATCGGCGCCAGTGGGGTGACTGCGAGGAGCTGTATTACTTATTTCTCAGTTGAACTGTTTTAAGGGACTACAGAAGCTCGGGGCATGATTCTTCTATTTTAAAGTTGATTTTTTGTCGGGCCAGTTTGGTATCGTAAAAATTGGGGCTTCGTCACAAAAGTCTGGTAAACGAATTTATGGATGCATTTAGAGCCCCAAATATGCATACGAACTCGATGTCGCGTTTTGGTGAAAAATATGTTTTTTAGACTGCTCCTCCTCCTCCATTTGGACCAACAACTATCGAGGTTTTCTCACACTTGGGACGCTTAATGGCGCGTTTTTCTCAACCCCCAAAAAACGAAAAAATATGAAAAAATCAAATGATCTGCAATGATCAAACAAAAAAACAAAGTGAACCAAAATGATCGCAAAGTGATGCCCAAAGTGAGCTCCAATGACCCCCAAAGGCGCCCCAATGGACCCCCAAAGGCGACGAATGGAGCCCAATGACGCCCCAGAGGCGCCCCAATGGAACCCCAGAGGTGACAAATGCAGCCCCAATGGCCGTCCAAAGGCACCCAAGACAGCCCCAAAGACCACCGAAGACAGGCCAAAAGAGCCCAATGAAACCTACAACTTAAAAACTTGCGATAGTCAGCAAGCATTAAGCAACAAACAACAATTAACAAACATCAAACCACAAACAACAGAAGCCTTAATCCTTAATCCTTGCACATTGCTCCAATACATGTGCACCTTCAATGTGTCTTCTATACTATTCAGAACCCTGAACCTATATGCATAGGCCCTCCGCATGTCAACATCACATGTGTGTTTACGTGCACCCAAACATGTATTTTTTTTTCTCTCTCTCTCTCTCTCTATATATATATATATACATATATATATGTGCATTCTATACTGTCCAACACGATGAACAAAATCGCGATAGTGGCCCCCTTTAGTATAGGGTATTGTGGTACCGTCCCTAGTGTTAATCTATTGAGCGGCGGTACTCCGGCACAAATCACTTGAACCTTGAGCCAATACATGTGCACCTTCAATGGCTATCTCCTAATATGTCCAACACAATTGAAAAATCGAAACAAACGAACACAACAAACACACAAACAAACAAACACACACACACACAAACAAACAAACAAACAAACAAACAAACAAACAAATAAGCAAACAAACAAACAAACAAACACGAAAACAAACAAACTAATTAACAAATTGCTGTTTCTATCCTTCATATGTAATGCCTTATAATTTGCTTCAGCTACTTTTGCCCATATCCCCGGTTCTGTCCCCGGAAGGCAATTGCATATATGTATAAAAAGTATACAACAAGCCGCGGAGGTATGTGAGCCGTGGCGTCATTATATGTAGTATCTGATCTGCAAAACCGTGCGATAGCAGACAACATATAACATACAACATCTCATACCATAAGTCTGACTCTTGTTCCAAGGCGATCACTCCGATGGTCAGACAAATCCCAGATGTGATTGACGCATGAATTAGAATACTTACTGTGATTGCCTGGATTGTAGTCGTAGCTTCATGAATGATCTCAACCTTCACATTGCCGCTTACCTTCGCGTCAATTATGACATTTTGTGTTCTGGTGACAAAGAAGCAAGATAAAGAGGGTACACCTCAAACAAAATCAAATACGTACACAATTATGAAGCCCCAGGGCAAGCCACGCGGGAACCATGCGGACTGCGAATGAGAGCAAGACACTCAAAAGTAGACTGGGGGCAAAACTTTTGCTTTTAGGTGTCAATTCGTTGGGTGTCGTGCCAACTCATCCTGGACCTTTGCCTGTCTAATAGCAACCATCTGGCAATCAAAGGGCACATGTAGTATGAATTTCAGGTTTGGCAACCTGCTCATCTGAATTGAACAAATAGTACAAGTCGAGTCAGATTTAATTAGAAATTCAGGTGGTACGGTTGGTGGAACCAATTTCTTGTTTGGTATACGTTTGTTCGAAAATGAGTTCACCCCAAAGGGCTAGCGAAAATAACTCCCCTGAATTGTAAAAACAGAAATGTTTGAGTTTATCGATTGTACAATGATTTCGTGCATTTCCACATATAAATTCGATGCAAAAAACACACCAGGTGATTAAAACACGTCTTCGACCCCCTTTGAAGGCCCCGGGGGCCGCAGCCTACGGTTTAGGGACCCGGGGCCGGAAAATAGTGTTTAGGTGTTACTTGATTATGTCCGTAACCAAAATATTCCCTACCGGTATCAAACCCTTCGAGAACCCCTACAAGCCCTGTGGCCTCCGTACGAAATTTGGCATGCCCAAGCTCGGAATATGATTTGCACAAACCATTGTATATTCGAGAAATGCTTCACACCAACCATCCGTTTTACTCGGCAATGTGCCAAGGTCGGGATAGATGTCCTATAATGTCTAATCTCATGCAAGCTAATGCGAACACACTATCAGACTGGGGCACTCCTAACTGGATTTATGTGTGCACAACTTGCTATGGCGGACCAAGGGCTTGTTGCTGCAGCTGTGGTGAGAGTAGCTTGAAGTAGGTTGGTGTAAAATCATGGGAGCTGTTGTTTAGCTCAGCTCTGCAGGTTCCCAAACTTGACATTCCTACCGATCATATTGGGCGAAGTCCCCAGAGGAACGAACGCCAATTAAAAAGCTAAAATTTGTTTTCGGGAAATCTGGCTATCACACCCCGGGACTGGTCCCATTTTGGATTCGTCCCAATATTCCGTGTTACTTTTGTGGTGTTCATGTGTCCGGGACTCAGATATGGACCCGGATCGGACGAAAATCGATTTCGGGACACCCCTTCCAAACAACATGTTTAAAAATACGATCGGGTTTCGCTAGGTATTAACAAGCTCTCATCATGTCAGCACTCTCACAAAACTCCTTTGGGGTGCTTGAGCAAACAGATTTCGAGCAAAAATGCATGCACGGAAAAAGGTGCCACGACCACGAGTAAGCAAACTAAAAAAAGAGACATTTCCTCGCAAGTACCAACCTCGGAAAAATATGTTGGGTCCTGGGAGCGCTCCCGATGCCTCAGGGGTCTTCTTACTGTTTCGAGATGACTTGGGACCTCACCATGAACACCCCAAAGCACACACTGTGACAGACACCTGCTCAACAAAGTGAAACCGAAACCGTTCAAAGATTCATTTAGAAACCCAAACCAATTCATTTTTCAAGATCCGGTGCCGATAGGAGTGCAATGTATATATGTATATATGTATATATATACATATATATATATACATATATATATACATATATATATATATATATATATATATATTTGCACAAACAAATACAAGGTGCAAGTTTGGCTTACCAACCACATGGAAATATATTACAGATGAAAAATGCAAGCGATGCCTTGTTACTTACCTGCTTTGGGCATACTGCATGCGACTCAAATGCAAAATTGAATAAAATACATACGAAACATGCCTGTCACTTTTTTGACACCTTTCTGGTAATTGACACTAGACTCCAAGCACCCACAATTTTACATTGGAGTTTATTGAATGTGATATATTTCACTCGGACAATCCTCAAGCGGCCCATCCTGGTGCTGCAAAGTAGATAGAGCATTACGTGTGGACCTATGCACTGAGCACAGCATCGTGATAACGTTTCTTCAGAATTTATCTGGAGCAGCCATTTCGTACCCCACCGTGTCCACGGACAAAGTCGGGCAGTCGCTGTAGCCTCAGAGTAAGCTCAAGCAGCCAATTCAAGCGCCCTTGCGAGAAGTCACAGCATCGTAATTTGAACGCCGCCGCTTGCCGAGAGGCCATGTCGAGCACCAAGCGGCTCCGCGAGGTTTGCAAGTGTGTGTGAGCCACCAAGAACGGGAGGCCCATAAGCACATCTGAACCCCATGTACAGCGATACACTGTGGACTAAGTAAACAATACTAGGATTCAATAGGATGTACCAACGTTGTGCTAAATTTGTTCTGCGCAGCTTCAAGTAAGCTAAGTAGGCTTGCGCACTTAACTAAGTGTGATACATCCTCGACTTACTACAATTTGTAGCTATAAACACAATTTTAATCAACTTAGCAAAACGTTAGCAAATTGTGCTCGATCCTGCTGGGGGTTACTAGGTCCCGTGTACATCCAAGTACCTCCCAATGCATGGAAATTCAATTTTGTACATAGCCTGTTGTCCTTATCATTGGAGGAGACCAGGGATTTTCCTATATTCGCTCCCTGAGAGCAAGCACTCAAAGGTTGAAGGTTGAAGGTTGAAGGTTACCCTGTCACAAAGTGGTCTATGAAAGCAGGGCTGGTGGCCACCTCAGCGGCCCAACACACTTAAAACTCACTTGAAAAATCACTTGCGTGCCCAGTCAACGAAATTATCAGCGAGCCCTGACCATGAGCCCTTGTCTTGCGCCTTCAATCGCCAATTTTCTATATTCGTGTGTACACAGAATGCGTGAATGGCATCTTCCCATCTCGACCAGCGCCCAGCGCGAGACCGCAATGGTCTGCAAGAGTGCAGTACGGAGCCCCGTATATAATCAGCCTTCCAATTTGCATCCCTCCAGAATGTGGCCACGGCTGCCCAACTATCCTGTCTATAGTTTACCATACGAGCAACATGACCTGCCCATTGCCATTTCGCATACAGATATTGGCGCACCCAGCAACGCATTCCAGCCGCTGTGGCAACTTCCTCCGCAATTCTGGTAGCTCGTCGAACCCACGACACATAATCCTCATCAGGCTCCCGTCTGGGCGATATTATTCTTCGCAACATGCTACGTTGCACCGCCCGCAAGCTGCGCTGCTGCGCGACCGTCAGCGTCCATGACTCGCAGCACTCAAAAGCGGTCAGCAAAATTCATTACCACATAAACAGAAACCAACAAATAAACAGACAACACAAGTTCCCTGCCGATTCGTTGGGTCATCCGCCGCTCTGGTGATTATCCACAAACAGTGTGGACGGTAGATTACCGACAACACTCAAAATCATTATCCAAGGTCTTAATTTGCTGGCCATCCA
>Ga0099797_101280_pt1 | contig 13730 bp, 11 predicted proteins | sample Uncmet_Sort48C_1_FD_89871 | JGI IMG/M metagenome (GOLD analysis project Ga0099797, IMG submission 89871) | Marine eukaryotic communities from CALCOFI LINE 67, Pacific Ocean - C012_Sort48C_1 | ecosystem: Environmental > Aquatic > Marine > Oceanic | place: Pacific Ocean: Monterey Bay | collected... | reverse complement strand
GCTTTACCAACGCTTGCCGAGCCATCGGTGAAACTGGACTTGTAGCATTCGTAGCACGCATGCCAGGTATTCCTTGATCGAGCATGCCGAGCACCACTAGTGTCGAGTCCGGGTGCTTCCAGATTGCCGGGGACCACAGCTCTTTGGAATTTGCTTGGGATTGGATTTACACCCCCAACTTTTATTTTCAGGAATAAAAAGTAAATTTGATGCCATGAAGGTCTTTGCAATTTTCATTTTCGCGGCGAAAAAATAGGTTGGGTGCTCAACTTTTATTTCTCCCATTAAAAATAAGTTGGGGCTTCGCCCCAACTTATTTTCCATGGGGAAAATAAAAGTTGGGCACCCAACTTATTTTTTCGTCGCGAACACAAAAGTTGTAAAGACCTTCATGGCATCAATTTTACTTTTTATGCTTGAAAATAAAAGTTGGGGGTATAAACGCCAATTCCAAAGAAATGCCCATTCGCTGTGGACCCGGCAATCCCAACACTAGTGTCGAGTCCGGGTACTTCCGATATGGGGCCCTGGTCCCTATCTCGAAGTCTCGAGGAGCTCTTTTGCGAGCCGACACACTAGAACAAGAGCGTCCCTCTTGAATGGGATATTTCCTCGCTGCATCTAGTATTTGCGTTGTACAACTTACAGGCCACTCCCTTTACTCCCTCGCCCCAAGCCAACTGTGTTCAGTCCGTAGAGTTCCGGAACCTGGCTGAAGTCGCTAGCCTTAGATAGGAAATCACTTCTCTCATTTTGAAAGTTAGATAGCATGACGCCATACAGACTGCCCGCGAAATATCAACGTATCTCCCACATATAACAGAGTTTGTTGTTGCCCGGCCCATACTCAAACTCTGACAGTTACCAACATCTGCAGGCCCCGGAATACGCACGAAAGCCGTTGTGCATGTTTATGCTTTAAATGAACACGCATTTGCGCATAATGCCCCCCAGACAAACATACGTAAAAGAGATATCAACCTAATGAATGAATCGATATCATGGTGCATCTGTATTGCTTACAATACTTCACCACCATTAACGGCGAAACAACTGCAGATGTAATGAGCATGCATAACTGATAACACATTGTATAAAATGTAAAACAAATGTAGCAACTATGCCTGAAATGAGCATGTCTCGTGTATGTACTCATATATACACATCTACAGGGAGACATGTATATATTATATTGTACATATAGTTGCCCACCACTGTTCAGCCTTCCGACTGCATTCAGAGCAGACTTTGATTGGGGAATGCTGCTTCTGCACAAGTGAGGAACAATCCCTGAAGGTAGCAACAGCAGAATGCATTATGGCTTCACTGGCGAGGCGGCCTTCTCCGCCATGTGCGCATTGAAGAGTGCCTCTAAGGCAGACACCTGCGATATTCATGGCCAATCAGCGATACTGGTAAAGAACATAGCATGACATAACTAAGAAACTTGTTAGAAATATTTGAAATATCACCACCGGGACCCTGGTTGTGCCCATTGTGCTTTTTGGCGATCAACCCCGGTCGTAGCAATAATCCTCTAACGATGGCATGCTCTATGATTCAGAGACCCCAGCGGAAGCAACTTGGGACTAACTCCTTTTTGTTTTCACAATGTTTGAGGCAAGTGCAAATCAGAAAGCTGACCTATGCAATTATAACAAATACACTTGCAACACTACACATGCAGTTATTGTATAATATAGTGAGGCTGTGCACTTACCTCTGCGGGTACATGTACATTTAGTGCCAGGCTGCACTTGTATCACGCTTTCGGTGGGGACTAGGTCAAGGGCAAGAGAACAACTGGGGGCCAGCCGTAGAAACCCACAGCCGTCAACCGCAGATGAGCTCAAGCAGCCAAGCCTGAACGCAAGACAAAGTCCCCACCAGAACCGTGCTGAGAACAGCAATATTATTGTATGAATTATGTATTACCCCATTTAACTTATACAACAAGTCGCAAACAAGCCTGAGGCAGACAAGAAAAACTGCAAACATGCTTTAGCTGCTGCCCGCATAACGGACAACAATAACTAGGCCAAGGCAAAGGTCCCACTTTGCAGCTCACCGCCTGGCAAGACCTAGTACCGTTATCAGTTGGGGGGGAACCCCTTATCAGCAACTGTGGGCATGTATTCCAGTTTTTCTGGACGCCCGCAGGCTTGTAAGCAGAGGACAAATAAGGATAAATTGCAGCACCATGCACAAGCAATAAATTTGTGCAGCAAAATATCCTTATTTATCCCCTTATGAGTTTTACAACTTATATGGGGTTTAGGGCGATTATATCCGGTCTTATCTTAAGCCTGTACCGGTCTTATCTTATGCCGGTAATTATTTTATGGTGCCCTACCTACTGCACCTGCTGGATGCCAGGCGCCCGCCCGGCGCCGGCCACAGCTCATTACTGCTCGATCAACACGGAGATGTCGGCCGGGCTTTCACAGAGGGTCCACCCTGCTACTCACCCGGTGCCTATCATCTAGCGAGGCCCTCATTGACGTCGAGGGGCTTTATTCTCGGCGGCAATGTGCAATGCCGCCTAGGGGGTGCCCGGTGTGTAACCACAGAGGGCTTTTTGGACGCCGGGCTGGAGTCGCCACGGCCCTGGGCACCCCCTCTACCCTGAGTGGGTTACAGCCATTGCTGGCTGCGCCGCGCGCACGGAGCTACCTGAGTGCGAGCGAGGCTGAATTACTTGAGCCAACACTGGGACTAACTCCTGACTGCTGGTACTGCATATTTTACAAATAGCTACAAAGGAATGTGTTTAAATAACCTGCTTTCATGAGTGCACGACTAAGCAAACATAGCCTTTCGCACAGTCGTTTCGAGTATGTCCATAGCCTGTCGAGTGCCGAGTGACTATCGTGCTACATGCTGGAAAGACCTTTGTTTTTGAAGCCCATTCATACTGAATTGGATCCGTCGCCAAAAACATGGAGGCCTTTGAACGGTCTCTAATGGAATACATACATATATATATGTATACATATGTGAATGTATGAGTACAAGTATACGTAGAATATGCGGTGCAATGTGTGGCCATAATCAGTATTAGTGGGTGCATATATATATATATATATATATATATATATATATACATATATAGAGATAAAGATGGATATAGATGTATTATATTGTGTTTTGAATTGTTTTCTTGCATTAAATCGTACATAGTGTCGCGTTGATAAATTATATCAGTAACATCTGATGTTAACATGTGTTCTGTGGTATTTTGTCTGGTAGTGCTGTTGTATCGTATATGATCATCTTATGTCATAGCCTACCATATTGCAACATCTCCTATGATATGATATCACACAATAATACAGCATATTTCGATACATCAATTTGTAGTCGATGCATAATATCGTATGGTCGCATACTAAAACCATAACATCGTATGCATAATATCGTATGGTATCGCAGATAACATAACGAAGGATATCATATCCCACACAACAACACTTCATTGTATAGTGGTGCAATGCAATGTAGTGCACCCTGGCGATAGTATTGTATGCTATACGACATGCCTGGGTATATGATTTCCAATTCTATCATGTTATATCATCTTAGGCTGTATCAGTTCATATGATACAGCTTGTACTTGTATCTTTTCCTTTTTTTCCTTTGTGCGCTTTGAGACCACCCGTAGCGTTAACGGCTTGCAATATAATATCCGCCACCGTGCCGCAGGGCACCGATGCGTTTGTTGAGGTAATGGTAATTTCTGGTTTCTTGATTATCATTAATAAGGCCGACCCCACCCCAATCCTGTATGATCCTGCGTGATCTCGCATCTCACTGTTACACCAGAATCGGGCCCAAAACCACATGATTTCAAGTCATCTGCGGAGCTACCCATTTAACGACAATCGTTGCCAAAGTATCCAAAAAGTATCCCAAAACTGATCAAACATCGCATATTTTCGTAACATGCGAAATCTCATTCTGAAACAGTATTTACCGTACGGAAAGCACATTGGCCTAACCACTGGAGGTCCTCGACACCATACAAGAAACATCACTACAACAAAAACTACCAACTCGCAGCAACTGTTTGCCACAAATGACCGATAGTGTGCAGAATGGATTCCCAAATGGCTCTCCAAATCGCTCGCAAATAAAACCAAATCCGTCGACCCTTCGGTCGAACGTAAGTAAGACCCCATTATGGGGGATAGGGTTTACCCTATCCCCCTACCCCCTTTCCTTGCTGAGGCCCTCCCGGGCCAGATGCTCAAAAACACGTAGAAACTTAACGAAAATGTAAAACTGCCTGTTTCGCGTGTGTTTTAGCGGCCGCCCCGGATTCCTTTGTGACTCATCTTAAGCTTTTCCTGTGTTTTTACTGTGTTTTGGGTTTCCCCACCCATAAAATCGATTATGGTGGCAACCCTGATCCAAAAATTCAACAACGAATTGATTAAGGTGGCAACCCTGATCAAAAAAATGCGACAAATCCATTAGGGTGGCAATGCCAATCCCAAAATGCTCAAAATGATTAGTTCGGAGCTTCCTGGGGGCATTTGGTGGCCAAGGCACGCAAATGTACAAAATTAATTGTTTCGGAGCCTCCTGGCAACATTTGGTGGTCAAGGCGCAAAAATGCTTAAAATCACGTGTTTGGGAACCTCCTGCAGCCATTTGGTGGTCAAGGCACAAAATCTTCAAAACAAACTGTTTCAGATCCTCCCGGGCACATTTGGTGGCCAAGGCGCAAAAATGCTCAAAATGAACTCTTTCGGTACGTCCTGGAGCCATTCGGAGGCCAAGGTGCAAAAATTTAAAATACGCTGTTAGGAGCCTGCTGAAGCCATTTGGTGTCCATGGCATGAAAAAGCTAATATTAAGCTTCCTGGGCCGCCCCGACCGCCCGACCGCCAGTGAGGTGCTGCGCGCCGGCGATCTGACAAACACGCTCCAAGCAGCAACATGTTGCTAAATTGAAAGGCTATTGAAAGGCTATACAAAGGCTTTGCAGGGTCGGCGGCCACTCGCGCGCAGCGCGGACCAAATTCACTAAAAATCTAAATGGCTCCCAAACTGCTTCCAGATGGCTCCCCCCCAAAATGCCCCTGAAGCTCAACTCAACAAAGAATGCATTGAAATTGACTACGCAGCGGCCAAACAAAAGCAGACACACGGACCAACCGACCGACCTAAAAGTAACCGCTGTCTGCTAATTCATAGCGCGGTGGCGGGATGTGAAGCTACTGGATAGATATATTGTAGTCTTAGGGTTAAAGTGTCATACATATTTTTGCAAGGCCTGGGTGGCATGCCTGATGCTGCCCCTACTTATCTAGCCAAGGGCTCAAAGCCCAAAGCCAAAGACAAGATTGGCCTACGTGACCACCTATTGTGACAAGTCGACTTGCAACACCACCGAGGGGTCACAGACTACCCATTCTTGGAAAAGGTGCCGACCAGACTGCGAAACAAGCCACAAACAACTCGACTCCAAACATATCAATTGTCCGCCCAGACGTTTGCGGACAATTACCCCAAATGCCTCACTGTAAGATCCTGTTCTTGATAACTGCATGCATGCACTTGTTCCTGTCTACTAGTCAGCCTTTTTGTATCAAACGTTCAAGCTGTTTTTCCATATCACTGCTTCATAGATTGTAGTTCAGCTGAAAACTCGTTTAGGATCATGGACACTTACAGGCTTCCATGGCACATGAAAAAACAAACCTGAGCGCCCAGCTTAGCCCAACATGAGGTTCTTGTTTCGGCTTAGACCAATCATCAGAGAACATTCAATACTGTGCATGTCTGGGTTGCCACGGGTCATAATGACAATGTTTGGCATTCTATATGTTGTTCAATTTGACAAATCATGTCTAACTCCGACCATGGAGAGGTTGCCATGGGATTATGAACAACATCCAGAGCCCATGAGCTTAGGGGCAAAGCCGTCTGCCAAAGCTCACAGACCTTTGCAAACACGTTCCTCAAAACAATCGCACCCAGACCATGTAAGTTGAGCAAGAACCCTCCTATATCCGCCACCGTGCCTTCGGCACCAGTGGAGTGACTGCGAGGACTTTTAGTACTTGTTTCTCAATTGAGTTGTTTTAAAGGACTACAGAAGCTCGGGGCATGATTCTGCTATTTTAAGACAGATCTTTTCGGGACAGTTTGGTATTGTAAAATTGGGGTTTCGCCACAAAAGTCGGGTAAACGAATGTATGGGAAGTGAATTTAGACCTACAAATATGCCTTAGAGTCCTCCATTTGGACCCACAAATATGCAGTCCAACTCACACCTGGGACGCTTCATGGCGCGCTTTTTCTTTAAAAAATCACCAAAACTATAAAAGTGTTCAAACTGTGTCAAAATGAAAAATTGCGCCCAAAGTGATCGCAAAGTGACCCCCAATGACCCCCAAAGGCACCCCAATGGAGCCCCAAAGGCGACAAATGGACCCCAATGATGCCCCAGAGGCGCCCCAATGGAGCCCCAAATGTGACAAATGGAGCCCCAATGGCCGTCCAAAGGCACCCAAAGCAGCCCAAGGGTCCCGAAAGACCACCGAAGACAGGCCAAAAGAGCCCAATGAAATTTTAAACTCAAAAAATTGCGATAGTCAACAAACATTAAGCAACAAACCACAAACAAAAAACAACAAACAACAAAAGCCTTAACCCTTAATCCTTGCACATTGAGACAATACATGTGCACCTTCAATGTGTCTTCTATATTATTCAGAGCCCCGATTGCATAGGCCCTCCGCATGTCAACGTCACATGTGTGTTTACGTGCACCCAAACATCTATTTTTGCTTCTCTATATATGTATGTGTGTTCTATACTGTCCAACACAATAAAACAATCGCGATAGTGGTCCCCTTTAACATACGGTATTGTGGTACCGTCCCTAATTTTAATGTATTGAGCGGCGGTACTCCGGCACAAATCACTTGCACATTGAGCCAATACATGTGCACATTCAATGGCAATCTCCAAATGTGTCCAACACAATAAAAAAGAAACAACGAAACACACAAACAAACACACAAACAAACAAACAAACAAACAAATAAACGAAAAACAAACACACAAACAAACAAAGAAACAAACAAACTAATAAACAAGTTGCTGTTTATATCCTTCATCTTTAATGCCACATGATTTGCTTCAGCTACGTTTGCCCATATCCCCGGTTATGTCCCAACATGTTGTTGAAATTCGATTTCTGTGCAAACCAACAAACAAACCCACAAACAAACAACCAACCAACCAACCAACCAAACAAACAAACAAACAAACAAACAAACACCCAATTCGTTTTTCAACCGTCTCTCTAACTCGTGCGCGAAAACACAATAAGAAACAACAAACAACAAACAACAAAAGCCTTAACCCTTAGTCCTTGCACATTGAGCCAATACATGTGCACCTTCAATGAGCCAATACATGTGCACCTTCGTTGAGTCAATACAAGGGTACGGTGGTGGGTAGGCCGAAGGCAATTGGATAAACCTCGTCACGGAAAGAGCTAGTCAAGACATTCAAAATGAAACCCAAAACAAAGAAGAACATATGTAGCGAGCATCCACACTCAAATCTTCAAGCGAGTCCAAACATACGTTATTATATGAAGAAGTTTCCCTTCGAATGTTCGCTTACAGAGAGGACCTGTCTATATCGAGGTTGCTATCCACCTTTCTTCGACACGTTGCATGTTTTGAAGATATTCCGAGTTAACACAACTGCACATGAACGGTGTTTTGTATGTTTGTTGATCCTCTCTGCGACCGCCTAGAAATTGACTCTGGCCTCTCTGCATGTGTCTATATATATATATATATAATCGTATATGATTAATTATACTGTATTGAAGCTGTGTCTTATACTCACCATACGTCACATGATGTAGACATGATGTCTTCGTTGTCAAACATGTGTCTGGTTTTCTACATAATATGATGATATGCTTTGCCTTTCGTTCCTGCTCCAATCTTCTGCATCCCAAGCTAGCTGGACTCACGGGAAGAATTCAAAAATACGGAAAAGAGCGAATCCAATCAATTGAGCACACATGGACCACAATAAATGATTCTGTGCATCGTGTTGCTTTGGTTGGTGGTTCTAGGTGTTCATTTCATTACATTGCCTTTGCTACCCTGTTTGACTTTAGTTTTGGCAGAACAACCAAAGTTCGGCACCATGAGCTGCTTGCCGAGAGAGATATGGGAGCATTATTAGGCGTGGACTTGACAAAAAATCAATGCGAAGCCTACGAGAACAATGCAACACCTCAGAACAAACCTCGGGACACATTTCAAATTGCATAGCAACCATGGATACCCTCAAACCCAACTATGCCCAAAGAGACCGATAAAGAAAAATATTTATTTGTTCGATTTTGCCCTTCTCGTGTGGTATCCCCCACTGTTGCAATCACCCCCTTTACATCGGCATTTGTTAGGCGTCCAAGGGTCCTTGTTTATCGGATGCCAAACACAGAATCACGTGGTCATGGTTAACTGGCATAGACCATATCGCAAATCAATCAGTCTCCCGAAGCAGCAAGGCCCCAACAAATTGCCAGCGGTCTGAGCACAATATGGCATGGTCTTCCACCTGGCCGAGCGCAAGTCAAATTTCGGGTGTCTTGACTACCTGTGCATCAGTGTATCATCTGTGTATTCAAAACACAATTTTGTCCTACATGAAGTTTTAGCCTGGATTGAATGGGCAAGGTTCCAGCCAGCAAACATCTTGAGAATGGAAAATAAACACAACACAAAACACGCAAATCTGAATCGACACTTTTTAATTGACTGAACCTGTGCAACCTTGATGTACGGGTGCAGGATATGCGTATGGTTGTAATAGGCAGACCAATGCAAACTCTGAGTGTTCTGAATCATACAACCAGTACCAAATGCAAGCAACACATCTACAACAAATACACCACTGAAAAGAAAGCAATGCTAAACAAAGGCAACACACATGCGAAACAAATGCACCACTCATACAACACAATATCCCAATTTCACATTCGGTGGGCACTACAGTGCATCGCAAAGTTGAGGATAGCAATGCATGCAATCATGCACTTTGCCTTGCCGGCTGCAGTCTGCGCTTTCGTAAGCATATTCTCAGCAGCGGTGGTAGCCTCAATGACCAAGACATTATCAAATATTACCGTATGATGACTTATGATCATCGACCGGTGAACACTACACCATCAATATTATATGATATATTTGCAACACATAATTTTAACCAAATCAGCAACACACAACCATTTACCAAGCGGACACGAAACATCATATGATCACCAATACATAACAAACAACCGCAAACAACATCAAACGACCGACAACGGATGGGTCATCGGTAATTTGTAAGTCAACCACCAGTCATCAACATCCATGACCGTACCAATTCTCTCAATAAACACGTAGCGACAGTCATCAGCCAATAATCACATATCATCAATGGCTGATTGAATGTTGTGTATCATTAAGTATCAAGTACTATGAACTTCATATAAATAATTATTGAGTGACATTAAGAAGTAGTACATTATTGCCTGAATATCACTTCTGATCAAGTATTATTGACAGTTTGTTATCGATAAAAAACCATATGAGTGAGCATGCCTGACACCCACCACCATAGATACCCTAGAAAGTCTTGCAACAAATAATTTCCGGTGAATCGAATCTACCTGGTTTTGGAACTTGGGAAGTGCTAACAAATAAGACAAGCAAGAAGAGTACTCGATTAGCAAAACCAGAAAACAACGCTCACTACAAACCCAAACACATGTCTCACTCTCTCTCTCTATATATATATATATATATATGCGTTCGCTGCTCGAGGTGGGATGACAAAGAAAGCAAAGGAAGCACACACCAACGGAGTCGCCCCGAGCACATGAAAGCAATGCCAAGGCCTTTTGTTGTTTACTTTGCCACCTCTAACGGCTGTCGTGAGAAGGTATCACTCGCTGCACGCACAAAGCCTGAGCACACCAGCCAAGGTGGTGCTTTGGCATTGTGTGCCTTTCTTTCTCTTAATATATATATATATATATATATATATATATATATATATTAACACTAGTGTGACCCCATACATAGCCACATGCAAAGCCGATCGGAGCAAAGTCAAGCATCACAGAATGCGATGCCACAGATAACATCATCTTCGAACAGCTTCTTCGAGCGTGATTTCGGGTCCCACTGCAGCCATAAAGGAAGCTCGAAATGCCAATTCGAGCATCAACGTCCTTTGAACTTTGACTTCGAGTATACATGTACGACTTGTCCAGCATCTGTGCGCCGAATCCACCTGGCCTGTAAGCACAACTACGGTCTCACACCAGGCTCGACCCATCATTTGCAGCGTAACTGCAACCACAGATCAAGTCTGAGCAGCTATTTCGCGAACCTGTGCGGCCGCGAGCAAGCTCCAGCAATCATTGCGGGCGCGCATAGGGTCTCGGAACCAGCCTGAGCAACCATTTCGACTGCCGAGTGACGATAATAACGTAAATGCTTCAACTTTCGAGGTGCACACTTAGAAAGTGGTGCACTTTGAGATGAATGAAGGGCTGTTCAATCGGGGCTGTTCATGGCTGCTTGGAGCTACATGGGGTGATCCGGGGCTGGATGCGGCTCGATGTCACAACAATGGAAGCGCCCATGGCTGCCTGATATGGTGAAGTTTTCATCTTTGAAAGTCTTCCTTCACGAAACACATATTGAACATGTATGTCTTACGAAATGAGGCCTTGCACGACAAGCTAAGGCCTTAGGATGCATTTTGTTGGCAATCAAAGTGTGTTGATACACTTGTGATGCGCTGCATCACACACTATATATGTATAAATATATATATATATATGTATATTGTTTCCAATTCCCTACGTCTTGAAGACTTATCCAAATTGGGCGAGGCATTTGGGAACATGTGTGGCTAAATACGGCTCAAGTTTAAAGTATACTTCAGCCATTGCATGTGTAATTATGTACAGTACATATTGTCTGTGGAAGGATCCTCACCTTCGGGAACTGCCAATGTTTGCTTTTCGCTGTGAATTCCCGATTCCCAGGCCACCAAAATAACTGATTGTATTTGATTACGAAAGGAAATCTGGCGATTATGGCCAGCACATGAAGCAGGATGAAGACGGATGAGGGGTAGATGGGGAAATATCGTGCACATGCATATTGAAATTATATTTATGTACGTGTATGTTTGTCGGTATGTTTGCTTCCTCCCCGTTTTGCTTCAGCATTATGTAAGATGCTTCGCACATGTGAGATACCATTATTATTTGGGGCCAACACGGGCCGCATCTGGGGGCTAAGCCTACCATTCTACCATAGTGTTGCATGCAATTCTGGCTTGACTCCAGCAGACTATCGCTGGTGGAACAAGCTATTGCTCGACTGGGCTCACAAAGAATAGCTCAGATTACATTATGACATTAATATTCCATTACTGATGTTGTGTTCCATGTCAGAGTTTCTGTACATAGAACATTTCCCTGTGTGGGTGGATGCATGAAGGTTGGCTGCATAGTCCAACTTCTCCAACGGGTTAAGTTCGGTTGCTGACGTGCATGATTGTTTAGCACACTCCAACAAATGAGCAAGCTATAGAAGGAAGACATGATCCTGCTCAAACAGATCGTATACATTCCCATAAAATTCATGAATATATAATTGGGTTTAGTGCCAAGGCGGATGACTTTCAAGTGGCCCATAACTATTGCTGGCAGGTGGGTCGGCCCCGATGAGTCCGCCCCGTTGGCAGCACATGTTATCTATCATAGGTGTTATGATCAGCCTTAGACTGCGCACCTGTCCCTGTTTGATATGCTCGATTAAAAAGGTGTCTGTCGAGTAAGCCAACGAAAAAGCCTCGCCTAAGCAATTGAGTAGACGAGCCCAAGTTGCAAGTTGCACTAGGTCAGGGTCGGCCATGTTGACTCATCAGGATCACTTGCATCTATTATCCTTTGCCACAGGTCAATTAAAGATGCCTCGAGTGGCTCTTCATAGTTCTGCGAAACTCGCTGCAAGGGCATTGTAACACCATGCTAAACATAGGTGGTATCACGAAATAGCTAAGCACTTTCTGATTCAAATAGGTTCCTCATGTCCCAGAGAGTGCTGGGTCCTCAGAAAATCCCCTGGTGACAACACCACGGAGTATAAGATAAAAGGGGACGCGCAAACGCCATGCCAAAGTTTCATGCAAGGATGGCTTGCCACCAAATAACTCCTGTTCTTCGACCTCACTGAGGTCCATGAGTAAGCCATTGAGCCACCTGCACGATTGACCGCCCGGGCCGTCCACGAAAAGGCAGAGCATTGCAGAGGGGAATATAGTTGTTACCGAGAGGATCACATTATGGTCGAACGCCACTGTGGCCACACTGAAGCCAAGCTGCCGCAAATAAACCCAAGACGCTGGCAGAAACCCCCACGGAGAAGGAAGAGCGGCAACCGCAATAAGGCAAACCTCACGAATGGTAATGACAATGAACTGCAAGGGGCGTTGGTATAAGATCACCATGGTAAATATAGTCCCCGTCCGCATAGACTTGCCATGGAGTGTGAGAGATGCAGCGCCGTTTATCCTGTGGCGCGCGACAACAAGGCCTCGCCAGAAATAGTATGAAGCGAACAGCGTGGTCTCAAGGCCCGCCACAGTAAAGGCTGTCATGATGAGCTGTGCATTGGCCTTCCCCACTCCAACAAACAGACTCAAGTACGCTGCCGTAGGTCCGCAGACAAGAAACCAAAGGATTAGCATAAGTTTACCAGAGCTGCGATGGACCCATGCGAGTGGGCCTATTCGCAATCTGCGAAAGCAGATTTGTACCATGGCCAGGGTCCACATCACTGTACCGCTCAGAGCATGCCATGTCATCTTTGTACCTGTAGGCAGGTGGAAGCTCTCAACAACCCCACCAGTCAGGTGCCCAAAGAAACCATCCCCTGTGGTTGCAATGCAGAGTACCTGCAGTAAGGCAATCCCCACTGCATATACCCAAAGAAGTCTATTGTCCAACAGAGATGTAATCTGGCTTTGACTCCCACCCTTCTCGGGGATGAAGCCCAGAGGATCTGTTGATGTCAGGCCCGAATGGCTACACCAAATAAGTCGATCTGGCTTGTGCTCCACGTCCTGCAATTCGATTGAGCTGTCTCTCACTCCCAAGGCACTGCTGGCAAGTGCCATGCTGCGTCAAAAAATACCTCCGAATGGTCGACGATGTCAAGTTCACATCCGAACACTGGTCTCGAACATCATTGAAAGATCGAAAGCAAACTGTATATGCCGCCTGATGCAGTGCGTCCGATTGCGCACGAATGCAAGATGGGCTTGAGCCAACATGGGTACAGGCTTCGAATGGTCGTGGGAATCTTCATTATGTTTTGAGGGAGTTTGTGTAACTCACGTCCTCCTGGCCCCCGACGCGAGTGGAAGGGGGATTCCGATGGGCATTCCCAGAGACGCTTCAGAGAAGAAACGCTGCCAACGCTGCCAACGACGCCAACGACCATATGAATTACGCCTCCAAAATGGGGCGCCGGCGCCGTGGTTCAGAGCCCTATCTCTCAAAACCCTCGCATACACCGTTGAACATTTACACTCCAACAAATAAGGCTTTTGTGAACGCAAAATGCTCGTTTCCAACACATGTGGGCGTTTCGTGCGCTCGAGATGCTCACTTTCAAACA
>Ga0099797_101279_pt1 | contig 13739 bp, 18 predicted proteins | sample Uncmet_Sort48C_1_FD_89871 | JGI IMG/M metagenome (GOLD analysis project Ga0099797, IMG submission 89871) | Marine eukaryotic communities from CALCOFI LINE 67, Pacific Ocean - C012_Sort48C_1 | ecosystem: Environmental > Aquatic > Marine > Oceanic | place: Pacific Ocean: Monterey Bay | collected... | reverse complement strand
TTTATATTGTGGTAATGAAAAATCTTCAGTTGTTATACTATATAATAGTTTAGTATAAACTGTATTTAACTGTGTAGGTTCTTGTAGTATTGATACGCTCATTATCTTCTTGTTTCTGCTGTGTTACTTAATTCCCATTTCAAATCATATTGATATAATTTTTGTTTGAATTTATTGGTGCGCCAAGTATAACTAGCGTTTTTTATGTTTATAGGAACAAATCCATTTTGTATAGCTGCACGTTCCTCAAAGAAATTAGTTTTACTTAGGTTTAATTGGTTATTTAATGAATCACTTTGTATAAATACACTTGGTGATTCTATTAGTTCAGTTAACCAATCTGCATATTCTTGATCTAAATAATCTGTTGTTACCTCAAATGTGTCAACGTATGTAGTAGCATATGTGTCTTTTCCACGTTTATTAGCGTCAAATACAGCGCCACTAGTACTACTCAATGTATTCCATGGTAATTGTGGTTGCGTGTAGTCTTTACGTGTTATTTTAGCTGCTTTTTTTACTGGATTGTTTACATTGTAATAATCCATTACTCCATATTTGTTTATGAATGCGAATCTAGTTCTACCTTTAATTCGTCTTGTTTCATCTTCATCTGGATATTCTTTAGCTAAATTCTGATCGTAATAATAACAATCTTCTCTATATATCTCAACTACTCTATTATCACCTGATATAAAATCAAAATCAAATCTTAAGTGTGTCCAATCACCATTTAAAATGTATGATGCTGCTACAGAATCTGATGCTGATATATTTGCAGGACCAATTCCTACGTGTTGTAATGGTGCTAATCCTGCTGTAAATGTTTGTGTTGTATAATAATTACTATTATTGAATACTACTGTAGCAGCAGATCCACTGTATAATTTAACATCTACAAAATTTATACCTTCATTATATTGACCATCTGTAATTAATGATATAGTTTCCCAATCATAATCGTGTGCTTTTTTAGTTGATGTACCTCCAGCATTAATAATTCCACTTAATGTAAAGTTAGGATCATTAGTTAGAAATGGAGTATTTTTAGTTGTTGTAAGACCTTGATCTACCATTGACCATTTATTTCTAGGCCAGTCATAAGATAAGTTACTTAATTCGTTTACTGCAGGTATTAATGTACCTAATTTACTTGCTGAACCACTAAATGATGCTGTAAATGCAGGTTCGCCTACAAGTCCATTTCCATTATATTGTACAATAGATCCACTAGGAGAATCAGCATATTCCTCTCCCATTATAATTTTAAATTGTGCAGCATTTGTAAATGAACCAACACCACCTACTGTGTACATTGGTGTATCATACGTTAAATAATCGCTACAAATAGATGCTATGTCGATCATACACAAACTAGCACTTGGTGCTGTTTTAATACGAGTTAAACGTGATGTAGATCTTTGAGGAATATAGATATCTGTTACTAATTTGAATTGTGCTGCCGATGCAGAAGGAGATGTTACAACAAAAGGTAAATTATTTGTCGTAGCATTAACTGCGAATGGTGATGATTTTAAATCTAAACTATTTACACTCATGTTATGTTATTATTGCTCCGTTTGCTGTAGCTGCAGCATTAATGTCTATTATTATGTCTTTTTCAATTCCCGCTGTTAAAGCTGCTGTACCAAAATTAGCAGCTGCGTTTTCAATTGATTCCATTATAAATGGTTTTTTACTATATTTTTTAACACCTTTCTTTTCTATGCTTTTAGCAATAGCAAATGCAAATGATTTAGGTGATTTAAATGCTGATGGTATTGGTATTTTTTTACGTTTAATCCATCCTTCTATAGGACGAATAGGAGGCATTCTACCTGCACGTCTACCTGGTCCTCCATCTTCTAATAATTCACCATACCATAATAATGATACTTGTAATACTTCCTGATCTTGTTTCTTAACAATATTCTTAGTTATAGATCTAGCCAAGTCACCTGTATTAACCGATTTATTTTCGAATAATTGGTTTTGCATTTCGTCGATAATTCTATCACCGAAATCTAATAGGGCTTTATCTGTAAACTCTGTATTCATTTATACTTTAGGGAAATTACAATAATCGTAAATACCTGATTCTTGGAATTGTATTGTAGCTACAAAGCCATATACTCTATCCATAAATGCTTCTAACGTTGGTGTTATACTCTGTATATCATAAGATACACCTTTAGATTGATTATCACTAGGCGGACCCCAGTTCATATAACCTCCAAAATCATATAATGTTTGTTCCATCTTAGACATTACTGCCTCAGGTGATTGGTTACTTAATTTAGGAACATCTAAAGCATATAATTCAAATGCTAATATTCTTAAACGTGTATCTTGAGAGTATCCAGGAGATTGTAATGGTCTTAGAAAAACATAAGGATACTTTATATTTTGTGATGATGAATCTAAATAATCGATACTACCGAAGGCAAATGAATTTACATACTCATGTGCATCAGCAGCTGATCTAAATGTTTGTACTATGTTTTCTAATGATGTCATTACTCTTCTTTTTTAATTTTTTTACTTGGTTTTACTGCATCAGGATCTCCTGCTGCTATACAGTCTTTAACCAATGATAATTGACTCATTAGTTGTGCTGCTATTCTATTTGCATCAAAACCAGCTATATGTCTTTTCCATACTTCTCGTCTATTTGCTTTATTACAATTACATGCCATAATTTATTTATTTAAGTTTAATTCTATTTCTACGTTGTTTTTCTGCTTGTGCTTCTAATAATTTATAATCTTTATCTATTGCCAAGTAGTTTAAAACAAAATTTATATTTAACTTAGTGATACTGTCTTCTCCTGTGATATTGAGTATGTTTGTTTTGGCGAGCGAATATAATGTTGCAAACCATCCCCAATGTCCGTCAAAGCTTCCAGTGTCTGCTTCGTCAGTAACTTCCTCATTTTCTCCGTTTTCACTGTTTTTAAAGAGTTGAGAGAATTTATCCAGTGTAAGTTGGCGGTTCCTAAAAAAAAATTCAATGCTCCTAAAGCGAATCCTGCTGGTAATTCTTTCATTACCTCAGCATCAACGTGTCTTTCATTATTATCGTATTCCTTTACAGTATACCATTTAAATGCATTATCAACTTCATTTTGCATTAACTGAATATTATGTTTTGCCTTAAATTTTAACTTATCAAATCTGTGTTTAACTACAGGTCGATATAGTACCGCCATAATCGCATGTAAGTTTTTATTTGGCTCTTTACATAATTGTTCTAGATCAATAAATTCACCCATAGACATAGCTGATATATCTACATACCCATAATTAATTCCTTTGTGTTGCCACATAGGATAAAATTCAGGACTAGCAGATACTTTATCACTAAAATCTTTAGCAACTTTACCTAAGTCACTTATTGCCCATGTCTTAACTTCATCTTCAGGTATTTGAGTGAACACATGAATTGTTCTAACTATTTTACCTAATTCAGATAAATGCTCTAAGTTTTGCAATTGTTGAAATCTATCAATTGACAAATACTCAGGTATTGTTATATTATAATTCTTCTTCATATACACATAAATATTTATTTTTATTAAAATCGAGGTGTTACATTACTCCAAATCTAGGTTTAACCTGTCTAGCAGCTGGACTAATATACATTTTATTTGATTGTATCTCATTTCTCGCTTTGTTAGCTAACATAAGTGAATCTACTAAATCATCATGTATACCATTAGGGTGACTAAATGATAATTTACCATTATTAGATAATTTGTAAGTATACAATGTTAATTCTTTAAATAGTTCAGGTTCTAATTCCTTACTAGGTAATTCTAATATACCTGCTTCTAAATCACTAATCAATGTTCTTACAATTTGTGTTTTACTATCTTGTGTTGTTGTAAATCCTCTTATACGTCTATTTCTAGGTACAATTAAATCTCTCATCGCTGCACCAATACCATTTTCTTCAACCCAACCACCTTCGATTCTAAATCTAGATAATATGTCATTAAATCTATTTGCTATTGTTGATATATTTTCACCTCGTATTCTATCAATTAATAACACACGTCCTGCTTCGTTTAATATTGTCAATACTGAATAGTCATTTGATAGTCCAACATCTATACCAGCAAAACATCTACTCGCTTTATCTGCGTTTGTATACTGAGGTACTGTACATGCTTGATCTACTCCTCTAAACACCTCACTACCTGCATCTGTAAATTCAGCTAAGTATTCTTGACGAAATATATCATCAGGTAAACTTAAACGTTGTTCAGCTATAAATGATTGGTCTATATATGGGTTGTCAGTTGATTGACCGCGAAACGAAATGTATTCAGTACTATCGTTGACGCCTTTAAGATAATACTTATAAAACCAATTTTTAGACTTAGGTGTACTAATGATTAAACATTTCTTACCTAATGCTGTTAATGTAGGTAGTATTGCTGTTTCAAAACCACGTTCATTAACATATGCTGCTTCATCTACAATCATATAATGAAATGAGAAACCACGAACGCTATCTGGTCTTTCACTTGATAGAAATTGTACAGTAGAACCATTAACAAATTGTAATGTTAATTCTGCTTTATTTGATTTTGTAATTATTGGTTGTGAGGCATCTGATAGTTCTTGAAATACCTTCTTTGCTTGGTTGTATATTGGGCTTATCCAACATCCCTTCTGATTAGGTTTTTGTAATAACCAATATACTAGGAGGTTTTGTCCTAATAATGATTTACCAAATTGTCTTGGAGTTACTACTATTCCAAATTTATGTTTTGAATCACTAAATCCATTAATTATCTGTTTCTGCCCTATATGTGGGGAAAACAATGTTACTTCCATTTAATAAATCGTTTAATTTTTTATCGTGATCTAGATCCAATTTAGCATTAAGCATTAATTGTGCCTTCTCATATTCTTCTTTACCGACAAACTCATTCTCAAGTTCATCAAATATATCATACAATGTAGTATAAAAATCGTTATATGTCAACTGCTTGCTCATCACCCCATGTTAATTTAACATCCATAGAACCTTCAATTGCAATACGTGTTTCTTCATTACCAGTTAATTTAAATATTTGGTCAACTGCTCGTTGCCTAATTTTCTCATCATCACTAGCTAATAGACCTATTAAAGCATTAACTGCAGGGTCTAATTGTTTATTTAATTTTTCCTTCCATCCGTCAGTATACTTCTGAGTTGATTTAGTCCAATATGTGTGATATGTCTTTTCTGACTTATCATCGTAGTTTTCATTACACCATTTTATCCAATCGACTTGTTTAGTACTATGATTATATCTCATATCATAGCATTTATCTACTCGTTCTTGTACTTGTGCGTCTGTTGATTTAATACCAGCCATTACTGTATGTTTATTGTATATTTACCTATACATATAAGTCATTGTATACAGGTTTATGTCGTTGAATTAAGCATTTCTCTCGTGCCTTACGTATAGGCGTGTCATCAATAAATTCAAGCATTTTAAACGTGAGATTAACACGATCTAATTCTCCTATACCTAACGCAATTGATATAGGTGATGTTCTATCTTTATGTTTCATAACATCACCATTTAATTTTCCTGATTTACTAAAATGTAAGTTTTGTCTATTTTTAGGTGTACCTGATTCTCCTATATAGATTAATTCATTATTATTATACACACCATAAATGCCTGCTGAATAAGCATATCTATCATCTACTCGGTTTTGATATCCTTTTTTAAGATTGTATTTATGATTCATCTCATATTGTTTTTTCTTAAATTCGGGATTCAATAATGCTTTTTTAAACGTAGATGCTTTACAAGTTCTACAAATATAATTACCACATTTATGTTGACTAATAGCCCAATTACTATCTACAACTAGGTCTACACTACATTTTCTACATTGTCTATCCAAAATATGCTATAAGATATTTTATACCGAAGATTATAACGATAAATCTCCACCAGTTACCAAATAATAATTTCCAAATTCCTCTGATTACTACTCTATCCATGTGTTTTATTTTTTTCATTTTATTTATATTATACTGATTCAACTTCTTTACCATATTCAATAGCATCACTTGGTTCCCAATAACTAATTCTCACCAACATATTAGCTAAATCTGTAAAACAATCTAATGACTTAGCTTCATTAATCCAATCTACTAAATAATCAGCATCATTATCCTCTTCCTTCATGTCAATAAACATATCAACAATACCTTCTTTAAACTCTTTAAATTTTCTCATAACCTTTATTTTTATTTGTTTTTATTATTATGCCGTGAATATACGAAAGATAGCCCGGGAAGCCAAGCCTCCCGCGCATTACTTTCAATTACTTACGTTTATTAATAATCGCTGTATATTTGTAGAAACTGTTAGCAATAGATGCTAATGAATCTTGAAGGTTCCAATTATTAAAATCATCTGTTTTCTCTAAGGCATTGGTAAGACATCCAATTTCCTCTTTAGTGCATTCTACCTCGTAAGTAAGGTCTCTAATCACTTTTGTTAACTCTGTAATTGCTTTTTCACTCATAATTATTATTATTTTATTATTATTAAATCGTCCGAACCATTCGAACACCGTCAATATACGAACTATCTATGCGGTAGCCAAACATTTCCCAACAGATGTTTTCATTTGTATCGATTATAAATAAAACTGGCTTTCGAGGCAGCCTGTTATATTATTATACACTTTTGTTCGGGCCATTGTAAATGACAAGTGCCATCAATAATTAATTGTTTGTGTGAACAATCATGTACGTTGTTTGCTTTAACAAATTCTAATAAACGGATATACGTAGTCGGTTGTGTTAAGTGGTGGGTAACAAGCTTGTTCTTTGTAACTGCGTTTTTAAGTAAGTCTTCACAAGTAAATCCTTCTATATATTCCCATACTTTACCATTGTAATTAGGAAGTTTTTGAACATAATCATAAGCATTATCTACTGTTTCCTGTTTATGAATGTAAGGTAATTTGCTGGTATTAATAAAATATTGTGTTGTTTGAGGATAGAAATCTTCTTTAGCTACTCTATCTATATCGTATTCATACTTAGTCATTCCTCCATATCCGATGCCATTGTAATAATAAAAATCAGCCTCAGGTACTTCACCTTCTAAAAAATCATCTAAGTAAAGCATATCATCATTTACTTTAAATAGAAATTCTATATCGTTTTCTTTACAATGATTAAATAATGAACCATCTAAATCTAATGTACCGAATGAATGGCCTTTGTTTTCGTCTAAATCAATGAATTTAACATCATCAAAATAATTTAACCATAACTCGTGATGACGATGTATTAATGAATTATATCGTTTATCTAACCCAGGTGCATCAGCATAATTTGCTGCTACAATTACACCTTTAAATTTACTAAATATTTCTTTGTTTGTGTTAATGTATTGTTCTAACGATTGTAATTTTGTATCGCTGGATATATGTGTTGATATCCCTACATAACTCTTGTTAATTAATTCAATTTTTTTCATTTCTATTATTTATATTGTTTAAGTATTCTTTTCGTTTATCACACCCACAGTCTTCCTTATCTACGAATTTGTAGAATATCCATTGAATGCCACTATAGTATGTGAATCGTTCAACTAGGTCTCCAAGTTTAAAATTTATCATATAAGTCAGTTTTATTAGGTGCTCGTTTAGCGTTTGGGTTTTTTTTCTTATTTTCTCTATATTCCCATGCTCTTTGTCTTTGTTTATCTTCTAATTCAGCCATTTTAGCATTCCATAGGGTAAATGTATCATCATACTTACCTCTTTGTTCTTTAAGAGCTTTCATAACTTTTTTTTTATCCTTTATTTTTTGTCTTTTTTTATAATAGGATTCCATTATATCATTCTAATATGCGATTTTTTCTTTGGCTTTGGTTTGTCTGCAATACGATAATGTATGTAAAGATTGATGTAACTCCAACCTTTAAATGGTTTTGTTCTTCCATGCTTCTGACGTGCTCCTTCATAGTAAAGTGATTCACCCGCTTTTAATTCTATAGGATACATTTTAGTATTCTCTAATTCGAGTTCAATAGGCCAATCTTCATCCTTAAAATATGTTACACTAAAACTTACTTGATGTGTACTAGATCTGTCTCTGTGAGGTTTTAATACCGCCCCATGCTGATATTCCCTCAAACCATAGATGTAGGTTCCAGTTAATTTCTGACCTGAAAGACGTTCAGCAATAGGAAGGTATATTTCATGTATTTTATCTCTTACATCTGGATAATCATCTAGTGAATATAATTCTGATTGTCCTTTAATTTCTGTTATGCCTGTTTCTGTTTTACTATTACCTTTCTCTGCCATCATAACAGTAGTAAGCATATTAGTTACCTCTTGAGGAGTGGAAATAACGTGATACTCTGCATTACTAAATTTAGGTGGTAACCCTTGTTGTTCAGTCATATACTCATTATATAAACGCGTATCTTCCTCATAATCAAACACATTTTCACGTGCCCAAAACGTAAGAATATATTTTTTACCTACTTTAACTTCATCACCTGAATGCTTAGCTCTAATATCAGGTTCACCTTTATCATTTAAATTATCCCATTTAATTGCTGTTCCTGTAAAGGGCATATGCGATTCATTTAGATTAGGAAATGATGTACAACCACCTTCTAAATCAAAATTAAGGTATATCATTAATGTTTTAACTCTATTACCTGATGCTAAACCAAATTTAATTAAGTTAGCAGCATCAAACCCATCTGAATGAAGATCAAATTTACCTCCTTTATGATATAACTGTGCTTGTACAGGTTCTATATTGTTATAATGTATACCTAATTCCTTAGCTACCTTTTTCTTTAAATTAATAACCATTTTATCACAATCACACAATGCTACTGTCTGAGATATTCTAGTATTATTTGTTGTTATTTTTCCATCTACTCCTATTGTAGAATCTATTTTATCTGATTTGTCTATCAGCTCTATAAATTTAGCTGCTTCGTCAAATGTTATAAAATTAGGTATTAATTCTAGATTAAAGTCACTACTTGACTCCTTTCCCATTATTGCTTTTATTGAATTGTTTTCTTCCATTTTTATAGTTTAGTGGTAAATCATTATTGATTAAAAAGTTAGCCTCATCAACATCTAGGTATTGTCCTCTAGGTGCTGGTTTAGACTTAGGTTGTAGTCTTATCATTTTATTTTTTCGCTTTGGTTGTGTCATTTTGTAACTCTTTAAGGTAGCTTCTTACCTGTTGTCTAATATATTTTCTATATTGGGGGTTCATTTCTTTAAATACTCCATACACTTCGTCTCTTACTCTGGACCTAGTAAATATAAATGTAATTTTTCTACATCCAATTTTTTTAATGTCTTCCCATTTAAAATAAATAATTGTTCCTAATACTGATAATACTGATGTTGAGGCTAATAAAAGCCAGTAAATTTGTTCCATTTTATTGTAGTTTTAATTTTAATTTTTTTAATGCTTTCTTTATGTCCTTACTCAATTGTTGCTGATGTATTTGTGTTTTATTGCTTATATCTTCTATACGTTGCCCTTTAAAATAATGTTCATCAATCAAATATCTATCATAAAAATCAAGCGTTGCTATTACTGAATGTAGACTTTCTAATTGTTCTCCCCATTTATCTTCATCATCAGGGTTAACATTACCAATCATTTTTGAATAATCAAAATCAGGTATTAATTCCCTGTGTTTGTACATTCGCATTCTATAGGTTCTGTAAAAAGGGGAGGTAGATGATTTAACTGATAGTGCCATACACTTTGTTAAATATTTCTCTAATGATGATGCTTTCTTGCTGGGTGTTGTAACAATTTGATATTGTTTATCAATGTCCATTTTGAGGAAGTATTCTATTACAATGGTAAGCAAGTCGGCTGACCAAGAGTCAGCCATGTAAGAACAAATCTTCTCTGAATTCATAACTAAGGCTGGATAGATTGAAGTAATCTCTTTATCTATTATAACCTTTTTTTGATTGTATCCCATTGCTTGCTTTTCCATTGCTGTTTATGTAGTGTTAATATACGAACTCGGTTATACATACGCACGTTATTCTTAAAAAACAGATATGTATTCGTTCCAGGTAGAAACGTTTAAACATTTCACGCCTTATCAGCCTCTATTTCTCTCAATTTTTCTTTGCCTTATTAATTTCCTAGGCTCAAACAATTTTTTTCACCCTTCCCATATCCTAAGGAAAACAAAATGTTTAGCAAAAACTTAGGCTTAAAACAATAATAATTTATTGTAAAATATTTATCTGATCCAACATGCTATCTCAAATGAAGTTTGGTGGGTTATAGAGAACCACTGCTCTGTTCATATTATACATACCAATATAAGAAACTTTTTACACGTCTCCAAGTTATTTTGTAGAAGTCAGTGAAAGCAGGACTCTGTGGGAATCCTGCTCTTAGTCTAGTTTCATAGCACAACTAATTTCACCTTAAACAATAAATATAACTCATATAACGTGTGAGTAATATATGTAAGGTATTTAGCTAAGCCAAGTTATTTTATGTAGTTGGTGCTGCTGATTTGTAAGGATGTGAAAATGGTAAAGATGCTTCAGTTCCCCATTTCCAAGCTAGGTATCCTTCTACTTTTTGATATAGAGCATCTAGAACTTCAAAATTAAAAAATACTAATTCATTAATCCTACCTGCAAAGTTATAATAATTACCACTAAACCTTCCAATAGCAAAACCTGAATTACCTCCAACCGTAAGATCTGTAGTATTGTTATTAGTAGCTATATATTCTCCTCCATTTAAACTAACTAATTTACCAGCTGCTCTATTTAATCCTGTAATTACATTATCAGCAACGGGTTGTAAAGATGAATAAGCAGGTATAGTATCATCTAAATCATTACTAAATTGACCTAATCTAAGTCTAGTACTATTATCATATCCTAAGTGTAGTACAGCATTTGAATTTCCAACAGATCCCCCACTAACGGCTCCAACAACTTGATTTTGAGTTTGTCCATTATATCTTGCATGATGACCAATAATGGCATATTTAACACCACAAAGTGCACTACCTAAAGCTTGTTGATCTAAAAATCCATATCCTCTATTTGCAGAACCAAGTGTACCAAATTCAATAGAATTAAGTCCATTGACTAATGCTGTAGCATATGTAGGGTTTTCACTACCTGTTTGCGTAGCATTATAACCATTTCCACTTTTATCAGCCCATGCTGTTACGTCAGTTCCACTAACTGTAACAGTAGAAGAATCAGAGGCATCATACCAAGCTGTGGTAGTTACATCTGCTGGTGTCCATAATCCTCCTCCACTTGGTTGTGCTCCTAATAATGATACTCCTGTGCTTATAAACATAAATTACGTTGTATAATTAATTAACTATAGTTTTGTGTAGCGTTTGCTAATAACGATGTTCCATCGTATGATACAGCGGATATTAAATCAATTGCATTTGCTGATGTTGTTAATGTTGGTGCAGTTCCTCCTGGGAATTTAAATTCAGGGTCAAATGTTATTGTACCTGCTCCACCTGCATCTTGTGTTATTTCAATATTTACTACTTGTCCTGCTTTTATGTTTGTAGCAGAAATATGTGTTGCGGTTGATTGTGCAGTAAATTTAAATGTATTTGATGTATCTAAATCTAATGATGCTGTGTTAGAAGCGATTGTTATTGTATTAACATCGTTATAAACACCACTACTAAATCTACTTAATGTTTCAAAGTTTAATAATGCATCTGAACCTGAAGACCACATTTTAATATTATCTGCTCTACCTGTAGAATTACCACCCATTCCTAGCAAATGAACATTATTACCTAATCCTGTAAATGCTGAGTTAGCAAATTGTAATGTTTGTCCTCCTTGGTCTACTATTTGGAAACTATTATATTTGTTACCTAAATCTCTAGTAAGACTACTATGAATTATAATGTTACCATATTGAACTGGTACTGTAGCTGAACCTAATTCTATTGAATCTGAAGCAAATGCTGCTGCATTTTGTCCTGCTCTAATATTACCACTTCCTATAATTGAACCTGTAACATTTACTTCTCCTGCTTTTACTATTACATCACCTGTTACTACATCTAAAGCGGGAACGAATACTGTATCATTCTTTTCAGCTACTATACTCTTACCACCTATAATTACTGACCCAGTTTGTGCACCATTTACTGTGTTATTTTGTCCTCCTATAATACCACTAAATTCAGCACTCGCATTATTTACAGAGTTTAGATTACCACCTACAATAAATGTTCTTACACCTGATAATGTATTTTGATAACCACCTAATATTGTTGATGTATCACCATTATTTATTGTAGATGATGCTGCACCAAATATGGCTGAATAATTTGAATTAACATTATTACTTTCTCCACCTACAATTGCAGATGTTTCTCCACTATTGTTATGACCTGTTCCTCCTAAAATAACGGCATTTACACCAGAGTTATTATTATTTGAACCAGCTGTTAATGCTGAACTAGCACCTATAGTATTATTTCCATTTTGGTTACCTACTGATACTGAACCTGTTACTGCTAATGAACCTGTTATTTGAGCGCTTCCTGTAAATGGAAATGCTGCACTTCCTGGTGCTGCTACCCATTCTACTTTTCCTGCACCATCACTTGTAAGTACTAATCCGTTTGTACCTGTACTTCCATTACTATCTTGTAATGAACCTGATACACTTAAATTAGGAACATATACTGTATTATTTGCTGTTGCTGTAATATTTTTACCACCTATAATTGTCGATGCAGTTACTGGTAATGCTATTCTATGTCCTTGTCCTCCAATTATTCCTGAAAATTCAGCACCCGAATTTGTTACTTGGTTATCATTACCTCCTAAAATATATGTTCTAGTACCTTGTAATTGTTGTTGATATCCACCTATAATTACAGATGTATCAGCATTTGTAACTGTAGCTGCTGCTGCACCAAATATTCCACTAAATGATGAATTCATTGTATTTCCTTCACCACCTATAATTGCTGATTTTTCACCACTCATATTATGGCCTGTACCTGCAAGAATTGCTGAATTATTTTGGTTTGAATTTATTGTGTTATCATCACCAGCAATAAATGTGCTACTTGCTTGGTTAGAGTTATTTGCACCTACTGTAAGACCAGCTTCTGCAGAAGAATTTTGTGAATTACCTATTCCAAATACACCTTGACCTGCTACTAATAATTGTAATGCTGTTGAACCACTTGCTATTATAGTACCATTACTTACATAAGCATTTCCATCTACATTAAATGTGGTTAATATTCCAGGGATTACATTTCCTACTGCTACATTACCATCTACTAATACTGAACCTGTAACAGTTGCAGAACCTGTAACACCTAATGATTGTGATACTTCTGCTCTATATGGTGCGTTTAATAAACCATCAATTCTTACTTCACCTTCTTCTATTCCTGCTGCTGAAGAACTTGGTTCTATAACAATATCCCCACTAGTATTTCTAAATTTAGCTGTTTTTATATTTCCTGTACTAGGAGAGAATAATATTTCACCTTGTTGATCTCCAGTTGGTGTAAGTACAAATCTGTTATTTGTTGTTCCTGCTTGATATAGCATTTGGTTTTGACCAAGTTCATTATCTACATCAATTATAGTTGTTACAACACCATCAGTTGACATTCTAAAAACACCACCTGCACTACTAGCACTTAATACTAAGTCTATA
>Ga0099797_101278_pt1 | contig 13739 bp, 13 predicted proteins | sample Uncmet_Sort48C_1_FD_89871 | JGI IMG/M metagenome (GOLD analysis project Ga0099797, IMG submission 89871) | Marine eukaryotic communities from CALCOFI LINE 67, Pacific Ocean - C012_Sort48C_1 | ecosystem: Environmental > Aquatic > Marine > Oceanic | place: Pacific Ocean: Monterey Bay | collected... | reverse complement strand
CCAATCTTGACTAATTATATTGTGATTTGCTGTCTGCGGCAAATCCCACCAAATTGGTCAGTATTGGGTGTAGAGATTCTCTTCCGCTTTATAAAAAAAAAAAAAAACACACGCCAATAAACAATACAACAAATAAAGAGTGGCTGGAGTACCCGGGCACGAGTTGCAGCATGCGAGTCCTGTTCCTGATCGTAGTTTTGACCGTCGTCCTCGTAAGTCTGGTGTACTGTACCTATTGGCGATGGACATCTGCCTTCCCCGAGACGGGCTCTCAGATCGTAACGCACTGTATATCTCTACCTAACCGCCACCGGAAGCGCACCACCGTACGGGAACGAGCCCGGAGGGCGGGGTTGTCGCTGCATTTTGTGGACGGCTGTTCCCCCTCTCCATGGGTCGACTCGCCTAGGTACGTAACGGCCGCGTACCGCAACTACCTGGCCCAGTACCCGAATAAGGTAGGCCATATCGGAGCCGCGGTAGCCCACTTACAACTATGGAAAACCCTGGGTCGTGAAAATCGCCCGCATCTCATTGTCGAGGACGATGTCTCCTTCTGCCCAGTATTCAATACTCGGTACCGGGCCGCAGTTCAGCAGCTGCAACAGAGGCGGTGCGAGTGGGATATCCTTCTCCTCGGTTTTGCGTGCCCTTGTTCCTTCGAAAGCTGTCGCAAAAAAAAGAAGAACTCCCGCCTCTCCCAGACCCAGCCCTCCCGTATCGTCGAGGTTGATTACTTCATGGGGTTATGGGGTTATGTGGTCAACGGGTCCCGGGCGTGTTACCGCTTGATCCACAGCGCCTTGCCTCTGGATCAACCCATTGACCACGTTCTCTCCCGACTGATTAGAGCCAAAACCATTCGGGTGTACGGCCACGTTCCTCATCTTGTCTTTCACCCCGGGAGAATGGAAGTCTGCCAAGAGGATTACGTGGTGAGAAAAGACAGTCGCGGCTATCGGAGCGATACGAATCAGATCTACTCTTGATTCCATTCCGGAGGCCGGGCCTTGCCGTCTGGGAGCACCGCCCCGGTGCGGACTGCACCACTCGATTGCAGGCACCTGCTGCCAGCTGTGCGTCCCGGTAGTTCACGAGATGTAGGTAGATACAATGCGCCGTTTCTCGTCGCCGATAGATATTCGGAGTTGCACCAACTCGTGCTGGTGCCGCTTGACCTGTTCCTTCAGGAGGTGGATCTCCTGCAACAGAACACCTAGAATTTCAGGGTTTAGGCAGGCGGCCCCAAGTGTTTTTGGTCGTTTGTCGGTCAAGGAGCCCCCTATTGCAGAGATGCCAAAGGCGGTTTCGTGACCGCGTTTACCGAGCATGGAGACCGCTCGTGTACTATGCAGTACAACACGACCGAGCTGCGGTTTATTGGGGGAGGGTTATGTCCTGGATACTCCGGTCTGAAAGAAACGCGCTGGATCAAGCGCTCGGTGTTGAACTGACGATTTGCAATATATCGATGTCGGCAATAAAGAGCGAAATTCTTTTTTTTTTTTTTTTTTATTATTTTTTGGACTGTGTACCCTACAAAAAAAAACAAAAAAGCAAAAGAGTGGGTCACACCAACATATCAGGTGGGTCACCCGTGCCTGTCAGGTGGGGTCACCCGTGCCCGGGGGTCGCCCGTTCATGTCACACGTACATATCCGAATACTTACTGCGTTCCTCGGAAGCGTGTTCCTGCCCCATCATCCCCACGGCTTCCTCCATGTGTAACCGGGTAGTCGGAACGACCTGGGCGCGTCCGAATGAATCCCGGTAGACTAGCATCTGCAGCTTGTTGACGAACTCCTGCACGGACGCGGCGTGGTTGGTAAATCTCTCCCGGTGTTGGTTCAGAATCTGGTAGGTCTCTTTTTCACAGATGTCTAGCCCGATCCGCTGGGTCATCGCCGTGGCAAGCTCCACCAGTTCGGCAGAAGAGTACTTGTCGATCTCGTACCTCCACGGAAAACGTCTAGCTAGTCCGGCGTTGACACTGAAAAAATCCCGCTGGAGAGCATCTGCGTACCCCACGATGATGCAGAGGAACTCGTCCCCCCGTTCGGATAGATTCTGGTTGATAATGTCAATGCACACTTTCGAAAAACTGTCCGAACTCTCCGCCCGCCCGTCCCCTAGGGAATAGGCTTCGTCGATCAGAAGAACCCCTCCCATGGCTTCGTCGATTTTCGCCTGGGTATGCTTTTCGGTGTGCCCCACGTACGAGCCTATCAGGTTCTGGCGATTACCGACCACCACGTTGTCGGTGCGGATGGTTCCCATCGCTTTGAACAGCCGGGCAAGACAATTGGCCAGCGTGGTTTTACCGCAGCCCGGGGGGCCACCTATGCAGATGTGGTTCGGCACGTTGGTGGCGATGGTGATCTTTTTCCGCTGGAGGTAATGGAGTATCCGAGGAACCAGGGCATTTTTGATACCGGACAGCCCAATCAGTTGATCGATTTCGAACAAGGGGGCTTGGAGAGCCCGGAGGTCTTCGCAGTCTTTGTACTTGATACTGTAGTCCGCGAGCCTCAGGAGTTGCATCAGTTTGACCCAAGAGGTAACTCTGAACGGAACGTCCAATTTGTTGGACCGGGTCACGATTCGGGTATTGTCGATGTGGTCCTGGATGGTTTTGTTGAGGTGAGTGGTCAGGCGTGCAGACCTGCGAGGCCGGTAGAAGATCGTCCGAGTTGCTCGGTCGCTATTCAGGATCCCGGGGTCCGAATCGTCACTTTCGTCCGACGAAGCCTCTGAGGTACTAGAGTCGGACGGCTCATCCGAACTCAACGTATATTCAGACTCGGATAGAGGGTCGGACTCGGAGTCGCTGATTTGTTCAGGGGTTGACGAAATTCGGATTTTACGGCCTCCGCGAGATCGAGTTTTTGGGTCTAATTTGCGCTTGGGCATCTCTGCGAGTGCGTGCGGTGTTTTTTTTCTTTTCTAACTGGGGACTCGGCGGTTTATTTTTTTTTTTTTTGTTTTTTTTTTTGTGCCCTTTTTTTTGGCTTTTTTTTTTTTTTTATTGGGGGTTCGGGGGTTTATTTTTTTTTTTTTTGTTTTTTTTTTCGTGCCCTTTGCTTGGACTTTTTTTTTTTTTATATCAGTACCGATTAGAAAAAAAACGCAATTAATCAGTGGGGTGCATGTACTCTTCGCCTCGGGACTCGACTGGACAGACAGACGAAGAGGCCGGTTTCTAATGTTTTTCTATAGCCATGTTTTGTCCTGGATCATGGTTCGATCGGAAACACAAAAAAAAAAAACACGACACCATCTTCGAGGGCTCTCAACAGGCCAGTCATTCGAGAGTGGTCACCCCTCGGGGTCAGTCCAACAGGCCAGGGCTCTCAGGTCTCAGCTCTTCCATATGTTTCCTTTTTTCTTCTAGTTCGTTTCCGTCGTGAATATTCTGTTTCACGTGCTTCAGCAGAGGCTTGAAGTTCTCGATCGCCCCGTGGATTTTCTGAAAATGGTCCGCGTTTCCCTTTGCGACCATCATGGGTCGTGAGATACCGCTAACCGGATCGATGACTTGGTCAGGAGGCCGAGCGGACGAGACGCGGGCCCCCGGCCCGGGGGTCGTTGAGTGGGGTCCTACCGTCACGGAATCGGGTGGCGGGGTGCCAGCGGGGAGATCGCCCAGAGTACCAGGAGTGCCCGCTGTATGGTCGCAGGGGGTTTCCGGCAACCGAGCGTCGGGGGAGCGTTCACCAAGGGTACCCGGAGCGGGGGCGGTTTGATCGCTGCAACTACCCAGGACCGGGGCGTTTGCGCTACGGTCGTACAGGTTCCGTGGAACGACGGCCCGGGTAGCGGCGGTCGGTGGGTTGCTGGAGGACAGGGTAGTCGCTGGACGGGCTTCCGTCTGGGAATCGAACGGCGCGTCGGTCCTGACCATGGGCCGGTGCTCGGAGGGGGTGCCGACCAGGGCTTTGGGCCGTGGATCCGGCTCCCTGGTCGGTCCGGTCCTTGGGTCATACCCGGCGGCAGTCACTGGAACCGTATGGGGAGGAGCACTGGGTACCCCGTAGGTCTCCGGCCTCCCGGCGTACCCTCGGTGGGCCCACGAGTCCGCTCCCCTCGGAGTTGCCGACGCAGGACCCGGTACCGGGGGAGCGGCTAGGCTTGACAGTGCGCGTGCAGGGGTCTGTCCTGGTTGGTCTTTTTGGAACGAAGGTAGATCGGCGGTGGGTTGGGTACGGTAGACCTCTTTGACGGGGGCACTCTCCACGGGGGAACTAACCGCCTTTTTTTTTTTCTGGGTCAGGTGGTTCTTTACCGAGATGGACAGGAAGGTGGTCACAAAGTTGACCAACGGGTGCTTCATAAAATCGCCGCCTCCGGTGTTGGTGTACTGCCTGATACTGCTCGAGAAACGCCCGTCTTTCACGGCCTCTTCTACGGCGCTGGACAGGCTTTCCGTCTCAAACATCTTGAATTTGGTCTGTTTGCAGATCCCTTCCAGTACATCCGCACTGATCTCGATGAAGGTGCTGGCATTCTTCTGCAGTTCCTGTTCGTCGAGGGAGAGTTTCATCCGCCAGTGCTCCAGCTCTTTTTGGCGTTTGGTGGCCGATTCGATATTGAAATTCGCACTGAACGCCCCCCCTCGGGAATTCAGAGACCGCAGGCGGTCCTCCACTTCTTCTTCTAGGTAGTCATCCAGTTGGGAGGTCGTGCGTTCGGGCTGCGCCAACCCAGCCTTTATCAGGGCCTGCTGGACCTGGTCGAATACGATTTTCTCTAGGTCCTGGGGTGGAGGAGGAGTGGGGGGATGAAACGAAGCCTCCGATTTTGGTTCACTGAGGTGCTCGTCCTCTCCGTCGGTGTGGATAAAGGCGGGCACACTCCTACCCGAAAAATTTGAAGCACTCTCGATCTCCGATTCTTGGTAGTCCCGGTTTTTCTGTCTCTTCTGCTGGATCCGCTTCCTGGTGACCTTGCGGGCCCGGTACTCCTCGTTTTCGGAGGCAGTATTATTGCCAAGGGCATTGATCTGGTTGATATTGACTAGGTCCAAGGGGTTGGCCAGGTTGCCGAGGGTCGTGTCGGATATATAGGAGGCCGTCTCGACATTCGATCCGAACATTGGCCTAATTTATTGTACGGATCTCTACATTTTAAAAATACAGGTACGGATCACACGCACATAAAAAAAAAAAAAATGCAAGCTGTTCGATTATCAAGTGATTTTATTGCCCAGCTATTGCGAGCGCACGCTCCCCACCCAATCGGACTCTCGAACAAACTGAGCGCAGGCAGGCTCCGATCGCAGCTTGACTCACGAAGCTTTCGGTGAACTGGAGCCCTGATTCGTAGCGCCGCAAAAGCATGAGCGTGTACACCGCGTTGGCATATGATTCCACTGTGGAGCGCTGAAGGATAAGCGCTTCGCACGCGCCCTTGGCGAACGGTTGGACACGCAGTGCTGTCCTGACCACATACTGCTCCATTTGAAGTTATGAGAATTCGAATTTTATTATTTGGCCCGGCTACGATTTTTTGTTCGTTTTTTACAAATTTTGGGACGGCAAAATTGTGGCCGGAATTTTGACTGGTCGGATTTTTCACAGCCACTCTAATTAAATTCGGTTGGACATCGCCTCTCTCCCTTTTTTTTTTTTGTACACTCCTACGATGCGGACATCATGACGAGTCGGAAGCCAAAAATTCCACCTAGAAAATAAAAAAAAAAAACCAGGATCTTTTATACCCACCTATTTTCTCGTTGTTTTCCTGGAAGAGAAGGAGTGGAACGGTCCGGGCACTGCCTATCCTCCGGGTACCTGGTTGATAAATGCAACCAGGTACCCAAAGTTTGTATACGCCTGCGTTTTTCAGGTTGTTTAGATCATAATAATACCAGTAGGCTCTTCATAAACCCAATATTACCAGATCGTTATGATTGTAGGCCTGATACTTCTCCATCCTGGTAGGGAACCGGTGGCCCTTCGGTGTCGCCTAGGAAAGCACGATACCCTTCACCGTCTGGTTTGCAACTTACTGGGACCGGTGGACACGACGGACCTCAGAAAGTACAAAGTCGGGTACGACTGCTACTACAGCAACAATGGGGGGGTTGAAAACCTGGCCGCTAAGTTTATTGTGGACGCAACAAAATCCAAGGACGCCCCGTCCGACTCGAGCGGTTGGTCCCAGGAAGACTTTGAGCCCCGTGGACCCGTGGTGTTTACTTCGAATGATGCGACCGTCAAGCTGAGCTCCGAACACCTGCGGGAAATTAAATCCTCCTACCGGTTACTGCAGCGAAAACAATCGGCTGCGACGTCCCAACCGCCCGGTCGCAAGAAAAGAAAGGTGGTCACGTCGGAATAGTCTAGATCTCTTCAATGCAGGTCTCGGTATCTTCGGGGACCACCACGTTGAACATACCGTTCAGATGATCTTGTTTTTTTAAGTGGTCTACAATGTAGTCTAGCTTGATGCGTAAATTGTAGAAAAAAACAAACGAATAAAGAGTGATAAGAATGTATAATACAAAGGCTATCTTTTTTACCAGGCTGTACGGCCACATGTTTGGAGTTTCTTCTCCGCGCTTTTTTTTTTTTTCAGGGATAGTCTGTTGGAACGACTACAGATGACATATATTTGTATTCGGATTTTTTTTTTTTTTTTATTGGTGCGTATCTAGACGACGTTACATAATTACCAACTGTTCCTCTGTGCGGTACAGCGTGTCTCTGTGCCTGATATAAGTCGGTCGCAGGGTGTGGGGCTGTTTCAAACTTCGGCTGCTGTGCCTACGTTCCAGCTCTTCCCGCTCATGGAATACCTGCATCTGTTCGATCCAGTGTATACAGGACGCCTCATCTTGCATCTCTCTGATAAAGGTTGGGAACAACTTACCTAATCGGACCAGGCGCCCGTTGTTCTGAACAATGGCCAGGTCTTTTGTGGGATTGACAATCAGGTTTTTTATGCCTTTGATCTCCACCCCGTCCGACTGAAGTTTGCACACGTGGGTGCTGTACTCTTTCACCATTAATTGGAGGGTATGCATGTGGGTTCGGACCTCACCTCGGTACTCTATCCACAGGATGAAACCCCCGCCCTTGCGTTTGGTGTGCCGGTAGGTGCACTCCAGGCAATTACCCCGGAATTGAGCGGACGTCTTAGAGATCCGAGCGAACACCACAGGTTTTGGGAGAAGGGCTTTGAAGGCTCGAAGCATATCTTCGATCAACCCGTTCGATAGGTTCATGGTAGTGCGACCCGGTGGGATTTTGGAATTTTGGAATTTTGGAATTTTGGAATTTTGGAATTTTAGAATTTTGGAATTTTGGAATTTTGGAATTTTAGAATTTTGGATTTTTGGAATTGTGGATCGTCTGTTTCATGGTGTGTTGGGTTGGGATTTCATTTTCATTTTTTTTTGTACCCTTTTTTTCATATTTTGCGCGCCTGTCTGGTCGGATATCACCTTTTTTTTTTTGGTTAATGGTAATACAGACCGGAAGGATCCGACAAGACAAGCCACCAGACCTAACCGAATCCGAGAGAAAGCATCGGACCGATATACCACCCGACTCCTCTGAATATGGCGCGGGAGCAAGAACCCGTGTTCCTTTTCGGTACGAAACCAGCCGATTCATTCACCGGACCCGAGTCCCCGCAATCCTTGCAAAGCCGCAGTACGCAATTGGAGCCCGGGGAACCTGGCGAGCTGCCGCCGCACATTGGTCAACTGCCCAAACCTGACGTCACCCGCGGCGGTCTACTGGTACCCATTGACACTGATCGGTTCTCTGCGTATACCCTGGTCTTGACCGCCCTCTATACCAAATCTACTGTCGCCGGTATCGTCAACCCCCCGGTAATAGACGGTTACTGGGTAACGCGCAATGATCCGAATGCCACGGAGGAACTGGGCAAGGTGGCCCGACTCTACTTGCCCCGCGTTAGCGTACTCGACCACGACCCTTCTCCCGATGACCCGAACAACACGGCCCGAAACCAGTCAAGGGGCCAACCGAAAGACCGGAAAAAAGACAAGCCACAGGATAAAATTTTCTCCATCAACTTCCCGTCGACCCGAGTACAGGGGTACTTGTTCCGGTGCAAAGGAAACAGGTTCAAACTGAAAATCCGCAGCCCTACGGATCCAACCCGGCTGGTGACTTGCTCCTACATCGAGCACCTTGACAAAGACAACAAAACGCGCCTGTACTACTCGGACGCTTCCGGAGCCACGTACTTCTACACCCTTTCCTGCTAGGAGGAAAACGCGTGGACGAGGCAGTAGTACAGGTTGAAACACAGCGTGAGAATGGCCGTAACGGACAGGAACTGCTCTGTACCGTGTACGTGGTGTTCCAGACGAGCCACGCGTTGGGTCAGCTCCTCTACCGCCTCGGTTTCTGGGTAAGGAGGGGTTGAGGCGCACCCACCCCCGGACCCTCGCTGCCTTTTCCTAGACGTGCGCTTCGAGGCCCCGACCTCGACCCCTAGGAGACCGGAATAGGGTCCCGGGGCACGGACCGAACCGCCGCCGGAACCAGGTTCCGGAGGGAAAAGAGCCGGAAGAACTGATTGGGGGACCGGGGGCCGCTGGTCCGGGGGGCCTTTTTTTGGGACGGGCGGCGGCCGGAGGGGGTGATTGGAGACGGGCAGTTGGAGAAACGTACGGCTGGCGTTCTCCCAGCTAGGGGAGGCCGGGCCGGCAAGCAGGGCTGGTTGGCTGCCAGGGTCGACCAGGGAGGATCGGAAGGGGTCGGGCTTCGCGATGACGGGTGCCCGGGGTGCTTGGACGGGCAGGCGCGGCGAAGAGGTGGCAGGGGCGGGGGTCCTGGGGTCGGTGTTCACTGGCCCCGTGTGGTTGGGGAGGGTCAGGTCGGGCCGGGACTGACCGGGGAAGGGTGTGGCAAGGGGGGACGGGGCCGTCGGAACTGCGGCAGAGCTGGTGGAGGGGGGACCAGTCAGGGACGAGGGCAGGGGACTGGCGAGGGTGGATTCCGCCTGGGTTCGAACCCAGGCCGCTGACTCGGTACTCGGCCCAAGTGCAACCTGCGCTCCGGCGGCGGCAATTGGGTGGGAAGTGGCCGCCGCACTAGCGACGGGGAGACGGGGAGCCGAACCGGCGGACCCGGCAACCCCGTCAAACCCGTCAAACCCGTCAAACCCGGGGTCGGGACACCCGACCTGCTTGGCCTCGGGTCCGTGGTCCGGTCCCAAATTTTGCAAAGAGCAGTGCTCTTCGTTCTGCGTAGGTACGTAAGTCCAATTGGTGTCCCCCATTTTTCTGCGGACCGGAGATTACAGAAACGCGTTCTTCCAGTCCCGGATTGCCTCCTTCTCCGTGGTTTCTGTTTCTTCTTCGCCGGCGACTGAACTGGAGCCGGGGGCTGTTTACTAGTACCCATGACGGAGACCGAGCCAGTATCTGAACGCAAAATCGTACCGATGCTGCTGCACAACCACCAGGGTTCCAGACCGTTCCAGTACGTCCCGACCTGGGAGACCATCCAAGCGAGTGCCCGTCTGGAGGAAATGTACAGTGAGGTCACCCCCGCCACGGACGCAATCCGGGTGAACCTGAAACTGCAACCGGAGTCGTTCCGGCTGCTGGAAACCCTCTGGTCCCAGACCCTGTCCGCCGGCGGTTCGTTCGGCAAAACCGAGGCACCCGACCTTCTTCCCGTTCAAGTAGGCGCCAGTGACCCGCCCCTCGGCGCCCTCCTCACCGAAGTGCTCGCCGTCGCGGTTCACTTCGACCTGAAAGAGCTAATCGAGTACCTACTCCAACGACTACCGGTCTCGACCGTCCCCGAGGACCACTCCGGTCCGTACGCTGCGTTCCGGGATCGGTACCTGTAGTCTTGCGTTCGGTCCGGAATAAAAAATGCCCCGGGTATTCGTACTCTTCCTCCACACCCCCCCCCCCCCGGGTGTAGTTGACCTAGTCAGTAAATAAAAATAAAAAAAAAAAATTCGCGAACGTGGATGGTGTTTGGTCAGGTGTAGCGGGTCTGCAATGGCGGCGTATAAATTTTTTTTGTGGGGTGTAGAGAAACGAGCGGAAACTTCCTTTTTTTTTTTAGTGGGTAGATTGAGTCACCGGATATGACCAGCAAGATCAAACAAAAGGATACCGTTGCTAGATACGCGAGTAAATTTCGCACTTACACAAATCTGACAAAAGCCCGGAAAGGCGCAACCGCCGAAGGGACGCCTGCAAACATAGCGCTGGCACAATGCTGGGGCAAAAAACTGAAGCCAGAAGGGTTCATGGACTGGAAGAACGAGAAAAAAAACAAGAATCCGTGGGCTTTTGCACCAAAGGATGCGTACCAACAATGTCGGGCTGAGAACAAAAATAAGGACAGCCCCAGCCCCAAGCGCCGCTCCAAACGAAGCCCCAAGAGCCGCAGCCAAAGCCCCGAAAAAAGCCCCGAGCAAACCGGTAAACCTTACAGTAAAAACCATCGGCCCGTCGGGCGCCGCATTTTAGACAGTTGGGATAGCCCCATTAAACCAACCGGAAAAAAGAGTGTTTTGGATCTTCTCGCAGAGTGCTATAAAGAAAGTACGAATAAGAATATTACGCAAGCAAAAACTAACTGCAAAGCACTGAGGGAGATTGCCACGAGCCAAGCCAATAACCAGGAACTGCAGGAGTGGCTGCACCTCCATGCCACCACTGCGCAGTTAAAGCAACTCCAAAAATCCACCGGCTCATGGCGACGGGGATCCACCGCAGCTCTCGCAAAGTGGAAAAAAGATTGGAAACCTGCAACGTACGAAGAGAAAAAACGACGCCCGGCCATATGGCCCGACGTGGACGATAAGAAAGACTGTGTGAATAAGCTCCGAGAGAACGAAAACTACGGTTACAGCGAATACAGCCCAAAGAAAGGGAAAAATGTGTACAAGCGCTACGGTAAAAAGGCTGCTGAAAAGGATTGCGATGGTCTGACCAAGAAGGACTACGAACTAAAAAATGGCAGTGGCGAGATGGAGGATTTATCGGCATCGGATTACGAGCAACTCCCCGTATATAAGAGTATCCGCGCCGGTGAGAAATCGAGTGCAGTTCAAAAAGGCCAATTCTTCAGGACCGAACGGGGGGGGAAAGTATACGAGAAAAAATCCGCAACGAAGTCAATTGGCTGGAATATCAAGAAGAAATAACCTCCCCCGCTGGCATTTCTAGGCTCTCCAATTTCAAAAAACATGAAGTAACCCCAATCAAAAAAAAAAAAAAAACAAATAAAAAACAAATATCTTTATCTTTCAGTAAATGGGTTGGTAGAGTCTAATGGGTTTTCTCCCTACGCTGCTCCTCTGCGCACAGTTGGCTTCCTTTTCCCCCTGTGGGATCTCGCGCAGTACCCTGGCGTGAACAGGTCCGTCAGGAACTGCATCGCGTACTTCCGGACGTCGCGGAAGGTGGTCAGGGAAGTACAGTACACCTCGGCCATGTCGGTGGCAAGGGGTGAAGTTGTGTCCAGAACAACGTACCTGCAGTCGGAACGTACGACGTTTAGTCGGTCCCAGGTATCAATCCAGTAGTTGCCTATACTGGTGCCTATCTGTACACCTCGGTGTCGGCTCACCCCGTGTTTGTCTACAAATTGGCCCTGTTTGATCGCGGCGGTGCGGAACTGATCCTTGTTCGTGCAGTTGAAAACCGGGGCCCCACCGTTCGAGGGAACCACGATCACGACGAGGTACTCGGGGTGGCCCGATAGAAAATCGTCCAGGACCGCGTCGTCTTCCGCGTTCAGCAGGTCAAAGCACGTCGAAGAGTTACCCTGGACGGGTGGATGACGCAGGGTGAGGTGGTTCAGCCCGTACCGGAAGTTCACCATGTCTTTACACCACTGCAGTTCCGCGTGCAGGTCTCGCCCAGCTTCGTACGGGATGTAGTCGGTAGACGTGTCCAGAACCTGGTTGATCTGGCCGGGATCTAGCGCAGCCCCGTAGATCAGGAGTAGACTGATGAGTTGCCACCACACCTTTTCCGCGGCCAGGTACAGGGGAGATTTGCCGGCCCCGTTGGGTTTATCCAGGTTTACCCCGTTGGTCACCAAGAGGTGGCAGGTTTCGTAGGACCCTTTGGCCACCGCCAGGCACAGCAGCGTCCCGCCCTCGTAGGCCGGTTCGTCTTTGGTAAGTGTTCCCAGCAGTACCTCCAATCTCGTAGCCTGGTTCTCGTCGATCAACCGCGCTGCGGTTTTGCGGAGGACCGCGTCGCGGGAGTTATCGCTCAGGTCGGAGTGGATCGACGGGAACAGCTCCTTCAGGTCGGGGAGGGTTAGTCCCGCGATGACGGCCGCCTGGTGCTCGTACCACCCCACGATGACCGAACCATCGACCTGGTCGGTAGGGTAGAGTTTACTTTCCTCGGGGCTCAGTAGTCGGGCAACAGAGGTGGGCCCAAAATCCTGCACGATCGAATGCCGAGCCTTTTCGGATTTGATATCGAGTGCGTATGTTATCAACGGGCCTGTCCACAGCTGAAACAATTTGTTGGCGAATTCCATTCTGTGGTGGGCCTTTTCGGTTAACCCCTCCCAATAAAAAAAAAAAAAAAAAAAGAATTATGCCTGAATCGGAGCTAAGACCAGGTATGGAGGGCCGCACGACCCCCCACCCCCCCCCCCCCCCCCCATTTTCCCTTAGAACGAGCGTTTGAAGTTCCAGTTCTTGTCCGGGTCCAGGGTCTTCAGCTGGGCACAGCAGCGCCGGAAGCTGTTGTCCGCGTTGGTCAGCACCGACCGGGTCTTGTGCAGGTTGAAGACCAGGGCCTTCTCCGGGTGGCCCTCCAGCACCAGAAAATGCCGGGTGAGGTACTCGAAGTTCAGGATCTTTTTGCGCTCCGTCGACTTCGTTTTCTGGTAGATCTCGCTGATCCGGTCGAAGCGGTAGGTAAGCCGGTCCACCAGTTCATCGTCGAATTCTACCAGCGGCTCGCCGTTCATCATTTTGGCGATGCGGATGGCCATGGGGCACCATTTCTGCAGCCCCTCTTTGCGGAGGATCTGGCAGATCGGGGTCGGTTTCACCTTCACGGGGAGCAGGATGTGCACTTTGTTGAAGTGGAAGTACAGCCGGCTGATAACGTGTTCCGGAGGGGGTTCCATATCGGTATGGAACTGCATGAGGAACTTCCGGAACAGGGGCAGCCGGTTGTACTTGGTACTGACCCGCCTTTTGTTGATATTGGCGGAGAGCTCGTGGTTGTCCGAGAGGATCGTGGAGCTGCTCGCGCACTGGTAGCAGACCGAACTGCCCTCCGCGGTGCGAATGTGCACGGTGTTCCGGCATTTGGTACACACGTTCGTATTGATGAAGACCGGGATCGACAGGCTGTGCTGGGTGAAGTTCTGCCGGATCATCTCGACCTTCTGGACGGTGCTGTCCATCCCCGCCATGACCTGGGTGATGTTGCGGTTGTAGTTCTGGAAGCGGCGGATTTTCTGGGTCACCTTGACCAGTTTGGCTTTGACCAGTTTCTGCAGACCCTGCGGCCCACGCCCCTCCCCCGACTGGTTCTCCAGGTCTTTCTTTTTGCCCAATAGACGGGTTAGAATTTTTTCGTTCTGGAGGATAGTGGAGCCGTTGGTCACCCCCGGCCCGGAGTGGCGCTCCGATTTTCGTACTCTCGTTCCCCACATCTTCCGTCGCTTTTTTTTGTTTTTTTTCTCTCTCGCTCTCTTTTGGTTAGTGGGTCACGGGCAGGCGGCGGTCCAACCGGTTCCGGGGGCTCCTGACTG
>Ga0099797_101017_pt1 | contig 13756 bp, 10 predicted proteins | sample Uncmet_Sort48C_1_FD_89871 | JGI IMG/M metagenome (GOLD analysis project Ga0099797, IMG submission 89871) | Marine eukaryotic communities from CALCOFI LINE 67, Pacific Ocean - C012_Sort48C_1 | ecosystem: Environmental > Aquatic > Marine > Oceanic | place: Pacific Ocean: Monterey Bay | collected... | reverse complement strand
GTGTTTGCTGTGTAACAGGGGAAAATACAGCAACAAACAAGGCTCAGCCAGCTGCTCCAGTTGTCCAACTGAGTTTACATTTGGTATTGGCAGCACAAGTGAGGCCAACTGCACAGAGGATCCAGTCTTGCGGCAGGCACAAGCAAGACTAAGAGCAGCTCAGTGCCCCGACGGCGCAGAGTGCACAGAGGAACGCACTGTTGCCAAGGAGGGATGGTTTCAGCTGGACCAAAAGTGCGAATTCATCAATAGCAGCTTTCACCGCTGCAGCTTTCAGAAATGCTTGCACCCTGCTGGGTGCAGTGACCGCACATACAATGAAACGTGCAAGTGGCCTTATTTGGGCCCGCTCTGCGCCTTGTGCCAGGTGAATAGTAGAATGCGGGAGGAGAGGGATTACATGTACTTTTGAAGCCTCTTTGTCACAGATTGGATCAGTCATTCTTTGAGGCGGAGTGCATACTGTCCTGTGCTTGTCGGAGCTAATGCATACTGTTCTGTGCTTGTCAGCGGAAATGCTGTTCTGTGCTTGTTGGAGGAAATGTACAGTACTGTCCTGTGTCTGTAGTCCAATTTGCTGGCTGCCAGGCAAGAGTAGCATAGGGAGGACTTTCATGTGAGGCAGCGCATTCACTTGTTGCCTATTCCTGGAGTCAGGGAACGAAGAATGAGGGATTAAACGGTAAGGGAAAGAATGAGCGTTCACCTTTGTTGCCTATTTCAGGACGGGTATGGTTTGGAGACTGGATTTGAGTGCGCCGAGTGTAAAGGGTCTGCAGCTCAAGTATCTGCTTGCATTGCCTTCTTCCTCTGCATGGGCGCTGCAGTTACTGTTCTATCAAGAAATCGCATCAAGAAAGCGGAGTCATCAGAGTACAGTGCTCGTGACAATGTGAGAGTCAAGATGGTGATCTTGGCTGTGGCTTACTTCCAGGCTGTGGCATTGCTTCAAGGCACTGATCTTGTTTTTAAAAGAACCTCTATATAGGTTGTCCTGACCCCAGTGAATGAGCATGCATGCGCTGCGCTTATTACCCTGACTAATCAAACGGTGGCCAAGGTCTGAACCATGAATGGCCGGATGCTATTTCACATGCACTGTCAGCGTTATCTTTTCTTTCTGGTAGTCCTTCATCAGTGGTTTCACCGCAATGCCTTTTCGCTGAAGCGTCATTGCACCCGGCATATCTTATGGCGGTCCTTTCTTCTATCCTTCCCTTGGGGTATTTGCTGATAGCTGTTTTGGTGATTTTTGTGCTGAGTTGGAGAAGCCGCAGCATGGGGAATGCAGAGCCCCGAGGCCAGCGAGCAAGGCGAATGCTCACAGTGGTGAGCTTGCAATACCGCTTTACTTTTGATTAATTCTCTATCATCCGCTGCAGGGTATTTTTGTTGTCTTCTTTTTCCAGCCATCAGCGATCCAACAAGCGCTGGTCTTGTTCACATGCGTTGACGTGGATGGGTCTTCTCTTCTTTATCAAGACGTGTCAGTAGACTGCCGTTCGCCATCGCATATTGCCTGGCAGTGCGGTGCAGCTGCAAGTCTTGCCATCTACATCATAGTACTGCCAGCGTTCACATTCAAGCTGATGCATGACCGGCGCCACGCCATCATGGACCCAAACTCTGACGGGCATGAGGATGCGCGGAGGACGTTCGGCTTCTTCCTTGATTCGGTCGAGATTGAGAATGGCTATTTCTATTGGGAACGTGCGACACCACTCCAATCCCACATAAACCTGGTGGTTTAGGGCGGCAGGGCAGACCTCAATCAATTTTTCTCACATGCTCCATGGCAGTTTTGGCAATACTGCGAAAGCTTGCCGTAACGGTTCCTTAATTTCTCCTTGCTTCACTCACTAAGGCGTTCCTCAGGTTGTCATCACGCTGACACGTCCCAAGGGTGTTGTTTTTCAAGCGATGTTTGCGTTGCTCGTGTTCATCTGTGCTCTTGCTGCCCATATGCGGACGCTGCCGTATACCAACACCTTGGTTGATGTTCAAGAGGCAATTTCGATTGCATCATTCATTGCCTTGATGTGGCTTGCTGTCTTTATGAGTCTTGATGGCGTGTCATCAGCAGGGCGACAGGTCATAAGTGTGCTTATTGTAATGATCAATGGCTGCTACATAGCGTTTGTGGCATGGCTCGTGGTTCACGCTACGAAGACACACCCACAACCAGAAAACCCAATTACAGCAGAGAATGAAGCACACGGAGCAGAAACAGACATAGAAGTGAACCCAATTACAGCAAACGAGGAAGCGCGTGGGACAGAGGCAGAGACACAAATCAACAATCACAGCGTGCCATTCCAAGCGGAGTACGAGGCGGGTAAGGCAGAAGGCTTTGATGTTGTCAGAGTTTGATCAGGACAGTCCACATTTGCGCTACATACCTTTCACTGTCCAAAAACGGTGGACTCGTTGCAAGAAAGGTGCAGCCATCTGTATTACTCCCAGTTATGCTGACTAATGCGTGTACGGCGAGGGTTAGGGCGTACAGCCATTGCTGGTTACACGGTGTGACTTGATGTGCTCAAAGTGTGTTGATGGTTGCTTTGAAAGAGAGCATTCATTGAGCAACAATCAACAGTGAGCAGATGGAAGAGGATTTCAGGATGTGTCATGAGAGTATTAAAATTTGCAGAAACATGCAATTGTAGGTGGTGTTTGCGCTGCATCTAAGTTAGATGGCTCGTGGTGGGACGCTTTAGGGCCGGCCATCTGCAGAACTGTAGGGTGCTGATGTCGGTGAAATCCCGGCTCACGTTAAAGCAAACAAAAAGCGCAAGATGCTGGCATGTCGTTGGGGCCACCCTCTGGTGGTTCTGCAGTAACTGGGTTAGGTGAAACGGCCCCCCCCCCCCCCCACACACATGCGCCATGCACATGCTGCAGGTGGCCTAACCGCAGCCACCAGGGCGCGCGGAACTCAGCGGCGCTGCGGGGCAAGCTCCCCATGATGGGCGGGGCTGTGCGCTCGAGGGTGGCTACAAGCACACTGAGCAAGAGGCCAGATTGCCGTGTGATTTTCACTGCGCGGGGCTTGTTAGGATCAAATCACCCAGCAACTCTCGAAATGCATAGCTCAGCCACGTGCAGGACAGGTGAATGGCATGCGGGATCATGTCATGCATTTTTGGAGCACACATGATGGCATTTGGGTGAGCGAACAGACAATAGCAAGTGAGTGAAAATCGCTAAGTGAGTCTCAAACATGACAAGGAAGCATCCGGTGCTTGTTGTTTGTTTGCTGCTGTGTTTGATGTGCGGACACCCATTGCATCTGCTATCGCACGCGGCGCATGCATGATAACATTGTGCATGCATGTGTTGCATGCATCTAATGTGTGCACGCACGTGTCGACCACGCATGATTCCTCACCTGCAACCTCTCATCACACCGGAACTTGCGCTAGATTAACAGACTAGAAAAGAGCATGTGGTAGAACACGCGCAGCACACAGTGGCATGGTAGAACGCAACGGCGAGAGGAAGGACTCGGGCGTGAAGCAGTGCTGGGCCTAGGCAGTCCCCCACAGACGTGCAACCTTGGCAGTGCACCTAGTAGCGCACCCTCCGAGGTGCATCCTGGATTTTAATTAACCGACTTTGCACTTAACATTAACATTGGTTGCACACAAACTTGGGCTAAATGTGAAAGAAGCGCGGCTAAAACTGCAGGTGTGGTGCAAAAGCAGAACGGGCCTGATGCTACAAAGTGAAGCCGCCAGAAGATGGCGGATGACGGATGACGTGCTGAGCGGCAACACAGCTAAGAAGAGACAAGGAAACGATAAAAGCGGACGCATGCACTTGCATCGCCACCACGCTAACAGTGAAGGTGGTGGTGGTTTTACGAACATTGAATTAACAGTTTTGAATGCCGTGCGACGCACCAAAGGCGTGAACGCCTCGTGCACTCGAAACACCACGATTAAAAAAAACACAGCGTCGCCGCCGACTCCGCAAGCGTTTTTAATTTAATACGGCTGGGGCCTTCGGGGCACCGGTCGACGCATATTACGATGTCGGCGCGTGATATGTGCATCGCCAATGCGCTGGTGTCTCGTTTTAGTTTGCGCGCATTTATGAGGATCAGCTTCCACCAGGCGCAAAATGTTGGAGCGGGTGTGAGCAGGCGGAGCGACACCACCTCAACGACAGGGCGGGGCTCGAGGCGTTCAAAGCAGCAGTGGAAGAAACTCTCGCTTCGGGAGACAACGGCAGCTTTGTCGTCGGTCTCGATCTCGAAGGCGTTCTTGTTAATTCAAGCGAACATGACGCGCGTTTGTCAAAGTGTAGGCACTTTGAGTCCCGGCTCGTTAGCTCATATTTAGCCTAGATTTCTCTTGAATTAGCCTAGTTTAGCTCGATTTTAGACACTCGGAAAATGACAGAGCTGGTCTTGATGGCAGAAATAGCGGAAGTTAGGCAAGTGAGGAGAATGGTGTAGCCAGCTACCCGAATAGGCAAGGCGGGATGATCAATTTAAGTATATGTTTACTTAAAAGAGCAGCTAAAGCCTTACTAGAGTAGCTTGGGCGTGATCTGACGATGGAGATGACTGTCGCCAGTTGCCGGATGGTAACGTGCCTGTTGATCTGAACATAACGTCAACGGACACCAAGAGAATGCCCGTAGACCTAGTAACGGCAGCAACTGCAGTAACGGCAAGCTGAGTGTGGGAAGTGACCATGAGTGTCATTTACCCCCAATTGGCCCTTGGTTACAAAAAGGGGGGTATGTTCCCGCCTTGAAGAGGCGCCCCCTAGGGTTCCGGATGCATTCCCCGGATGGGCATTGGCCGCAGGCAGGGGGGCATGTGGTGAGCGGATGTAGTGTCCTTAAGTGCACTTCCATCTGCTTGCCACTCTGACTAGGGCACCTTGTTCCCGGAGGCAACCTCCCGGTGAGCACTAGGTGCAAGCCGGGACCCTTAGGGTTGGTGGCTAAAACGCGTATCCAGCCTATTTCAAAGAGGCAGATAGCCTATAGCCCCCCATCAACAGGGAGAGTTACCCACGGACAAGAACTGATACTGTTGCTATCTATAGTGTTAACATATTGCACATAGCATGTGTGTGTTTGAAAAAGAAAATATTTTAGCACACAGCACGATGTAAATAACTTGGATTTCTTGAGTCTTGATAGAGCTTGCAACTGCCAGGAAGTCAGCGAGAGAACACACAAGTGATGGCACGCGCATGCGAGCGTTTGCCGGAAACCGACTCCTGGGCGGGCAGTGCACTCCACCTCCTTTAGGCCACAAACGCCGGGGCAGCGTGGCATAAGCGGAGTTGGTGGGTTACATGAACATGTCTGCGTTGAGAATGTCGTCGAGGTTGAATTCCAAATCTGCATCGCTGCAGATCGTATCTTCCAAAGACACCTCATGGCAGAGGAGGTCTTCCATCAATGTTGTCGTTGCGGCGGCGTGATGCGGAATCACCTGTTCGGGCTGTAAGGCATACACGCTGGCCGTGGGCAGCGCAGCAGTAGGCGGGGTACATGCCACGCCAATCGAGGGAGGAAGCGCTGCTGATGCCATCGGATTGTACTCGTGTGTAGCAGTAGGCGGGGAACATGCCACGCCAATCGAGGGAGGAAGTGTTGCTGATGCCATTGGATTGTAATCGCGTGTAGCAATGGCGATGGGAACTGGCTTTGTAATGGGACGGCACATAGAGTACTTGAGACCATTCGCCAGCTGTACAATGTCATGGTGCTGCGTGCATTTTGCCGCCACAGTGAGCTCCATGGGCGTGAAGAGATCCATGACTGCGGTGGTGCATCCTACTCCCAGCTGCACTTTTTTGAGAGGGAAGTTGAGCACCACTTCCAGTGCGTCGAGTTCCGGAGTGCCGATGATGACGTCGACGCCGGCGGGAAGTTTGAGCGCGTACACGGTGATGCAGAACGGCACGGACTGCCCCTCGAAGAAGAAAAGTGGTAGGATGTGTCCCTGTACCGCATTGACCAAGTCCATCTGTGTGATCCGCCATCTTATCTTAGACGTGACTGCATTGCCCACAGCTCTGCTGGCAATGCGATGTTCTACGCATGCTGGGCATGGTTCTGCCCGTGCTATGTATTGCTTAACACGGTTCGGCCACCAAGCTTTTTGCTGAACTAGATGTACTGTTTGTTCAGCGCTTTGATTGAATCAGGGCTGCCGTATCCTGCTTTTGCTTGATAAGGTGCTGCATTTTTATCTGCTGGTGTGATTGAACATTTGACTTCTGTCGTTCTTTTTAAGCTGGTTTTTAAAATATTTTACTTTGTCTGTATGATTGAGGGTAGACATACAGTCCAATGGCGTTGATAAGAGTCTAGGATGTAAGAGTACAGGGCCTTTCGATTGCCAATCATTTAAGAACTTGGTAACCCTTGCTTCTTGCAGATGCACAAAAAAGGATATGATTACTAAAAATAGTAACAAATGTAAGAACTTAGGCACCCTCTGGCTGCTGAGATTTAAGAATCTGAGGGCCTCCACCGCCATGTGGCACTCTTATCAGCGCCATTGGACTGTAAAGTCTTCAAATATTCTGACTAGATCCGATTCAGCCACAGATGGCCAAGCTTGAGTCGTGATGGTGCCTTCGCTCGGCATTAATCGTGCTATGGCTTGGTACTGATGTAGGTTGAACGATTGTCCTATCAATCTAGTGCGCATCGAGTTGCTGAGATTGAAGGGCCCTAGATTATAGGGAGCTGAGCCGCCGTCACTGTGCGTAGGTGCGAATCCTTGTAGGATATCTAAATCATCACAATCAAGCATGTGTATGCTTTGATTTGTCAAACACGCTGGATTGTTATGTGAATTTAAGGATGACACTACGCACATGTGGAAAAAGGTTGTCGTTGTCGATCATAGTAGATATGATGCAGGTAAGGTGGCGCAATGTGCAGTGAGTGCGGATGTGGTGGAGGGGCAGGTGGATGCAGCATTTTTGAAAGGGCAATCGACTCTTGCTTTTGCAGTAACAGAGTTTGCAGTGGCACTTCGTTGGGTCTATAGGTGGCGAGCTGTGCAACACAAGTTGCAGCATAAAGTTCGTGCACAGTGCTTTTACATGTGGTTGTTTAAGGCGAGGAACACTTGCGCATTTGATTGGACGTGTGTAGAGAAGCAGATCTATGGTTTAGAATCTTTTTGGGAAAACATTTGCCTTTATTAAGCAGGGAGAAAGCACCAAAGTACCAAAATACCAAAATGCACGCGGGTGTGCCTTAATGGCGACGACTCAACTAGGTGGCCGGCCCGGCTCCCGTGGTGGTTTAGAATCAAGAAGGCTCTTTTTTTTATTTCATGACTTGGTTTAAGAACATGCTAATCTGTCGAATCAAGGAGACTTGGAGGCAGGCATCGTGGAGGATTGTCAAAGCAAGGATTGTGAGGAGGTGGGCAAAGGCGGCACAAGAGGCAAAGGTGATCGCAGCAGCAACCAGTGTTGTCCGAGTAGCACAATTACACGTAGTGAAGTTTGTAAAGCTTGTGTTCATGCAATGGCGACGGGCATGGTTTGGCTCACTCAGCAAGGATGAAGTGGATATAGTGAAAGGCCGTAGAGATAGTCAGCGCATGGATTTTCGCAGGGCCTAGGCCGCACTACCCAGTGCGTATAACCTTAATTGGTACACCTAGGTAGTGGTCCCTACTTGTAGGGATCCCCCATGGTTATTAAAACCGAATTTGCGCAAAAAAATATTAATATTAATATTAATATTAATATTAATGTTAATATTCAAATATCAACATTGATTTATTTCTCTTTTTTCACATCTATAATGCATCTAGCAACCCTGCGTGTTGGATTACGGTGGCCTATGTGTGCTAGCACGACGACGCAACTCGAGGGCTGTCTGGTCAAAGCACATATTAAATTAAAGGATGACTTACAATTTGTGTCGCATTCGCCTACTTTGGCTTAGAGGATAGCTGGACATCCAGTGCCGCCATGTTGGTACAAACTCCCAGTTTCCACTAAAACTTGCTGTTGTGTCATCCCATTAACTTCTGGTGCTTATCGATCGAGTTTACTGAGGTTTTGCTTAGTTCGGTGTGATCATAGTTGGCCCAGCTCGGTTTTGTGTGCCCAACGTCCCATTCTGGGTCATGTCTCCAATGTTAGATCAACAGCACAGTAGTAAAACTGCCATTCGAGTTGTGGCAGTTGCAGTTTGACTCACCACTGTCCAAGTCATCGCCTTTATTCACCTGGCACTTCGTGCCTCTCTCAGTACACTGACTGCACTAGGAGTGGGCTCGGTGCGGCTAGGGCACGGGGCATCTTCAGGGAGCGGGCACCCTGTGTAAAACATGGTTCGCGACGCTACCAGGCAGCCAGCACAGCTAGGCTGACCGCCCCTGGACCCCGGCGATGGCAGGCATATTCAACTGGTGTAGGACGGTTATAAATTACCGCCCTATTTATTTGCTGTAACTGTGAACCGTTGAGGCACGATGGGAAAATTACCTTTCCTCACACCCACCCCTGACTTGACGGTCTACTTGCTTTCAGATCACTAGTCTATGGGAACTAGCTTAAGTGAATGTGTACCATTGCATTCGTGTTACCATTGCTGCCTATTGCTACCTGCAACTATTAAAGGCACAACACACTACAAACCAACACCAGCATTCTTTTGTTTCAATTTCCTTTTTCTGTTTTTGTTATTTATGAATTGTTTTTGCCTCCAGCATTTTATAAGCGAAGCTAACCATTTCATTATCATTTCCATTAAGAATGTCACGAGCATACATTCCCCTTTTGTTTTGTTTTCTTTTAGCATACCTATGGGTAAGGGAAACACAAGCTTTCCTCTTCTAATTGATACCAGGATCCTCGGAGCAGCAGCAGCTTCGAGGGCGACACCAGCTTTACCTTTCCTTGCCTTCTTCTCTTCGGGGTCTTCATTTTCTTTGCCATTCTCCTTCTCCAACTCTTCTCTCCTTCTTCTGAGCGCACGAGCGACGTGCACTGCAGCCATCGAGGCTGCCTCGCTCACTATTGAGCGGCTCACCAGGTCGGCTCGAGTTCGATTGCCGTGAACTCAATTGTGAGCCAGTGGGGATTCAGAAACCCACTCGAAGGACTCTGGTGCCTGCAGAACTTAAGTAGTCGATCAATTGACGATATCGAGTGCAGCGGAACACTTAGTGGTCAGTGGGTCGTAGCGATTCTTCGCTACCATGTGTAAAACATGGTTCGCGACGCTACCAGGCAGCCAGCACAGCTAGGCTGACCGCCCCTGGACCCCGGCGATGGCAGGCATATTCAACTGGCGTAGGACGGTTATTACCGCCCTATTTATTTGCTGTAACTGTGAACCGTTGAGGCACGTGGGGGAAATTACCTTTCCTCACACACCCAGGCTGGGCGGTGCCTGTGGCACTAACAGCGTTTTTCCTCTTCTGCTCTGTTCTTTTACACCCAGAGGACCTGGGTGCTACACCTGGGTTAAATGAACCCAAGCCCAACCCCAAACCAACTTCGAAACTCACATGCCACTGCCATTGCCTTTCGAAGCACACACCACCCAGGTGAGGCTGGCCTGGTATGCTTTCCTGTAGCATGGTGCAGCTTGGTGTGGCCTTGTGCGCGCTGGTGTGGCCTGGCCTGGTCTGCTACCGCCCTTGCGTTCTTGTTTAGCTTATTTGCAATGGGCAACTTCTGCTGGTGCTCATGAAGCACCAGCACACAAATCCACAATCCAGGCCCCTGTGCCTTGTGGCGACAGGCAATTGCGAATGGAATTTACTTGCATTGTCCCACACACGATTCGGAAGTTGCATAGAAATGCTCAACCATTGTAGTAATAAAATAACTGTGTTTCTCTTCCAAATCGTGGCACTGACATTTCAATTAGTTGGCCATCGCTTCAAATCCGACCTGCCCAGCGTACAGTCCCGGTATAGCTTCTGCCAGCCCAGAGCAGTAAGACTCAACCAAAAGTAATGTGGTGCGTGGAACCTGCGTGAGGATCTGCCTCGCGGTCATGCATAAAGCTTGCGCGGGGACTGCGCGGACTCGCTGCATCATATTTGCGCAACCTACGTCAGCTAGGCTGAGCCGTGTTGATGGGATTCTGACTCGTTCCTCACCCTAAAACTTCATTGATCGGACCCTGACCCGTCCCCCACCCCTTTCGCGGCTCCTTGGCCGACACTAAGACTCACCAGATCGTCCTTTGGATGCTATCGATCTCCTCTTGCAATTTCTGAGAGGACAGCATGGCATCAGGGCCGCTTTAAGATACCAGCAAGGTTGGTGGGTATGATACGAGGATAGCAGCAACGGATACCAAAGGACTTACAGTAGAAGGGCGGGGAGGTAAAGAGGGCATGGCAAGTTGGCAAAAAACTGGTGTGGTCCAAGTGGCAGCCATTCGCTTCACCTATACAGTACCCGATGGGAGGGAGAGATCTATTAATCAGGCAGCTGACTTTGGGTGAAAATTGGAGATGAAACACGCAAATCAACGTCGCCAAGATCACCCGTCAGTTGGTGTGACACATCTTCCACAGAACAACTTCCATGGAACAAAGATGGTGCATATTCTGCACTGTCAGGGTCAAAGTGGGTTTCTTTTTAATGTACTGTCAGGGTCAAGGTGAGATATGCCAGGTAGCCTCACCTCTGCACGTGCACGCTCCTCTTCAACTTCCTTGCTCGATTTTCCCAGCTCGATTTTGAGAGAGGAGATCTACAAAGCATACGCCTCACTGATTCAATTTGAAGGGCCAGCTTTCGATATTGCATGAGTTAAATGTGCACATAGTGCAATCTACTCAACCCATTTCGCTGCTTACGGCATCACTCACTCAGTCCATGCTGAGGGCCAACTTTACACATAATGCAACTCACTCCATCGGTTTTGAGGGTCAACTACACGTAATATGGCCCACTCAAACAAGTTAGAAGGCCAACAATACACCTGATTGATATGGCTCGCTCAGACCATTTTGAGTCTTTATATGAATGGCCTAAGTCTTTCATGAGAAACTACACACAATCTGACTCAACAGGAACCAAGGAGCGTAAAATTGACACCTGATCCCATAATACCCTGTTTGTGCCTGCCGTTCCGCGTCCAACAGCTTCTCTGTGGCTATCCTGGGTTTGAGCTGCATTTAAGAGGAGAAAGGATTTTCTAGATGTCAGCGTTGTTCCAACCGCTGCGCTGTGAGTGCTACATTATTAATTTGGCATCAGAACTGTGAAGGCTTCTGGTTGGATTTCTTCAATGATGACGAAAAGAATCCAGGTTGGTCCTGCCGTCAGCTCATTATGGAGCATTGTCTTTTCTTCCGAGTATCGCTTGTCTTCACAACAAAGAGACAGTGTTGACATCTCTGCGTCATATTTACTTGCATGTTCTGGTGATTGAACAAATACCCAGCTAAAGCCGAGCCTGCCTTTGTGACACACGAAATGCTGTCTTGAATAGCCGGGCAGGCGCAGGTGCTGTGGCTAGTGACATACCATTATGATGTAGCCGGGCAGGCGTAGGTGCTGTGGCTAGCGAAGTTGGAATTGGTGTGATGATGTGAAACTCGGCGCGTAACGGAAGCTCTCAGTGACGGACTGTGACAAGCACAGGTGAGAGAGCCACACTTTAGAAATACAGTACTGTGGCCAGCCTAGCTTCTTCTGTCTTCCTCGCGTGATCCTCTCGCAACGCCCTGCCGCAGGGGGTCTAACGAAGGCAGAGAGGCTCTATCATGAATGCAGAGGCGCTCTATGATGTATGCAGACGGGGGCCTATGATGTATGCAGACGGGGGCCTATGATGTCATGTGACGGCGGAACGGATGCCATTCAAGCGCCATCACGCACAAAAGCTGCACATTATACATCGTATCGCAGACCACCACCCCCCTGCGCCACATCATATACAACACAGTGACGCGGAATGGATGCCATTCAAGCGCATTCGCGCACAAAAGCTGCACATCATACCATACCAAATGTGCGAAGCACGCATCACTCGGTATTGTCGGGGTGTGATGAGTACCGCATCGAACCCTGCTCACTCACCCTCCACGCCATTCACCAGGTATCTATCCGCTTCACGACCCCCCTTCTCCGTACGATGCATAGACCCCGCCCCCATTTCACCAGGTCTCCGCTTCACATTCTTTTCTGACTCTCCTTTCGCGCTCCAACGCCATGACCTCGCTCTGCACAACGCAAGGGCATTTGGATGTCATGTGCAAAGGTCAATGACCTCGCCCTACAACGTAAGGGCATTTGGATGTCATGTGCAAAGGTCAATGACCTCGCCCTGCACAACGTAAGGGCATTTGGATGTCATGTGCAAAGGTCAATACCCTCGCCCTGCAACGTAAGGGCATTTGGATGTCATGTGCAAAGGTCAATGACCTCGCCCTGCAACGTAAGGGCATTTGGATGTCATGTGCAAAGGTCAATGACCTCGCCCTGCAACATCAGGGCATTTGGATGTCATGTGCAAAGGTCAACTACGGTGTCCGCTCGCCAATGCTTGTGCATCAGAATCCACATTGCTTGCTGAGCGCTTGGTCATGTGAAAATAAGCGTTAAGCGTTAAGTTTCGGGAAGTGGTACTGAGGCTGAAAAAAGGATCGGGGCAAGTGTAGGATGATCGTAAAGTTCTTAAAGTCGCTGCTGGTATGGTCGTTGTTGGTGGGTGCTCCGCTTGGGTACTCGTGATATTCATCGTAACCAGGGTTGGTTATTGGGCCGGTATGTGGTTTGGATGAAAAAAACACTCAAATGAGGCACAATTAACAGATGTGATTTCTGTCACAGTACGCGACGTTCACTGATGGGCGACGTCATCTGATCAAAGTCATCACATATCGAGACTCGCGTGGCTCATTGAGGAGGCGTTGGTTTATGTTGGAGGACTGAACGGTCCTCCTATTACAACATACCGGGTACAGTAGCCAAAACTGACATTCTCGTGACGGAAGTTTGCGTATCCTTAATCCGAATTTGGATTTTCACGACAGATTTGACCGTTTCCGTAATTGAAGCCGAAATTAAAAAATCCACGTGAAATTCGGAGTATGACCTCACATGAAGCCAGAAGCATCAAGTACACGACGGCACGTTTACTGCATGTCATTCCATCTGCGTTATACATCCACTCCTTCCGCGCACAGGACCGTGCAGCACTTCCTCTCAAAACTGTGAAATGCACGACGGATTTGAAGTAGCTCCTTAATTGAAGCCGAAATTATGCGTTATAAGACGAATCCCGCGCCAAAATCCGTCATACAATCTCAATTTCAGCTTTATTCAAGGCCATGCTCTAGAATCTGTACAATTCACAATTTTCAGCTTCATTTACAGATGTGCTCCAGGATCCGTGGTAGTTCACGGTTTTCGCTTCAGTCACGAACATGCTCCAGAACTCGTCGCGTAGTTCACATTTTTTGCTGCTATCACAGAAACGTTTGCACAGACACGTGTTGTGAATATTCAAATCGCCAGGTCACGATAAAGAAACGATGATAGCATATCAAGCCATGATGTGCATCAACGCAACAAACTTCTACGGCAAGGGGGCTTTTGGGGATACGGTGCGCCTTTTGACCAAGCTCGATGAGACGCGCGTGTTCCTGGCAAGGCAGACCATGCGCGTATTTTCAATCACACATTGAACACATTGCGAACGTGTTCCTGACAAGGCAAACCATGCGCGTATGGCGAAGCACTGTGGCGCTCTTTGTGTTGCCATGTAATGGCAATGGCAGGAT
>Ga0099797_101277_pt1:0-12500 | contig 13759 bp, 15 predicted proteins | sample Uncmet_Sort48C_1_FD_89871 | JGI IMG/M metagenome (GOLD analysis project Ga0099797, IMG submission 89871) | Marine eukaryotic communities from CALCOFI LINE 67, Pacific Ocean - C012_Sort48C_1 | ecosystem: Environmental > Aquatic > Marine > Oceanic | place: Pacific Ocean: Monterey Bay... | reverse complement strand
GGTTGGTTGTGTGTATTTGTACCCCAGTAACTCTTGTGCCTCATGGAGCCTATGAAGGGTTTAGGCTACGATGGCAAAGTGCTTTCAGTCACAAGACAGACCGATCCAAATACAAACCAAATAATGTACATTCCCGGTTACAATGCAAGCACGTGTATTGGCCATCCCAACGGGCCTATAAAAATGACGTTCCAGTTCAGTTTCGGTGCAGGTCCGGTTTCAGTTTCAGCACAGTTCCAGCTGCAAAGTGCAGTCCGGTTTCAGTTTCGGTGCAGGTCCGGTTTCAGTTTCGGTGCTGGTCCGGTTTCAGTTTCAGAACAGTTCCATGTTTGTAATTATTTGAGAGACAGGGCATGTTGGCTTCGGACGCATCCGAAGCGTCCGCAGCAAATATGGTTCATACATGTCGGAGCAGCCGATGCGAGATACCCGACCGCGCAGCATCATATATCCGCATTTGAAGCTGCGCAAGCCTAACATCGCCAAGCCCAGCTGATCAAGCCAGCAATGTACCATTTGCCCTTCATATGGGGACCCGACTGGACCATTTAATTTACCCTTCAGTGAAAGCATCGACAGGAGCTATGTGCAGTGTCGAGGCACATCATACTGTTAACGCCTTCGCTGATACCACAGTTGCACCGCCGCCACCACACAGTGCGGCACCCAAGCGACCACCGCCCCCGTGCCCGGTCTCGACACCACACAGTGCGGCGCCCAAGCGACCACCGTCCCAATGCCCGGTCTCGACACCACACAGTGCGGCACCCAAGCGATCACCTCCCCCGTGCTCAGGAGAGATTGCTAAAAGAATGCTGGTGGAAGTTATGAGCGCCTGACAGTACGGGTGCGCACATGCCGGGTGGACCATTTCGCTTAGACCCTAACGAGAAAGTCGGTTTTCTAATGAGACGAATTGGGCACCTTACTTTCAGGCACTGCCCAGATGAACCTGGCAAAGGGTTCATACTCATCTTCAATGGTCGTCGACTGGATTCATCCCAAACGCTACTCCAAGCGGCATCCACGCAGAACGACAGCGAACTTCACCTAGCTGGCGAACAGAATGTAGTGTTGCAAGCAATGGCAATACCAGCGCTGTTTACTTGGAACCAGCTCGCGGCAATGCATTTTATGAGGAAACGTCCAGGGCGAGGTCGAGTGGCTTTGCCCCTTTGTAAACCGAGTGGCTTTGTCCCTCCATGATCCGAGTGGCTTTGACCCTCCATACACCAAGTGGTTTCCCCCCAGGCTGAGGGCCGATCCCGAGAACACATACCTGACACGTCCGAACATGGTAATAAGAAATACTTTGCCCCTTCGTAAACGGAGTGGCTTTGCCCCTTGGTAAACCGAGTGGCTCTGTCCCTTGGTAAACCGAGTGGCTTTGTCCCTCCATGAACCGAATGGCTTTGACCCTTCATACACCGAACGGTTTCCTCCGAGGCTGAGGGCCGATCCCGAGGACACTTTCCTGAAGCACCCGAGCATGGCAATAAGAAATAGTTTGTCCCTTGGTAAACGGAGTGGCTTTGTCCCTCCATATATCGAGTGGCTTTGTCCCTTTGTAAACCGAGTGGGGGGTTTTTCGAAACCTGTCGGCAGCAAGGGGCTCTAGTCAGGCGATGCGCCTGACTAGGCGGGGCTCTAGTCAGGCGAGGCGCCTGACTAATCGAAGGGTTTCCGAACCCCCTGCTAGACGATTTCACGTGAAATCTTCCAGCAGGGGGGTTGCCGAAACCTGTCGGCAGCAAGGGGCTCTAGTCAGGCGATGCGCCTGACTAGGCGGGGCTCTAGTCAGGCGAGGCGCCTGACTAATCGAAGGGTTTCCGACCCCCACGCCTTGATGTGCATACATATACTTATATGTAATATGTATTTTTTTTTTAGGCTCGATACTTTTGATAATCCCTCCAAGGCTTTAGTCCATATTATCTGCAAGTCATGCAGGAGCCGCGCCGGGTGCCAGCTAAGCCGCGTGGTCATCCTTACTACACCCCAGCGCCCCTAGGGCAGCAACCACTCCTAGGGCAGCAACTCAGGGATGGCAGTGGCGGCGGCAACTATGGCCAGGGTGGCGGCAAAGGCGGCGATCCGTATGGTCCTGCAAAAGGTGGCGGCAAGGACGATGGTGACGGCCATGACTATAAGGGTGACATCAACTTTGTCAAGGGTGGCGACAAAGGCCAGAAGAGTGACGGCCATGAGCACAAGGGTGGCGGCAAAGGCCAGAAGCACAAGAGCCGCCCCAAGATGGGGTTTCCAGCGACCATAGATTTTACTCCTGAATTCCTTTCGTGTCCGCGTTGTGGTATGGGCATGGTCTATCATATGAGAGGCAAAATGCAATTGGATGCTCGGGTTCTGGCTCTGCCACCTCCAAATGGTAAAGGCAGAGAAATCTGGAGGAAGTACTAAACAAGAGCGGAGTGGCGCAGAGGCTACGGGTTGGGCTCATAACCCAAAGGTTCGTGACGACAGTGCGCTGGGCTCTGCCACCTCTCACCGAAAGTGAGCTGGGTTTACTAAACCCAACCCAGCCGTGGGGGTCTAAATTAGACCCTCATGTGAGTCAATGACAAGTACATCGGCTGGCGATGTATAAATATCTTGTGCATCTTCGGAATGTTTCCAATTCTTGAATCAAAACTTGTTCGGTAACGAGAAATATTTGGATGTACACTATTTTATTGTAAGCATAGTATTCCCCCACCATGAAGACCGACTCACTGGGTATATATAATATATAAATAATATCGTATCCATAACTGAAATAATTTGGAGCAACCCTTAAGCATATACCGAAGATGGACACAGGGCCGCTCTTTTCCCGGCCTCGACCCTGTGTCCATCTTCGATGTGCACGCTTTAAAGTGTTACAGCCCCGTCGACGGTCCGTCTTTTCGAGGGCTGCTTCGGGGGTAATTAATGGCTCGTCTTTTCGAGGGCCTTTCCAAGGCTTGGGGCCCGATGGGGAGGCGGGCCCCCGCCTTGCATAGTGTGTAGTCGTTTGAGTGACTCCGCTACACACGTGCTTAGGGGTTGCTCCAAATACTTTCTATAGATAGCCGTAGCTTTGTACATTAATATCAAATTTCCAGTGGAGCTTCGGACAGAAACCATGTTGTGCTGTGCATTACGAAAACATCGATCACTGAGTCTGTACTTTGCACGACTTCGAAAAACACTGTAAGATCCCAATATTGCTTGTCACTGTACTTTGCACGATTTCGAAAACACTGTAAGGTCCCAAGTTTGCTTATCACGGTACTTTGCACGATTTCGAAAACACTGTAACATCCCAGGTTTGCTTATCCGATATTTATGTTGCTAGATACCGACAACATGTACATATAAGTATACATATATAAATATATATTTATGCTATATGTAGTTGAAACATATCATGTCATGTGTGTTACACCCGATGGAACATTATCATATGATGTGTTTGCAAACATAATCATGCATATGTACACACTCATTTCATCATTGACCGGGGTTCAGGATTTTGGGGTTGCGTACGTGACTTGGGTTTTAGGATGTATTCAAACAGGCAGCGTCAGAATCAAGCAGAGATCAACGGCGCAAACAAAAAAGGCATGGCTTTGCCCTTCCATAAACCGAGCGGCTTTGCCCCACCATAAACCGAGTGGCTTGCTCCTCCATACACAGAGCAGCTTTGCCACTGCATATACTGAGCGGCTTTGCTCCACCATATGCCGAGCGGCTTTGTGACAAAGCCGAGTGGCTTTGCCCCTCCATAAGCCGAGTGGCTTTGCCCCCTCACAGACCGAGTGGCTTTGTCCCCCCATGAGCCAAGTGGTTTTGCCCCTCCATAAACCGAGCGGCTTTGCCCCTCCATAAACCGAGTGGCTTTGCCCCTCCATAAACCGAGTGGCTTGCTCGTCCATACACCGAGCAGCTTTGCCCCTCCATATACCGAGCGGCGTTGCCCCTTCATGAAGCGAGTGGCATTGTCCCTCCATTAGGGAGGTTAGAAAAACATAACCCCCTAGACAACTATTCTGAAAATAGTTATAATGGTAGTGGAGGTGGGAGTGATTTTGGTGGGGGGGGGGGAGGGGGGCTGGGTTCGTCACGACGTGCCATGTTGTTACATAGGAGTTTGAGTGTCTCTTCTTAAATAAAGACTTTATAGCATTTTATTTGTTTTCTGTGTGTTCGATTTTCCACAAAGTGAATTTTGTTTTGTGTTGGATCCAAAAGGGTTTGCGAGGGTTACTAACCAATGCCTCATCATGCCAGTAGTCATATGTTTGTCGCATCGATTTAGGCAACGTTTGCATCCTTAGTGTGTGCGTGTGTGCATGTGTGCGTGTGTGTGAGTGCCCATTTGCATGCGGTTGTGTACATTGCTGTGTGCGCAGTATAGCCTTGTCTTGCTCCAGCTTATGCATCAGCTCAAGCACATTCAGGCTACCCGCGTCGACACATCCTTCATGGCACTCGATGCAAGTATGTTTGCCACATGTTCAACACGTTGCTGTCACAAACGCAGGCGTCGTGAAATTCAATGGAAACATCTCGTGGTCACTGATGTTGTCTGGGCCCGATCAACCACAGGTTTCAACGAAACCTTTGAAAAACTTCAACAGCTTGGCGTACCCATGCAGGATGGTGTCAATGCCTTTGACTTCATGCGTTGTCTAGCTTCCAACGAGCAGATCAGCCTTGCAGCCCGGCAACATGGCTTCGATGTAATCGTGATGTACGGAGTGAACTTTGGTGTGTTCGAGCAAACTCGAGGAACTCTGGACTTGGACCACCCGGTGTCGCTTGAGCAATATACCCATAGGGACAAGCTTGGCATTCATACACCGCAAACCAAAGTGTTCCACGAGGCAATATTGGGGCAAGATCCTTACACCACCATTATTAACATACACGCTGAGAATCACCAGCGATACTTCCTCAGTGCAACCAGCATGGCTTATCTGCGACTTGGCCTATTCAATCCATCACGTTTGCGCATGAGGACCGGAGCTAACAACAATGTGTCAACCGCGCCCTTGGTGAGCACAATTACCAGTCACTCGCTCCGCCAAATGTCACAGTTCATCAAAATCAATGCGAGCATGGAAGAGCAACTTGATCTCAACAAATGTCTGATTGACACGCTAGCTGCAGGAGGACATGTGTTGGTGCTGGGTGCAGGACGGCTGGACATTTGCAGAGAACTTATGAAAGCTGCCAATGATGGCGAGTATGCTGCAAAAGATTCATATGGTATTGGAATCCGCCGAGCCACATCACTCACAAAGCCTGGCCGAAGAGCAAAGTTTATCAATGGCCACAAGGTGACATATTGGGACCATTGTCTTCATGATGAGGAAGTGAGGTTCGAGCATGTCGTGAACTGGACATTAACAACTCGGTTTGGCTGGTGCGCATCTGGAGTTCGCCCCTGACCCAGCCATACAGTGATGTTCAAGTTGAATTGAGGGGTGGGATGTTTTCCAGTTAGGCTGAGAACACCCTCAGTCTGGAGAGCGGCTTTGACCCTCAGTGTGGAGAGCGCCATTTACCCTCAGTTTGACCATTCAAACATACTTAGGGTGGCATTGACCTTCAGTTTGGAGAGCGGCTTTGACCCTCAATGTGCATGGGCTCTACCATTATGTCTAGTTGACACTCTTCAAGTACTGAGTCTGAATTCTGAGCGTGCTCGCCATCAGACTTCAACTCCGCTTGACATTCAATGAACATTCATGACTTGCAGAACAAAACAATGGCCCCACATTCAAGACTCTCTCTCTCTCTCTGAGACTCTCTCTCTCTCTTTCTCTCACTTTCTCTCTCCCTCTGACAGTCTCTCTCTCTCTCGCTATGTATCTCTCACATGATACTTATTGGCGAAATCTTTCAGCAGAGTTTTCCGAAACTTGTTGGCATCAACCGTAGCAGCATTGCAGGTAATTCTGCATGCTTAAGTGGAGGAGGAGTTAAAGTAGAGGTGCCCACATTGTATTCTTGCTCCCCCCCTACCATGACTCCGAAAGAACGGCCATTTGAAGCATAGGGAATATTTAGGGTTGCAGTCTATGAAGTCCGGAAGCAGTTTGGGGCCTTGACAAGTTGTGGGATTATAGAGGTTCGTGTTTATCGATTCCATTTCTTTGTCTTTGGAAGGCTTCAAGCCATTTTACAAATTCGCGATCATCAGTGCTATCGTGGTTTACAAATTGGCAACATTATTGTATGTGCACTTCAGATGATTTGGTTGTTTGACCTTTGCGGCTATAAGATGTGCCTGGGGACCCGGCCCCAGTTAGTAGGCGGATGCCGTTTCCTAGCTGCTAAGCAGCTAGGCTCAAGCCTGACAAGTGCATAAAGTTTGAGCGAAGTGCATTGGCATAGTTGGCATGCTTGCATGTGTTGCTCCAGACAGCAGCATGAATTCTGAAAGCGGTTTTGACCCTTGGTGGAGTTGTGGCTGCTTTGACCGTGCTTCATGTTTCACATTGCTTTTCTGAAATTTAGTTTCACATTGCTTTTCACATTGCTTTAGTTTCAGTGCTTCCAATGAATGTGTACATAGTATGGGCAGGGGCGACCTCGATTCATTACAAAACACAAGCAGTGTGTCTTCGTTGATCTCTTGATTTCTATTCCATCGATGGGGGTTGCCAACAATCTCATTGGGAAATACATGATTAAATAAATGAGTGAACGAACTGAAAATCATAAATCAATTAGTAGTGGCGTTGAAGCTGAGCGGCCTGGTCCCCATATGCCTAGCGGCTTTGCCCCTCCATAAGCCGAGTGGTTTTGCCCCTTCATGGACCGAGTGGCTTTGTCCCTCCATGAGCCAAGTGGCTTTGCCCCTCCATAAACCGAGCGGCTTTGCCCCTCCATAATTTATTAAACCGAGTGGCTTGCTCCTCCATACACCGAGCAGCTTTGCCCCTCCATATACCGAGCGGCTTTGCCCCACCATATGCCGAGCGGCTTTGTCCCTCCATAAGCCGAGTGGCTTTGCCCCTCCATGGACCGAGTGGCTTTGTCCCTCCATGAGCCAAGTGGCTTTGCCCCTCCATAAACCGAGCGGCTTTGCCCCTCCATAAACCGAGTGGCTTGCTCGTTCATACTGTATTACACTGAGTGGCGTTGCCCCTCCATTAACCATAGCAGCACTGCAGGTAATTATGCATGCTTATTAAAGTGGAGGGAAGGAGTTAAAGTAGTAGTGCCCCCATTGTATTCTTGCTCCCCCTACCATGACCCCGATAGAACGGCCATTTGACAGCATAGGTTATATTTATGGTGCGCTCAGCTAGGCTCAAACCTGAAAAGTTCGAGCGAAGTAGGTTAGCATAGTTGTTGCTTTGCAGCTATGAGCCCGAAACCTAAGACAGCGGAACCGTTTCAACCGGAGAACAAGGTATGGGCACACTTATCCCACATAAGAAATATTCCATGTGTTATTTGTTGAAACCTTGTTCGCGGGGTCGCGTTGTGAGTGTGACCATTCGGGCGACGGTGGGTATGTATTTTCAACACTTCGGAGAAAGTTTCTTGTTCATATTAAATAGTGCCACAGAAGGTCACCAAGCTGAATAAGTTCAAATTATGTTGAATTTCGCATATTGTGCCCATTCACAACAGAAACACTTCCCACCACCAATCCCAAAAATTTGCTGTCCCTCGCAGGTGGTGGGGGTGATGAAGAAAACAGGGACATTGCCATTGGATCAAATTTCCACTGCCAGTGACTCTTCATGGCGCGAGACCGATCAGGAGGAGGTCGCTCGCTTGGAGAAGATCATTGAGGATGGTGACTATGGCTCCACTACTCTGTCAATGTTTGCCCAAGTGGTATGCGACGAAGATGGGGTAGGAGCAAACGCGCAAGACGGGGCCGCTTTATTGGCTAACGGCAAGCGCATGACACAAGCCCTGAAGAACAAGAAGCAGCAGCGCGAAGAAATATTGAAGAAGCATGAGAATGACAGTGGCAATGTCCCTGCTTGGTGCACGCAACCTTTGCTCATTGATATCTTTGAGAAGGGGCACCTTGGTTGCCCTAGGCAAACGTTTGATTTTTGATGGTTTGCTTGTTTGCTTGCTTGTTTAAAACAGTTTGCTTGTTTGCTTGCTCGCTCGCTTGCTTGCTCGCTTGCTTTGCTAGTGCACTTTCTCATTGCTTCTGTATACACCCTTGCGTAATGGGCACCGTTGGTTTAGCTACCAGGGTCGAGAGAGAATGGGATTCATTTTCAATATATCGGAAAACAGTTTTCAGAATACCGGACAGGTTTTTGTGATCCAAGCCTTGTTTAAAATGCTTGTGGGCGACAAAATGAAATAAATGACAATTCGCAAATGTACACCAAACAAATACCTGAGCCATTTGTTGGAATCGTGACATTTTGTTGGGTCAAGGCGTCCTGTCGAGTATGTGTGTTACGGCCCCAATGGCACCACGGACTATGCCTTGGTCCAGTGTCTGAACCACGAAGAGGACAAAAATGTCTTACAGTATTCGGCGCCAATCGACAAGATCAGGCTTGTGTTGCGAGAAAAAGAAAGATTGATTAAATTAAAAAACGCTGATTCGGATGACATTGAGACTACAATCTGGATAGATGTGAAGGCTCACCTCTTGGCAGTGTTGGGCTCTACTCGGGGCAAGACGCTTGAGAACTGGATCATATTGGCTCGTGACTTGATCCCGGAGATCCACGATATGTTGAAGACCAACCGGAACATCTCCCAGGCACACCTCCTCACCAAGTACTTGACAGGAAAAGATGGACACACTGATGCTCACAAGTTCAAAATTGGTATGCCCTTCTGTGTCCAGAGTCTAGAAATTTTGGTAAAGTGCAAGGAGAGAAACAAGCGGTTCAGCGGCCAGGACTTTGCGAACCTGGTGTGTATCCCAGTGAAATCGGTCCGGTTTGTAAACAATAGATAGCCTGATAATCAGATTTCCGAAATCATTTTTCTCGCACAAACACATCTCTCCAAGTAGATACCAACAGAAACCACAAGAATGAACAAAGCCTCTTTGTCCACACTTGCTGAGGAGTCTAGACTAGTTCACCAAACTAGTAGTGTAGTGAGTAGGATTAGGCAATGTGTTTGAAGTTCGAGAAAATTGAGTAATTTCCGAAATTGTCACACAGAGGGATTTGCTTAGCCCCTAAAGTTCAGCTTTACTAAAGGTCGAACAGTGGCACAAGAAGAACATCAAGGAGTATGGGCAGAAAATGTGTACTGAATACGCTGCCTACAAAAGAGTCCTGTCGAACTTGCAGGATTTCGATACACTTGCCCAGGTTAGCATGTGCCTGTCTCACAGGCCTCCGTGGCCCTTGCATGGAGTCGATGGGCAGGAGGACTCCGGGATCCAAGAGTGCAGGGCCGTGCACCAGGCGATGCAGAAAATGAAGAAAAATGCTGAGAGTGCGAAAGCAGGTGGCCCTGCCACCTCCAGTGGCTTTGTTGACCCTGATGGTGAAGGTGGCGCTGACCCCTCCAGTGGCACTGGCTCTGGAGACGACCCAAGGAAGTTGAAAAAGCAGGACAGTGATTGTGACGTCCTTCTCGCTGCTGCATCGACAAGAGCAGGAGACCCGATCATGGAAGGAGCCATCCAGGCTGCAGCTGCCGAGCGAGCCCATGTGTCAATCCATGAAGACATGGATGTGTTCTTCAATGAGATCAGCGCTCGAGTGTTGCCGGACCACCATAGCTTGGTCGTCCTGGATACAATGCACAGCGCATCAAAGATCACACTGGACTGTCTCAAAATGATGGACAGGTTCCCCGCCAATGCCTCATTGCTTGTGGTGTTGGATAGGCGCTATGGATTGTGTGGCCAGGTCCTGTCACGACTGAAGGCCAGCGAACCGAAGCGGCCGGCCTATGTTGTCCAGACACTTGCAGGCGAGGCCCAGGGCAACAGCAACCAGAGCAAACTTTTGGTGTGGTGTCCAAGTCGGGGACAAGCCAACTGGCCCGCTTTGCTGACCGTGTCGCCATGCCGGCGCAAGCCGATGGAGCATGTGCGGCTTCTATGCACGAACCGCCGGTGCCCATTAAACCCCAAGACGTTCGATGACGAGGAACAAGTTCCTCTGGATTTTGAGACCCACATGGATGACAAGGAGACTCCGGATGAGGGCCTTGATTTCTCAGAGAGCGAAGAAGATGATGATGACCAAGCTATCAGGGACATTCATGACGCAGTTGCAGAACCAACAGGTGGAAAGCCCATGGCGGTCACCTTGTGGCCCCAGACCACGCTGCCCGTGGCATACTATACAAAGATTCTGTTGCTTGGCTAAATGATGCATTGAGTAATATTATTTGGTCGCGAGTGATTTTGAATTATCACGGTTCTGGTCAAGGTTACTGTAGCCGTGTAATACACATAGTATCTCAGTGCTTCGAATCCTGACTCATCCTATTAAATAATTTGAATTAACTAATGATTTAATATAGTCCATGAATAATTCAGATTGTGAATTTCTAGATTCGTGGGTTCTAAGTCATTTAAGCCTTTCGTTCGATGAAGAACCGCCTTGGCATCCCATACACCAAGTGGCTTCGTGGCTTTGTCCCTCCATAATTTATTCAAGTGGGTAGCTATACTCCCACAATATACCGGGCGGCCTTGTCCCACACTATACCGACCGGCTTTGTGCCTTTGGAGCGGCCTTGCCCCTCCATATACCGAACGGCTTTGGCCCTCTATGTACCGAGCGGTTTTTCCCTTGCTACAGGGTTAGAATATTTATCCATAATGTGGATGGGGTAATTAGCGGGTCAAGGAAGGAGTTGTGTAAAAGTGAGCCACCGAGCCATCTGTTGGTCTACCAGCGCAATGGCCACCCTGGAATTCTCTATGCAGGGCGTAAGCTAGGGATGGAGGTGATCACGTGTCAGGATGGCGTGAGCGAGCATGTCAGGAAGCATGGCGACAAGCTTTTAAACCAGTTGTTTTGCAAGGACGCCTACTCAGCGGCAAAGAAAAATGCCGCCAAGGACGTCGTCATCCGGGTGTCTCATAATGATTTGCAGTTCATCGAGGTGGCTAATGTGTGTCCACAGGACATCCGAGTGTCTGATGTGAAGGTTGAGGAAGCCAAGACTACTTGGAGAACCGGTCCGAACCCTATTGCTGGATCATTGCCGAGCTTGGAAGACAAGATGTGCATGCTTTTGGAGCACGAGCTCGACCATTACGGGTTGTATTTGCAAGCTGACCCCACAGATAAACAAATGGGGATCTTCACAAAGCATTCGATTGCCGAAGGTGCTAAGATCATGGATGTGGCGGCGTTGGCTTACACTGACATCGAGATCATGAAGGACTTCCTTTCGGAGGATGGCAATCGGGTATTGTCGGACATGCTCCTGACCACAAAAGGGATTTTGATGGACGATGATGTTTCGTTGTGTAAAGCAAATTAAGACAATCATATTGTGGGGATGTTTGCAGGGTCTTCACTGAATCAGGCAATATGTTATGAGAATCGTGAATTTTGAAATTTAATAGAATATTACCACCAAAACACATTCACAAGATGTAACATTTGCGCCCATCAATGGTGGGCAAGCAAGTATGCTCAATTGTGTTGTAAAGCAGGCTCGGTCTAGATTGGGGCCGAAGATTTCGAAGCTGAGTTACGAAATCAATTTCACAATGTCCATTTGCTTAACCGCAAACTTACAATGTTAAGCTACTACATGGCGTGGTGGTCGGCGCTGGGCGTTACCTCCGACATTTTGTGTCTTGCCAGAAAAGGGGACCTAATTGCGAGATTGTGTGCGTGCCGAGTAGTGGTTTCACCGACGGTCTCCTTCTTAGTGGAGTGGTTTGTAAGCATTGTTACAAGGTATATGCCCTTCCCAAACATGTATGAGCTTCGTTTGCTTCAAGTTCGTTTTCGGTGGAGAAGCTTTGGTCATTCGAAATGAAATCGTTGACCCCTTCTGTTGTCATTGCCCACAGATACCCACAGATACATTTCTCCACCCACCCCTCTGTGTCTGTTTGAAACTTTCAACGGAAACCTAGTTTCTTATTTTTTGCTCAGTCGTTTGAACTTTCTAAGGTCTGTGGCAGCTTCATGCGAACACTCGCAACAAAGGTGGCATCGCCAGGGGCACCGGTCTCTTCATCAATGTTGGCAACAATTATGATCTTGCAAGGCAAAGGACTGATTTGGAAATGCCCGCCGCGAAAAGATTCAAGGCAGGGATTGAGCAGTTCTCCAACAAGCTTTCAAACAAATCGACCACTGCAGCTGGTGCCGAGGCTGACAAAAAAACACAAGATACAGAGCCTTTGTCAGAAGATAGCAAAAAAAGAAAGGCTCCACCCCAAGACAACGATACGAATAAAACAAAGGTCGATGAGAAGAAAGTAAAGATCGAGGGGAACAACGGTGCGAGTGGCGCTGAAGATGCGAGTGGCATTGTCCCTCCACCAGGGGCGGCTCAGGGGTCGGCTCAAGGGTCGGCTC
>Ga0099797_101276_pt1 | contig 13767 bp, 19 predicted proteins | sample Uncmet_Sort48C_1_FD_89871 | JGI IMG/M metagenome (GOLD analysis project Ga0099797, IMG submission 89871) | Marine eukaryotic communities from CALCOFI LINE 67, Pacific Ocean - C012_Sort48C_1 | ecosystem: Environmental > Aquatic > Marine > Oceanic | place: Pacific Ocean: Monterey Bay | collected... | reverse complement strand
CTCCACCATTGAATTACGCATTCCAGAAAAATGTTTCTTTTTCCCAAATGAGTATATTTAGAGGGTGCCCTCAAAGGTGGAAGTTACAATATAAGGATAAAATCAAACGCTTTACATCTTCAATTCATACTGTATTTGGGACTGCTGTACATGAATCAATGCAGCACTATTTAGATGTAGCATATGAAAAATCATTTGCTGCCGCAGATAGAGAAATAGATATAAAAGACCATTTTCAAAACGCTTATATCTCTGAATACCAAGCACAATATAAAAAAAATAATGATTCTCACTTCTCAGATGCAACTGAAATGAGGGAATTTTTTGAAGATGGGATTGCTATTTTAGAATGGTTTAAGAAAAAACGTAGCAGATATTTTAGTAAAAAAGGTACATATTTAGTTGGTTGTGAAATACCTATTGTAATAGCACCAAATAAAATGTTAAATAACGTGTTATATATGGGATATCTTGATGTTGTCACATACCACGAAGCAACAGAGACATTTAAGATAATCGACATTAAAACCAGTACTAAGGGGTGGAATGATTATGCTAAAAAAGATGAGGATAAACAATACCAATTATTACTTTACAAACAATTTTTCTCTGAACAATACGGGATACCTTTAGATAAAATTGAGATTGAATTTTTTATACTTAAAAGGAAGGTATTAGACATAGATGATGACAATATTATGTCACCATACCAAGCATATAGAGTACAGCAATTTGTACCACCAAGTGGAAAAATAAAATTAGGAAGAGCTAAAACAGCAATAAACGACTTTATATCAGAGTGTTTTAGTTCTACAGGTAAACATAAAGATAAAGAATACCCAGCAACACCGTCTAAATGGACTTGTACTTTTTGTCCTTATAAGGAAGAAAAGGAACTATGTGACAAAGGGATAATTTATTGATATTCTGATATATGTATAATTAAACGTTATTAAAAAATAAAAATTATGGCTAATAAAGCAAAAATGACACTAACGAGTGTTAAAGTACAAAGCAATCTATTTGATGATTTTAAAGTTGAATGTGTAAGACGTAAATTTTCTTTCCAAAAACTTGCTGATCGATCAATATTTTTGTATCTTACGGACGAAGATTTTAGGAAAAAAATCAACAATCAAACTAACATCGAACTATAAATAACAAATCGAATGAATAAAAGTTTTAAATATCTTCCTCCTAATGAGAGAAAGAAAATACTACTAATCTGTGATGATATTAGAGTACATTCAGGAGTAGCTACTGTTGCTAAAGAAATTGTTACACATACTTGCCAACACTTTAATTGGGTAAATGTAGGTGGAGCTATTAAACATCCAGAAAACGGGAAAAGATTAGATTTAAGTGCAGATACTAAAAAAGTAACTGGAGTAGAAGATGCTTCAGTTTTTATGTATTGTGTAAATGGTTATGGCACAACACAAGAAATCCATAATATTATTAATATGGAGAAACCAGATGCTGTAATGTTATTTACTGATCCTAGATATTTCTTACACATATTTAATATGGAAGATCAAATTAGAAAAATATGCCCTATAGCATATTTGAACATTTGGGATGACTATCCAGCTCCTAGATATAATCAACCATACTATGAAGCATGTGATTTATTAATGGGTATTTCAAAACAAACAGTTAATATTAATAAATTGGTTTTAGCTGATTGTGATAATGAAAACAGAATATTTAAATATATCCCACACGGATTAGATCATAAACACTTTTATCCAATTAAAGAAGGTCATGAAGAATATAATGACTTTAAAAAGTTTAGATCAGAAGTATTTAAAGGTGATGAGGTAAATTTTGTTACATTCTTTAATTCTAGAAACATTAGACGTAAACAAATTCCAGATACGATGATGGCTTTTAGATTACATTTAGATTCATTAGAATTAGAAGAGGCATTAAAATGTAGATTAGTTTTACATACTGAATTATCAACAGATCATGGTACTGATTTAGAAGCAGTAAAAGAATATTTATTTGGAGAAAAATATAATCGTTGTGTTGTATTTTCAACTAATAAATTAGACAAAAAAGGACTAAATTATTTATACAATTTAGCAGATGTTCAAACATTATGTACTTCAAATGAAGGATGGGGATTAACATTAACCGAAGCAATGCTATCAGGTACACCTATTATAGCTAATACAACAGGTGGAATGCAAGATCAAATGAGATTTGTAGATGATAATGATAATTGGTTTACACCAGATGCAGACATTCCTTCTAACCATAGAGGTACATTTAAGAAACATGGTGAATGGGCATTTCCAGTTTACCCAACTAATATATCAATTCAAGGTTCACCGATGACACCTTATATTTACGATGATAGAGCTTCATTTGATGATATATCAGCTAGAATAACAGAAGTTTATAATTTAAGTAAAGAAGAACGTGAAGCTAGAGGATTAAAAGGTAGAGAATGGTGTTTAAGTGAAGAAGCAGGATTCTACTCAGCTAAACAAGGTGAAAGAGTAATTGAAGCATTTGATGAACTATTTGAAAAATGGAAACCAAGAGCTGATTATGAATTAATCAATACTTCAGAAGTTAAAGGAAAATATTTAAATCACAAAATAACATATTAATGAGCAAATCAGTTTTTTATATAAGTTTCCCAATTGACACTTATAGTGGATATGGAGCACGTTCTAGAGATGTAGTTAAATCAATAATCGAGTTAGATAAATTTGATGTTAAAATATTACCTCAAAGATGGGGTGATACACCAGGAGGTTTTTTAAACGACCATGAAAACTGGAAGTTTTTACAATCTTATCTTATTCCAAATATAAAATCAAAACCAGATATTTGGATGCAAATAACAATTCCAAGTGAATTCCAACCAGTAGGTAAATATAATATTGGATGTACAGCCGGAATTGAAAGTACAGGATGTGATGCATCATGGATTGAGGGTTTAAATAGAATGGATTTAAATTGGGTTTCATCTACACATAGCAAAGATGTATTTTCTAAAATATCATTTGAAAAAAGAAATAAACAAACAAACATTGTTGAAGGTAAAGTTCAATTAGAAAAACCAATGGAAGTGGTATTTGAGGGTGTTGATTTAGATTTATATAAACATTTAAAACCATCTGAAGTTAGTTTTGATCTAAAGGGTGTTAAAGAAGCATTTAACTTTTTATTTGTAGGGCATTGGATGAATGGTGCTGTAGGACATGACAGAAAAAATGTAGGTCTTATGATTAGATATTTTATTGACACTTATAAAAACAAAAAATCATCACCTGGGTTAATATTAAAAGCATCTTCAGGTAGAAATAGTTATATAGGTAGAGAACTAATACTAAATAAAATTAGAAAAATTAAAAATACCTATCCTAGAGATACAGATTTTCCAAGTATTTACTTATTAAATGGAAATTTAACAGATGAACAAATGAATGAATTATATAATCATTCTAAAGTAAAAGCTATGATTAGTATGACTAAAGGAGAAGGATATGGTAGACCATTAGCTGAGTTTGGATTAAGCAAAAAACCAATTATAGCTTCAGGATGGTCAGGACAAATTGATTTCTTAAATCCTATGTACACAACTTTATTACCAGGTAATTTAGAAAATGTACATGCAAGTGCTGCTAATCAGTGGTTAAAAGCAGAAACACAATGGTTTCAAGTTAGTCCTAAACATTTTATAAATGCTTTAAAATCAGTACATCAAAAATATAAAAAGTTTATTACACCAGCTAAACAACAAGGCCATCATATTAAAACAAAATTTAGTTTTGATAATATGAAAAAATTAATCGGTGAAATTTTAGATAAAAACATTCCAGAATTTCCAAAACAAGTAGAATTAACGTTACCAACAATGGAAACACCTAAATTATAAAATATGCAACACGATGAAATTATAGATTGTCCTAGATCAGGAGGTGATTTATGTTATAAAACAGAGGTAAGCCCTGAAGTTACTAATTATTATAGTATATCATGTGGTTTTTGGACTAATAGTTTAATGAAAGTTGGAGAAGAATTTTATAACCAACAAATGGAAGTACTCCCAGAATTATATAAAGACTTATCTTGGTTAGATGTAAAAACCGATTTAGTATGGCTACCCCATTCAATAAATGATCCAGAAATTGGGATGGTTTATGCTAGTGGTACTAGTGCTGAAGATTGGAAATGGGCTGCTGTTAAAGCTAGAGAATTAAATAAAGAAGAACAAGAAAAATTTAAAACAACTCATAAAACTGATATGAAGACAATAGCTTATTTCTCTGAGCGTGATTATATGGATGCTTTGTCGTATATTGGAGTATTACCAGGATAATATGAAGATAAGTTATGCAATAACAGTTTGTAATGAATTGGAGGAAATAACCAAATTACTTAATTTATTATTAAAACGAAGACGTAAAACAGATGAAATTGTAGTTTTATTTGATAAAAAAAGTGGTACACCTGAAGTATGGTCTCGTTTACAAGAATTAAATGGTGAACAAAATTGCACTATACACTCAGCTACATTTAAAAATCATTTCGCAGATTGGAAAAATAAATTGTCATCTTACTGTACTGGAGATTATATATTCCAGATAGATGCAGATGAATATCCACATGAAACATTATTATCACACCTTCCAGGTATATTAGAATCAAATCCAGATAATGAAGTTTATTTAGTTCCTAGAGTTAATACTGTAAAGGGATTAACTGAGAATCATATTAAACAATGGGGATGGAATGTAAATACTAATAATTGGGTTAATTGGCCTGACTACCAATGGCGTATTTGGAAAAATAAACCAGAAATTAAATGGGTAAATAAAGTACATGAAGTATTAAATGGTCATAAAACATATGCTGCAATACCCCAACAAGAAGAATTAGCATTGTATCACCCAAAAGGTATTAAAAGACAAGAAAAACAAAATAAATATTACAATACTCTATGAAAACACTAGAAGAAATTTACGCAAGCCATAATAACGGAGATAGTGGAGCTGGACATGGAGATAAAGGTACAGTACATACTTACATCCCAGAATACGAAAGATTATTTAAACCATATAGAGATAAAAAAATTAATATATTAGAAATAGGTATTGCTTATGGTGAATCTTTAGAGCTATGGGATAAATATTTTACTAATGCAAATGTATTTGGAGCTGATATCCATGATGTAGAAATATTTAGTGATCAATTCAAACCAGGTGGGTATAAAGATGATGAACGATTTACAATATGGATCTCAGATGCAACAAAACCTGAATTTTTAGATGTAATAGGTGATACTAAATTTGATATCATTATTGACGATGGTTCACATATGCTTTATGATCAAATAGCAACATATGAATTATTAAAAGATAGAATGAATCCTGGTGGTTTGTTTATAATTGAAGATGTAGCTAATATTACAATTGATGCTATTGAATTTGAAGAAAGACATGATGATATTGAAATATATGATGGTAGAGAAAAGAAAAATCGTTACGACGATGCTTTAATAATTTTAAAATTTTAAGAATATGATTAGTATTATTATTCCAACTTATAGAAATCCAAATTATTTAGATATATGTTTAAAATCTTGTATTGAACAACAACACAACAAAAATGAAATTATTGTTGCTGTTGATGGTTTTATAGATGAAAGTAAAGCAGTATTAGAAAAATATAAAGAACAAATTAATGTTTTAGATTTAGGTAAAAATCAAGGTATGCAAAGTGCACTTAATTATGGTGTAATGAATGCTACTAATGAAAAAATATTTATTGTAAATGATGATAATGTTTTTAGTAAGGATTTTGATTTAGAAATTGAAGCACAACTTAAAGAAAAAAATGTATTAACATTAAATCAGATTGAACCTGAAGGTCCTGGTATATTTAACTTTCCAGTTAAAGATTTTGGACGCAACCCAGAGGAATTTAAATATGATGAATTTATTAAGTATGAACAATCAATTAGAAAAGATGAATTAACTATTGATGGTGGTATTTTCCCATTTGCAATGTATAAAAAATATTATATGGCAGCAGGTGGATTTGACGTAATGTATAAGTCACCATTTATTTGTGATTGGGATTTCTTCTTAAAGTTAGATTTAATTGGTTTAGGTTTTACAAGATCACATAATGCCCATTTATACCATTTTGGAAGTACAGCTACTAAAAATGGTAATGAAGGTGAAAAATTTAAAGCAACAGAAGGACCTGCAGCTAATGTATTCATGTATAAATGGGGTATTCCACCTCAATTATTTGAAAACCATAGTCATAATCCTAAAAATGGTTTAATTATAAAAGGTATTAAATTCGAATGAAAGTAATATACAGGATATCAGATTCAGGTTATAATAAAGTAAAACCTGATTACATTACAAATGAAGCATGTTTAGCAAATGCAGTTAAAGTATTTGATGATTGTGAGTGGTCTATTATAGCAGATAATGTTTCTAAGGAAACTAGTGATATGATTGAAAAATATAAATCTAAAGATCATATTTTATATGTTAATAAAGGTAATGGTGCTGCTACATTTAATATTGCTTTAGATGAAGCACTTAAAATGTCAGATAGTGATACTGTTTATTTTTTAGAAAATGATTACTTACATAAACCAGATTCTAGAATTATTATTGAAGAAGGATTCACATTAGGAGCCAAATTTGTTTCATTATATGATCATCCAGATAAGTATTTATCACCAGATAAAGGTGGTAATCCTTATTGTGAAGGAGGAGCAGAAGATACTAGGGTATACTTAACCGATTCCGTACATTGGAAGATAACAAATAGTACAACAATGACATTTGCATCACAGGTAAGTACATTAAGAGAAAATGAGCATACACTTAGAAATTGGACTTCAGGTACACACCCAGATGACTTTCAAATGTTTTTAGAATTAAGATATGCAAAACAACTTAATGGACCAGTTTCTTCAGGCATATCAGTTAATATCTGACAGCAGTTTATTGTTTTAAATTTACCATTTAATGCACCTTCAGGATCAGGTCCATATTGATTATCATAATGTGGGTCAAATGAAAATGGCTCATTAGGTAATTTAACTACTACCTGATCATTAAATAAATAGGGTTCATCAACTTGTAGAAACGATTTAGCTATTTCTAACATAGTAGAGTCAGTATAAGCTTCAAATAATAAAGGATTCAATGTTGAAGCCATTTCTAAACCTTTCCAGTAAGTGCCTGAACCATTATCTCTAGGTTGGCCTTCGAATTGTTTATAATACTTCTTTAACTCTATTGAGTGATAACGAGTAAATGATAATAATTGGGAATTAATAATACCCTTTAAGTGTATATAACCTTGTTTATTAAATTTACTTACCTTGTCCTCTGTATACATTTTTATATCCTGTTTGACCTTTAGATGCATTTTTTGAATGCACACCTGGTCTTTTTTTCTTGGATGGTTTAATGTATGAACTTAATTGTAATGATTTAGCCATTATATTTTTAATATAAATATATAACTAAACGTTTAAGTCATACCCTCCAAATTGTTTCATATATGAAGTAATTTTTACCCCATTACCATCTTTTCTTACTTTACCTGTTCTAAACCATTTTTTAACACTACCAGCACCTCCTAAATGAGCTGCTGCTAATAAACCTGATTCAGTTACTAATACCCCATGAACATATTTACCGTTATATTTTTCAATATATTTACGTAATGATCGTTTATTTTGTCTTAATAAAGCATACATAGCTTTCTCCTGAATGTAAGGGCTATTTAAAAATTCATCTTGTGTAACTTTAATTCCTAAACCTTTAAGTGTTCTTTTACCAAATTGGTATTTACCCATGTAACCATATCGATTTACAATATCATATCTATTACCTGATTCTCTAAAGCCTATAGCATCTAAAAACGCTTGATGAGATGATACTACTAATTCTATTGAATCTACAGTTAATGATTCAAGTGGTATAGTAACTATACCTTTAGTAGGTAATTCAATTATAGGATTTATTATTTTAGCTCTATATGTTGTAAAAGCCGTTAATGAAAATAAAGCTAATGTAGCTAACAATAAAATAACAATTGCATATTTTTTATTATTCATATTAAAAGTTTTTTAAAAAGTCACCTTTCATTGTTTTAGACTTTAATTGTTGTGATTTTTCATCATTTTTAAGCATTTTATCTGTTAATCGTTCTAAATGTTTAGATTTTTGCTTATCATAATCACGAGTGATTTTATGATGTTTTTTATTTAATGATTTAATTTTTTTAGCCATTATATTCTACTTACATATTGATTTGGATCGTCTTCATCTACACCATCTAAACCTAATTCTTTTAAACGTTCTAAGTGATAATCATCTACTTCCCATTCTACTTTTTCACTTGTACCATAATGTTCTTGTTTAGACTCAATTTGTTTTTTATCCTGTTTATTAAATATATCTCCTACTTGTAAAAAATAGTGATTATAACATAGTAACTGAACATTATCTAAACTATAATTATTACTATTTTTATCTTTAAAGTGTAATAATAAAGGTATTTTATAATCTAATACACGTCTTTCTTTAAACCCACATACAGAACATTCTTCGGCAATATAACCTTGTTCAATTAAGGCATATTTAAGTTTATTTGGATTAAATGAAGATGCTGCTATTCTACCTTCAATTATTTCCTTCATATGGGGCATTTTTTTAGGACCCTTTAAATATTTAGGTATACCCTTACCAGATTGGTTTTTATGGCTTTCAAATATACCATACATTTTAGCATACTTTTTATAATGCTGGTATGAAACATGAAGGTACCTAGCTGCAGCCATATTAGATAATGTTTTACCTTGGGCTGCAACTACTTGTTCCTTACTTAAGAATTTACTCTTATTTGCCATCTTCGTCTTTAATGATAAACGGACCTGCTAAATTTCTTTCGTCTTTATCCATGTCTAACATTTCAGCTTTATTTTTCTTTTCCATATTTTTGAATGCTTTCTCATTATGTTGATATGCCTGATATTGGTCATCATCCATAATTACAGTTTCAATCCAAGTATGGTCACCTTCACCCATCATAACAGGTATACCATGTTTAGGTTTTACTTTATTACCATTTTCAGAACAGGTAACACAAAAATTATAACCATATTTTGTAAGCCTTAATTCAGGCATTTCACTTCCACACGATCTACATTCAATCATTTTTAACTTCATAGTTGGTCTTTTTATAGTCTGTAACATAAATATTGGGTTTTTAGGTTTATTTTGCAGGTTGATTATTAAATCTTTTCATTAACGCTTCAGTACTTTCACTTACAGCATCATATTTTTTATGAAATCTTACATTTTCATAATCATCACTATAACCTAAAGTAAAACTAACTTCACTACCAGAAGCAAACTTAACCTTAACTATTGGAAACGATTGGTAAGATCTTCTATAATAATCAGTACTAGCATAAACAGTAGCTTCAGGGTATTGTTTTCTGAATTTTGCTATTACATTCTTTATTGCTATAGATTCTTTATTTGTTCTAGCTAATTCATTTATTTTACGCTTATTATGCTCATTAAATTTAACTAATAATGAACTTGGCTTATAATATCTATACTGCTCAGTAACACTAGTACACATTAATTTATTACCATCTCTGCTTACACTAGCATTATATTTCTTCATTTTACCTTCATGAATAGAATTGGTAATTAAATGAACATTACCTACAGCATTCATATAAGTAACCTCTTTTTCAAAATTTGTATTATTATAAGAATAACCAAATTCTTGTTCTTTAGTAACTTCAAAAACTTCAAAATTACATTTGTAATCTTTATTTTGAACAAAACCTGCTTCATCTAACATTAACATTACTCTATTAACCTCATCTTGAGCATCAGCTGCTCTTTTAGCTTGACGCTCAATCCAAGTAACAACTTCTTGCTCTTGCTTAGTTGTTAATAATACTCCTTGAAATAAATCTAATTGATTTTCTAAATTTGACATAACCTTTATTGTTTTAATTTATTATTATTCTTATTTACCCTGTAAATATACGACCCCTCCTCCGGGTAACCTAATTTTTTCGCGGGAATCTTAAAATAAAGCCCGCGGGGCTAAGTTGTTAAGCAGTAGATTGAAACCACATACAATTAAGATTAGTGGATTGTGTTTTACACCTCATTTTGGATCTTTTACCTGGACTTCTCACACCAGCTTTGACCTTAACTAACTTGGTGTGAATATACGACCTTTATCTGTGGTATCCTAGTTTTTTCGTGGAAGTCTTACTCAGTATGGAAGAAAAATGTTTGATGTAATCTGCAGTACTCTGATGAATGTCCAAAATATTGAGTTGCTGCATGGAAGAATTTGCCCTCATATATAACAGCTCTATTAAATACATTACCAATATAATCAGTCATTTCCCAAGCAGTAAAATCTAAACCATCTTTAGCTATTTCTTTTTGTAATGCTTTATCTTCAGGCTGTACTCTATATCCAGTTTTTTTATGTTTATATAAACCTGTACCTGTAGATAATGGTGCATCTGGGGTTAAATATATTACAACAGCCCAATCTGTTCCATGATCTGTATGTATCCAACATCTGTCTTGTTGTGTACAAAGATTATAACACCCACTATGAGTATTCCATTCAGCATCCCAAGTTGTAATTTTTTTACCTAATACATCTTCAAATGCATGTTTAACACTATCATGTTTATCAGAGTGTGTTCTTTTACCTGGATGATTACCATGTTTATCCATCCATTCCATTTTATTAAGTGCTTTGTGTCGCATGTAAAGTGGATCTGAATAAAAATCGTCTATTGTGTATATTGATGCTCCCATATTTTTTATATTATTGCTCTACCTTTCATTAATTCCCAGTCTTTATTTTTTCTAATTTGTTCATTCTTTTCATCTGCTGCTATTAATATAAGTGGGAAAATGTCATTTTCATTTGCCACTTCAATTAACGCTTTAACATCTTTTGGAAAACAATGACCACCATAACCTAAATCACCATCGGGACCAGGAACTGACCAATGTGATTTACCTAATCGTTTATCATACGTAGCATATTCTATTATCTTATCATAATCAACATCTAATTTATTACATATTTCATACATTTCGTTTGCAAATGATACTTTAGTTGCTAAGAATGAATTAGTAACATACTTAACCATTTCAGCATATGTTGAATCAGTTTTAACTATAGTTGCTTTAGGGAATACTTTAGAATATATAGTTTTTAATTTAGTAGTTGATTTTCTAGGTCCACCTAATATAATTCGTGTTTGATTTTCAAAATCTGATATCGCATTAGCTTCAGTTAAAAATTCTGGGTTGAATATAATATCAATATTATTATATTTTTTATTCCATTTTGCTACTGTACCTGGAGGTACTGTTGATTTAATTACTATAATATTATCTTTATTTAAATCAGATATATCAGCTACTGCTTTTTCAACTATATCTATATGGCAACTACCATTTTTATTCATTGGAGTAGGTAAACAAACAAATACAATACCACATGACATAGTATCTTGTTTATTACTAGTACAATGCATTATACCTTTAATATCAAATGTTTTAATATCATAATAATTTTTAAACTTTTGGTAAATTGCATTACCAACAAAACCTTGACCAATGATTCCTATTTCCATTATTTATTTAATTAATTTTTTATTTATATGATGTCCAAAACTTAACATAATTCTTGGTTTTTCACCTTGCACTTTAGATGTGCCATGAAATACTTCACCCGCTTTACAAACCCATACTTCATTTTCTTTGACTTTAATTTCATCCCCATCAATAATAGGATTTCCACCTTTAAATGGTTTTGAAACCATAACATTAAATCTAACTATTAAAGTATCTTCATTAGGGTTTTTGTCTTTATGTGTATGTACTATGTGTCCATCTTCTGAATATGAAATAAAATGACCATCATGCTTACAGATTGGTGTATTTAATTTATAACCATGTTCTTTTAATATGTAGTTATTTATTTCTTTTAATTCTTTATATAATGGAAATGATTTTTTATTTGTAAATCTAGCTCCAAATACAACACCTTTATGTTCTGGTGGTTTAGCATCTAAATATTTTTTTCTATTACTTAGCTTATTAACCCATTTAACAACAGGTATAGTTAGTTCTGTTGGTATTTTAATTGTGGACATATAGTGCTTTTTTTATGTGATTAATTCTACTGGGATATAATGTAATATACTTTTCTGCAAAAATCCAGTCTGCTGTATATTTTTTTACATCTAATTTTAATTGTTTAGAATATTTAGTTTTTGTAGCAAAACATCCCATATCAATATTTCCTTCACTTAAACTAGCTTCTAGTAAATTATAATGTTTATAATGGGCTTCGTTATGAACCATGTCACAAAATATAAAATTATAGTTAGGATCTGAATCTGATACCTTAATAAATTCACTTACAAAATCAGGCATATAATAATTATCTGCTCCTGTCATTACAACCCACTCTGCAGTAGAATTTTTTAAGCCATAATTTCTAGCTGTATGTCCCCAATCGTTATTAGGACCTTCAATAGTTGAAAATTTAATTTTATTATTTAAACAAAAATGCTGTTCTACCTCTTTATAATCAGTATAACTACCATCTGATACTACATGAGCTATCCAATTTTCGTTAGTTTGATTTACTAATGAATAGAGCATACCCATTAGTTTATTACTATCTCTATAAGTCGGTATTACAAATTCTATTGTTTCCAAAATGAATAAATGCCTTTATCTAGTTCATAACTAGGCCATACGAATCTATCTCTACTAGGTTGTCTTAAAGCCCATTGATACATTTCTCTTAACCCTTCTTTTAATGATGTTTTATGTTCAAAACCTAATATATCAACTGATTTTTGATATGTCGGAATTGAATGTTTAACCTCGTGTCTACCTTCTAAAAATATAGTTTCTGGTCTTTTACCTCCAAATTCACCCATTACTTCTTTAAGTATTACACTTGCACCTATGATTGAATGTTCTTCAATACCACCTAAATTAATAATTTGTTTACTAGCTTCTGGTTTAATAGCTGCATTCCAAAGTGGTTCTAATGAATCATCTATATAACTGAATGCTCTGGTTTGATCTCCAGTACCAAATATAGTCATTGGTTGTTTATTTAAATGTTGGAACATCCAAATACCGAGTACGTTTCTATACTTATCCCAAATGTTTTGATTAATACCATAAACATTATGTGGTCTAATTATACAAAAATCTAACCCATGTTGTTCAGCAGCAATTTGAATATCCATCTCACAAGCGTATTTTGCTACCCCATAAGGATCTATTGGAGCTTGTTGTTGTTCTTCATCAAATATACCACCATTTCCATGACCATATACAGCTAATGTAGACGTAAATACCAATCTTTTAACGTCGTTCTTTATACATTCATTAACTATGCGGGCTGTTGCTTTTAAATTGTTATCATAGTTGTAAGAACGTATAAAAGGCGATAATCCTTCAGCAGCATAAGCAGCAAAATGATATACGTAATCAATTTTATGAAATTCAAATATATTTTCAATTGGATGGTTAACTAAATCCATCTGCCAAAATTTAACTTCTGGATTAACATTTTCTCTAAATCCACCACTTAAATCATCAACACCAATTACTTGGTATTCATCACCTTTATTTTCAATTATCCAATCAGCTAGTCTACTACCTAATAGACCTGCTACTC
>Ga0099797_101275_pt1 | contig 13771 bp, 12 predicted proteins | sample Uncmet_Sort48C_1_FD_89871 | JGI IMG/M metagenome (GOLD analysis project Ga0099797, IMG submission 89871) | Marine eukaryotic communities from CALCOFI LINE 67, Pacific Ocean - C012_Sort48C_1 | ecosystem: Environmental > Aquatic > Marine > Oceanic | place: Pacific Ocean: Monterey Bay | collected... | reverse complement strand
ACAGCCCAAGATTGGCAGCTGTCAACCATAGAATAATGCCTGGGTCGCATTATAAAATTATGTGGAAAATTTATTTGCTGGCTTCCAATCAAAATTTCTCAGTTTTAAAATCTGCGGAAGCCACCACCGCCGCCTTTTCCCTTACCTTTGCCGCCGCCACGAAACCCGCCGCCTTTGCCGCCGCCATATCCAGAGCTAAATAATTTTATTAGACTGCTAGGTGAAAATCCGCGACTGAAAATGCAATACCTCATAGCCATCTGCTGGAGTTCTGGAGGGACGACTTGGTTAGCTTCCTGCATGATGTCAATCAGTTCTCTTGCCATTCTGCCTTTGTCAGCGGTAAAGAATGAATACGCTTCACCAGTGGCGCCAGCGCGACCTTTTTTAGCTACTTTCTCACACACTTCTTTCTCCACTAATAATAGCGTCGCCTTCGTGCGAAAGGATATAATCTGAAAAGTCCCAGTACCGGTTCGGCCGATCCTGTGAACGTAATCCTCGATCTGGTTGGGAAAGTCGAAGTTGATCACGCATTTGATATCCTTTACGTCCAAACCACGGGCAGCGACGTCTGTAGCGATCAAGATCGGGTTTTTGCCGCTTTTGAACTCGTTCAACACCCAGTCACGTTCCTCCTGCTTCTTGTCACCATGGATACCTGTGTTGAAACCGTTTATAGCAATACGGCTCAAGGCTGTCTACTAGAAAAAAGCTCTACTCAATGCTGGGTAGCCATCCATTCGCATTTGACGGGTCAGGTCGTCGCATCCTCGCTTCGTCTCGCAGAAGATCATGATCTTCCTGCCGTCCATGATCTAGGTTATTATTGGTGTTAAGAGTGAAAACTTAAAATTCAAGTGCAGCCACTGTGAGCCTTCTCGAGCCCGATAAAAATCAGTAATTCACGGCAGCAAAAATCCAGCAGTCTTGTTTACAAAATCCCAATACCTCTCGCATCAGCGTGTTCAACCGTTGTCTCTTGTCCCCCTGGGCGTTATATCCGTTGAAGACCTCAACGTGCTGGGTAATGCGATGATTCGCTTTCAGGTCCTGATTTTTTTTTCTTCGAAGGTCGAAGACTCTCGGGTGGTTAAAAGAGCTTGTACGTGAGAGCCGATGTTGATGTGGACTGGCTTTTCCTTGCACAGATCCCTGGCTAGAGATTCAACGGACTTGGGCCAGGTTGCGGACCACAACAAGGTTTGACGGTCAGGCCTAATCTGACTGCAGATCTTGCGCACTTGAGGCTCGAAACCTGCCGGGGGGCATTTAAAATGCTGTGAAATATCGCGAAAACAATTTCAACTGAATACCCATATCCAACATACGATCGGCCTCATCCAAGCAGAGATAGGTGACGCGCTTCAAGTTTGTCACGCCCATTTCCAGGAAGTCGATCAATCGTCCAGGAGTCGCGATCACAATCTCACGTCCATCCTAAAATAGCCCATGTTTTGACTCGGAAAACCCAGTAACAAAGAAACCCTAAGTCCGAACATCTGTTCACGCTTCGGCACACCACCATACACGCAGATATTCTAAAAGAAATATTTTAACAAGTGGGCCTGACTCGAAATTATTAGCAGACCCTGATCTTGCTGGAGCTGGCAAACTTATCGGTTTCTTTCTGGATCTGAACAGCAAGCTCACGAGTAGGGGCCAAGACCAAGCAAATAGGCCCGTCGCCTCTCTTCAGGAAATCTTGAGCGTTGATGTGGACGATGGCAGGCAACAGAAAGGATAAGGTTTTTCCCGAACCAGTGTCGGCGATACCTATTCGCGTCAATGTTCTCACATTTAAGGAACGCCACTCTAAACCAGGGACCCAAGTCATATACCGATCATATCTCTTCCGGACAAGGCAACTGGCCATCCTTGCGACTGAATGGGGGAAGGCTCGGAAAACCCTGAAGGATAAAATAATTTGCATTTATCTGATTCAGTCTCTAGAGGGCTCGGCTCTTAGACAAGCTCCGTCGCTTGTCGTGTTGTGGGGCAGCGTGTAGGGCAGCGAGAGACTGAAATAGACTCTGGGCAGCGAAATAGGGGCCGGCCTAATGCAGGCGGTTCTGTGAGGAACCCCTACTCTGTCAGGATGCCCCCCCAAGTCTATTTTTTTGCCGCCCGTACACACACACACAACACAACTCTAACTATCTGCACGTTTTGCGAGCCGGATCCTAGAGACTTAAACGACATTCAAGTTTATTTGAAAGGGGTTATGTCACGTCTTCATCAATATTTGCGCTGAGGAACGTAACTGTTTCTACACCCTACAACAAGTAGGACGCACCTACCTACGCATGCAGAACAAATATTTTTCCTGTCTTGACCCCCTTCGGACCATTGAGTCGAATAGAAATGCAATGCAAACGTACACATCCGAAAATACATCCGAAAATCTACCACAAAAACGCGACAAGTTCATTTGTGGATTTTCGAATCGCAGCTCAGATTACGTCTGTTTTCTTTTCGATCTGTCCAAAAGAAGGTCGAACACTGCAGCATAATCACCGCGTGCTCTATGTGGGACCCAATATGACCGCCATCACTGCTTTTCATAGTACTTGCAGCGTTACAATGGCGCGGTCAAATCTGTGAAAGCCACATATGACTCCGCCGGATTGCGGACAATGGAAAAACAATATATTTAGCATGCATGTTAGGTGCGAGACTATGATTCGCCCGCGTTTTCAAGTCTTAAGCCGGGGTGGTGTTGCATGCAACACTACCAGCTCAGACTGCGGATATAACGAAGCACACAGCGCAAAATAGGTTTAGCCTTTCACGTGAAGACTTTTGGGAAGCCACGACATAGGATGACAGCTTTCTATAAAAATTGGCAGCCCTTGATACTCTGCCAGGCTTTCATTATCTGGCGGCTCCACATGAGCAGCCAGTCTTAAGCAAAAAAATTCCTACCGGCAGCCTGAATGGATTGTAAAACGTAGTCAGGAAAGCTAGCCTCAATGAAGTTGGTAACTGGTCGAGGGGCGGGCTCGTTTCTAATTGCATTTGTCAATTCAAAAGAGCACATTAACTCTAGCTGGAAAAGTGCTAGAATAGTGCAACAGAGAAAGCTACCCGGGCACTGTCACTGACATTTGTTTTGAGGCACGGTATTGGGCGACCTCTTCTTCAGACCGAGCAGTGACATCAGGATGTTCGTAATAGAAGTTCTTCGTGAAGGTCACCAGTTCTTGACTTCGCCAGTTGATTCCCTGCAACTTGTCACCGAGGCCGCCCTTTTTTGGAATGGGGGAGTGAAATAGGGACCCGAGCAGGCACTAGAAAACCCAAATACCATGCGATCCCCGCCAAAGCCGCCGCCGCCGAAGCCGCCTCCTCCATAGCCGCCCCCGCCACCGTAGCCGCCACGGCTACCTCCCCCACTGTATCCACCACGACCGCGCGAATTGGATCTTGACCTTCCACGACGAGGTGGAGATCTGGATCTTCCATCATAACCACCGAATCCCATTTTTATTTCTTCAAAAAAAACCGACTAAAACTTGTCTCCAAAAAGATTTGGGGGTGTTGTATCTCTGTGGTTTTTTTAATAAAGACTCTCGAGTTCTACTCAGACAAATGTATTGTATAAAGTGTTCCCACAGTCACGCCTCTCTCTCTCAAAGTATTCAACAAAAATTCCAGGACAAAACGATCGCACAATTTCTAGCTTCACAATAGATTGCTTTGATCAAAGTTTTTCAGAACGCGGGGGTGTTCAGTTACGGGGGGTTAATTCAAAGTTGATTTTTAAGTTTGTAGCTAAAACGCGAAACGTGTTGTGTAAAACAAAATTTGCCGAGGAAAAATATTTTTGCCGCAATCAGCAACGAAGAAAAAGCAAATTTCAATAGACATTTTCAGCAAATAATTTTTCGATATACTTTGAACACAACAAACCATCAACAAACCATCTTCGTTATACTTTCCAACCCTACCGAATTTCTCTCACACTCAGGATCCCTCACCCTCTAAAGAAAGCCACCCTTTCAAACAACCTCTCCGACAACCCACAAAACTAGTACAATACCCGGCTTACAAGAACACGTTTGAAACCAATTTCACAGAGATCATAGTTTCCGCTTTGCGGTGACAAAACGCCAGCCAACTTTCTATGATACATATATATCTGCGGAAATTACCATTGGATAAGCTTTCGCCATATCAGCTCCCCTTTCCTAGTTTCAAAAGATTTCAAGCTCGCTGGCACTTCTTCTTGTTTCGACAACGCGTGGTGTATACTCCAGGAAACGAAACGCCGTAACATACCTTAGCGATTGCTGTAACGACTTCTGAGAGCAGCCTTCAAAGTCCTTGCTCAACTAAGAACACGTCATATCTGAGTTGCATTCTGCAAGCTATCTTGAGTTCCAAAACATAAAAAGATCACAAATAACCCGACAGCGTCGTACACCTGTAGTAGTGTGATAACACCTCATGAGCCAGCTTGTGTCACTGTGCAGCTGAACAGTCTTAAAAATGAACCCCCTGATAGTTCTACCATGAATCCCATCTTTATAAGAATTTTAGTCAAAATGTGCCCTGATTTGAATCGGAAGAGAGATCCTCGCTGTGTCCCAAATATATCTCAGCTTCTTTCGGAGCTTATTAGAATAATTTCTAATTCACTTATTCTTCACCTTCGAGAGACCCAAAAATAAAATCATCGAGCAGGTCTTCGTTCTACAGTTTTTGGATTTACATTTTAAATTTTTATACTCATCCAAAAAATTTAAAGCCATTATACCGTTTTTGGATTGGTCCAGAAGACATTCAGAAGCAGCTGATGCTGGCACATCTTTCCCGCATCTGGAAAGTCTTGCCTTGCAAGATCAATTGCCAAATCATTTCCCTGGAGCGGTACTGCTTCGGTTGCCGGGCCACAGTGAGACCGAATCAAAGTTGCCTTGGACTTCTCGACACGATAACAATTACATCTGTCCCATGATCGACATTTCGGATAAATCAGCCGATAAGCACCCCACCGATATCCGTCATCATACGCTTGCACCCCAGCACACTCCTCGAAGCCTGAATGACGCCCTGGAAAGACCTTCTCCAATCTCCGAGTACTTGCTAGCTTAACGACCGCGGCGCCATGTTTTTCGTTAATGGCATTAACAGCCTCAACCAATGGTCCGCTGGCATGGGGACAGATCACAGAGTTGAAAAGATAACTCACCGAGCACAGGCTGCTTCCCTGGAGCAGCTCAAAAGCGTCTTCCCCCACCTCGGGAATCTCAATCTCCTGCCCATTAAGCATATGTCTGCCACCTTCACTTTGAACGAGACATGGCAGCTTCATTAGCTTCATTCCAGATGATTCACGCCTGATGAATTGACAGCCTTCTGAAACTAGCGTCGTGCTCGTATGGTCAGCTGGGTCAAGTTCCCACCTCAATGATAGAAAACACTTGTCCATTGATAGTTCCCACTTCTGATCCCATGCATCGGGCCATTTATGACGCCATATCTATAATGATGAGATGGGAAAAATGTTGCCAAAAAAACATTCCTACACCCCTGTCAGAGAGTGACGGGAAAAGATCGGGCAGGCCCACCTTATCTAAATCTCGACAGAGAAACAACTAGTTTCCGAAGAATCGGGAATCTGACTGCGGGCCGCAGGAATCTTCCTGGGGACTGAGAGCTGAGCCGACCAACCTCAGACGCATGTCTTTCGTACTCATGTATCCTTGTGAATAGACCCCCGACCCGAATGCCGCAGCATGCAAAAAGAGGGGGAAAGAAGACGCGAAACACTCTGCAACCATTGCCTTTAGTGTGAAAAAAAGAGAAATGAGGACAAAAGCAGAGGAACTTCCAATGGGGCGAGGAGGGGGAATGCGCTCGGCGCGTCAACGTATGGAGGGCCTTCGAGGCCCTTCTTAAAGTGAGGAAAGGTAAAGAGGCCGGCCTGGACCTTGTGAAATGATATGATTCATATACCCCAGGGCCATAATCAATCTCGAAGACCAGCTCATACACAACCACTTCATCGGGTTCAACTTCATCGGGTCCAGGAGCCGTCGACAGTTGTTGGAGAGCCGCGACCTCCACAGCTTCAATAGAAAGGATGCGCGAGCTTTCCTGGAGCTGTACTGGTACGCTTGTTATAGAGTCCTTTAACACAGTCCCACGCTTCCACGTTTTTTTCATCAGCCAATCCTGGATTTGCTTGGCCAGTTGCCTTGGCACTTCCTCCACGAGCCCATAGTAGGTGAGGTTTTGTAGAAAACCCTCCTTGGCACTTCCTCCACCCGCCATGAGGTTTTGTAGAAAAGCCTGAGCCTCCGCGTCTAATTCGGCAAGATCTAGCACCGAACCACCACTCAGTTTTCGTCTGGCGTGTATTGAAGTCTGGTTTCGTGCCTGGGCAAGATAAGATGTGTCTTGAACAAAAGCCTGGGCTCTCGCGCTTAATTCGACAAAATCCTTGTTGTGCACCATGATCCTCAATTCCACCTTCATATTTGTTTACTCAGTTGCGCAATTTCACCAACAAATATGCAATTTCACTTACGTTACTAGATCAGATGGAGGAACGAGCCGCACCAGATAGGAGCAGCCAATACGCAAGGAGTGGCTGCTACTAGCGCATGCGAAAGAGATATGGAGGGCCTTGAAAGCCCTTCTTAAAATTAGGAAGATCAAGAGCCGGGGAGACTCCAGGCCCCCCCGGCGACGACCTTGGTCAAATTCATGATATGAGTCACGTTAAATCCACTAGAGCAAACAACCTTCTCAGCGCGACAGGTCCCTCGCTTTTCCGCAATCTTGTGAGCCCTTGCCTTGTCATCCTAATTTTATATCTACAGTGCAACTCCATAATATGAAACCAGTCGAAACCAACTCATAGCTGACCTCTTCTTCATTACTGGGACCTTCGCTGCTCTGGCCGTTCGCATCGGCGCTGACCCGAACCCGTTTGTCAGCTGTACTTTTCCAGGCACTTTCTATGAAGGGTAGCTCCACTTCAAGAGACCCTGTAGACGCTTGACTCCCATCACCAGCGCACTTACGGAAGAAATCGCTATCCCAGTGCGGTAAATCTTTAGCAAGTAACAAGCCACTTAACTCTTGCTCATACAGAAGTATCCGCTGGTCAATATCATGCACGATATTGTCAACACTGGCTTCGCCATCACATGCTAGCTGCGTTACCGTTTCTCCCCCCATGTTACAAACAACTACAGAAGGGACTTGCCTACACGTGCAACCTTCTTTAACTACAAGTTCAGCTACACTTTCGACCTCGCGCTGCCAGTCTTTCCACGCCTGCTTGCGTTGCGTAAAATCTTGCGCAAAGTTCCCGTCAAGAGGATCCAAAGCGCTAATCGGCTCAGGCATGCTAGCGACAACTTCACTAAGCATGTGCCTGAGACCCATGATATCAGCTTTGCCTGCATCGACTTCCATCGACATCAGGTTTGCTTGCACGACAAAAAAGTTTCTGCTGTTTCAAACACGGGACACTACTTTTCTTCAGCAGACAAGATTACCTTTCTTTTGCCAAAAAAACTTCTACTCCACGACGATGTTGTCTCTCGCATTGAGCATAAAACTCTCTCGGCTCTATCATCTTTCACTCACCGAAAAAAAGCCGAACACCGCTGCGCCTGTCAGACCCCTGCGCCTGTCAGACCCTGGAAACGAAACTGTGTAAGATACCTTCGCGATTGCTGTAGCGGCTTCTGAGAGCACCCTTCAAAGTACTTGCTCAACTAAGAACACATCACATCTGAGTTGCATTCCATCACATCTGACTTGCATTCGGCAAGTCATCTTGAGTTCCAAACCATAAAAAGATCACAAATAACCCGACAGCGTCGTACACCTGTAGTAGTGTGATAACACTTCAAGAGTCAGCTTGTGTCACTGTGCAGCTGAACGGTCTTAAAAATGAATCCCCTGATAGTTCTACCATGAATCCCATCTTCATAAGAATTTTAGTCAAAGTGTGCCCTCATTTGAATCAGAAGAGAGATCCTCGCAGCGTCCCAGATATATCTCAGCCTTCGACGTCGATCATCCCTTGTTGCTCAGCTGCAGCCCGACTTGCCGACCCTGGGCCATTCTGGTTCGCACCCCCCGCATCATCTTTTCGTACTGTAGCCTCATCTCCTCGGTCACCTGATCATCCTGACGGACTTCGCTCTGAAGTATCGCAAATAACTTTGCTCCTGTCATATATTTTCACCCAGATATTCACACAAATGTCAGGTCTTTCTTCACTCAACTCAGGAACTCTCTTTTCGTTAAAAATCTCTGACAAAAAGCCACTGGTAAAAAAATTTTCTTTCAGATAGCGATTTTTCCCAAAGGTCAACAAATAGAGTTAACCAGACTTGTTCTGCTCAGGCAAACTAACAGAACACGACGTCTCTTTGGTATGACTCAGATAGTCTTTTTCCTAGCTAGCGACAACCATTTTTACTGATGCAAAAAACCATTTTAGTCTGCTCGGGGCTTCAGGTCGAATGGCTTCTACTTTGCCGTAAAAAAACAGTTCACCTCGGAAACCGACAAGACCCGCATCAGTAGTGATAGACTCCGTACGCAGTAGCTATTGCGAAGATCACCTGATGTCATTTTGTTTTTCAGAATCCAGAAATAAGGTGGAAAAAGAATACATCGTTGCTCCAGGTCTCGGAGGCGTAAGCGTCAACCTAAGTGGGTTGTGAGCTGTTCCCTGGGAGTTGACAGAAACAAAAACCTCATCGTCCCAGAAACACCGCTGGCCCAAACGACACCCCTGGCCTTTCTGTTCTGCGACTATTACCTGGAGAGTTGCGTGGTGGCCAGCCAAGATAACTTATATATGAGTACCTGCACCATGAACTTATATCGATTTGATAGGTTCGGTAGATCTTTTAGCCTCTCCTTGATTTCATCCGCCACCTGAAAAAACATTTTTCTTAAAAGCAAGGTCAAGATCCCTTGCCCACCACAGAGATACAAGACAAAAATCAGAAGACCTGCTTCGTAAGTAGCGGTGTCGCTTCGGGATTGTAGACTGTATGACCTTCCAGCTTTTGCCCAAGGACCTTTATCAAAGATTTCCACCTTGTGCTACAAGAATTGCAGTTTATACGTCCTTTATGATCTCCTTCACAGTCTGCGGCCGAAACTTCCGCTTGTATTCGGGCGCGATCACGTACCTGGATTCAAGCCCACTTGACTCAAGCCGGTGGCAGACCCCTGGATGGGTCCCAGGCCCAAAAACCCCTGAACGGATTCACGGAAAATCGTGTTTTACGTGTTCTCTGCTACTGCCTTCTTGTCCGTCATCCTTCACCCGAAAAGGAAAACCGGAATCTTCTTACCCAAGCTATATTACTCTCGAATTAATGGATCCTAAACTCGAGCCGGGTCCCATGGATGCATCGGGCCCAAACTATATTCAAATTAATTGCGTGTTCCCGGCGCTCCAACCTCTCATCAGTCAGAACTTTTCTCCTGGGCTGGGTCCCCCCTGGGTCCCCCACTCAATACCGCAATGCAGTCCGGGGCACTACTCAAGAACACTACCTTGCGCCACGATTGTAATAGCTAGATACTCTAAACTACCTCACAGCGGGTCCCAAAAAACAACCGGGCAGCCCATGTCTACGGAAACATGCTGAAGAAACACGCGGCCGAGACAAAGCCCTGCAGGAACGGCAGACCAAAAAAAGACAGGCCACGCTAAGAGGCATCGAGCTCCCCCCAAAAAAACGCCTGGCCCTAACAATTCTCAGACAGAAACGAGACGCTTAGGGTAGTGTCTGAGAGCAAGTCCACGAGGATGCTGGGACTCGACCTAAATGGAAACTTTCGTGGGGTGGTCCAAAAAAACGGGCCACACCAGTTTTTACTTCATTCCTCGTGCTTTTCGACGGCAGGCTGATCTTCTTCCGCCTGCAACAACCTCTCGCCCGAAGGAATGTCGCCGTCGTGTTGTGTGGGACCCAAGCTGGCCAACGAGTTCGCGGCGGGCCCCGCCGACTTTAACGCTGTTTCCATCCTCTCGTATTCTCTTCTCCGCCGCTCTAGCATGCGTGACGGTTTCTTTTTCTCGGCAGCCTCAGGCTCCGACCCCTCTCCTCGCAGCGCCTCCAACCAGTTCCTGCTGCCCGGTTTATATTGAGCGAGTTTCTCGAAGTTTGGCATGCGTCGAATGTCATACTTGGGCCTCTTTCGAATACGCTCGGGGTCCTCTGGAATACGTTTCCTGACACCGTATCCACGCAGCGGGTAGGCCTTGAAGAAGTAATACGCAGCGACCGCGCTCAGAATGCCTATGCTCAATATCATAGCAGGTACGGCGTGCTTCTTCCCACGCATGAATATGCTTTTTTCCATCAGTATATTCGCTGACTCCGCTGTCGCTGTTGTCGTCGCCATCTTGCTTTGTGAAAATCACCGATGCCCAACGAAGGACCCCCTTAAATTGATGCCCGAAAACGCTCCGACAAAGCTCTATGTTCTTACTCTTGAGTCAAAATGGTTAAGAACCCCCAGCGGCATTGCCTCTCCCCTGCCATTTTCTTAGGTGCTCTTTTTCTTATGTCGCACATTTTTCCGTCTTCTTTTTTCTCGCAACATCACTGCGCGTACATTACTCAAGAACACGAGGATGATGAATCGACCTAAATGCCTGTGTGGGGTCTGAAATGACGGCTAATATTGAGCCACACCAGTTTTTACGCTAGATATTAGCAAATTCGAAGCCCTTCGAACAGCACAGGTTTTTAACAGCACTCCGAACTGCAGCACTCGTCCTGCAAAAGACGTCCAAATGAAAGAGCCTAGGTCAGCGCAATAGTTAGCTCCAGAGCGGTCGATTCCTCTCCGCCATTTCTCTGAACTTTTTGATGAGTTTGGTAGCCAAGGTTTTTAGGTTCTCATCGCTCCACTCGGCTTTTTGGATGATGCCGATCTGTTTCCCTATTTTTGTCCTCATCAGGGCATCCCATTGCACTTCATCCTTGTCGCAAAGCTCCCCAAGTTTTGTCAATTCCGTTGTCAAGTATTCTATTTCTTTCAGAATCTCTTCTACTGGCCTACCAAGCACCTCCTCCACCTTCTCCTTCATAGCCTTCACCACTTCCTCCGCGTTTGCGCCCACGTCAGCTTTCACCTACGCGAGTGAAAAGTCTGCGGCTCTCTTTACGGAAAGTGGCAGGAAGCCCGAGCATAGAGACTCCCCTCCTTAGATTAAGTAGCATCGCGGCTCAGCTACTCAATGCGAGTAGCCAACCGAGCAGTGCGGCAGAGTCGCGCGCGCCCGGCACTATTAGAATGATTCGTGTTCTGTATGCGCGAATCGTATCAAGCATAGAGCTGTGTGACCCATTGCTATTGTTGAATAGCAATGGGTAGCTTCTTCAAAACTCTGGTCTGGGCGAGATCGCAGGGTCCAAACTGTCAGAAGGAAAAGTCGCAGCAGGTCTGGAGGAGGAAGACGACATGATATACATTTCGGCCTACGCAAAACAGGTCTACCGACTTTTCTTGCGAGAAACTGAGGACAGCAAGAAAGGCTATTTCAAACTGGGACAGCAAGAAACGCTATTTCCCACTTCCTCAAAGCGTTGACTCAAATCCGGGTCTATATTCAATACTAGCGATGGTAAAAAGTAAAAACCTGCAAATTAATCCTTGCCCTCTCGCTGCGGAGTTCTTCGTTTTTCGGGTCGAGCGCGAAGCCTTCCTCGATCACTTTCAAAGCTTCTTCTTGCTTGCCTAACGCGCCCAGAGCCTCGGCCAACGCCAGAAGTGGCGGAACTTTTTGCCGATTGCTCTTGCTACAAGCGAGCTCAGCCAGATTAACGGCCTCGTTCAGCTCCTTTAGATACATCAAAAAAACATAAAGATGTATGATGTATCTAAAGGTCACACCGGGTCCCTGAGATAAAAGACCTTGTCCCTGAGCTCGGGGTTTTCCACTATTTCTTTCGAATACTCACCCTTTTTCTGGATGAATTCGATTAAGTTTTTCCCGAAATCCCCTTGCCCGTCGCCCTTTTCCACTTGAAACACGTGGTGCGCCAAAATCAAAGAACGACACACCCCGATCAGCGCAAACTCCTCCTCCTCTAGCAGTTCAGGCGCAGCAGCCTGCTTTTTTGAACATGTTTTGCGGTCGCCGTTTTGCTCTCTGCAATGAAAAGACACGGAAAAGGAAAATTTTACGTCGTCGTTCATCTCCGAGTTTTTTAGGTCTTCTATGAACGCCAGACACCGGCGATATCTCCGAGTAGCGACGAAAGCTCCCTGAAAAAGCCCCAACCATATAAACGAGGAGGAAAAGGAAGAAAAACCTTTTTCACGCGCCAGGCGACTTCCAGAGCTTCTTCTTTTTGCTGGTCCTCCGCGGCCTTGCTACGATCGAACGTCTCGAGCTTCTCTTTGCTGTCCAACGACCCATTGAAAAAACCTTTGTGTAACGATTTCAGTGGGTGATACGCATCTCCAAGCCCATGGATCCATATGCGGGGCTGCCATGGGGGGCCTATTACCGTCTGCCCGATGCCGCTCCTTCATCACATCTCGAATGCCATTCTCTGGCTTGGTAGGAGCCTATTTGGTAGAATTTGTCTATTTCAGCTTTCCGTCTCAAGCTTTCCTTTCAGTACTTTTGCTGTCTTGAAAACTTCAAGATGAAACTCCACTTCTGGCTTGCTCATCTGAAAATGCTCACTGTCCCCAGTTAACTGTTTTATTTTTGGGCCGGGTTTTTAGCCGGGTCCCACTGATACAGATAAGCTTTTGAAAGCGGGGTGAAAACACAGAAAGATTTTCCAGACCGTAATCACTGCGGAGCCGCCGTCCTCGATTCTTGCCAGAATCATTTCCACTCCCTTATTTTCCTCGTATTCTCCGAGCGTAATCGCTTTCGGCGGCGCCTAACAAAATTTGCCGGGGGCCTTCGGAGACAAAGCCTGAAACGCTTCTCGCTAGCAGGGCCAATTCTGTTCAGGGGCATATACGTAGAGTAAGAAACCCTGGGGCCCCGAAAAAGCCCGCGCGCAGAACGAGCATTTCTGAAAGGCTGCAAAGTCAGCAGTGGCTTGGGCGACTCCTCCCCTCCCCTTCCAGCCCCTTTCACCGAATGCTGAAACCTCTCAGATGTTGGAACCCTAACCCTCTGTAGGCAAATTATGGGCAGCCCAGGAGCCGAGGACTCCCGACTGGCTCAATTTCCAAACCCTTAGTACTCGAGAAGAGTGCGCCAAGCAGACGTACCAAACATGGCTAAAACTGTAAAGTCAGAAAAAGTATGTTTGCTGCGCATTGATGTGCATGAAGCTTCGCCCGAGGCTTTCCTCAGGCTGTATTCAATGTCCGACCCCTGGGCTGGAGCGGCCAAGGAAAGACAAAAGGTGCTCTTTTTCGTGCAGCCCCAAACAGCGATCTATCTTGATCGTGTTTGGGGACTGGTCGGGTCGGAACGCCCAAGCCAATGCTCACTTTTGCAGCCCTCTACAGATTTCAGAAATGGACCCGGACAAGCGCGCGGGCTCATCAATCTTTCAGGTTCGGTATGGCGCACGGCATGGAGTCGCATGGGGGCAGCTCGTATTGTGGAGTTGCCGCTCTTTGTTTGATGCGAGAGGCCGGCAGTGGAGACGAGGCGCGCTCGACAGATCCGTTTGCGGCGGCATGCGGAGACGAGAAACGCAAAAGTATCATCGCGTGGTGTTTAAGGCGGCAACAATGTGGTTGTGACGTCTTTAGCGGCGGCATCCAGGGGCGAGCAGGGAAAGTGACAGAC
>Ga0099797_101274_pt1 | contig 13773 bp, 10 predicted proteins | sample Uncmet_Sort48C_1_FD_89871 | JGI IMG/M metagenome (GOLD analysis project Ga0099797, IMG submission 89871) | Marine eukaryotic communities from CALCOFI LINE 67, Pacific Ocean - C012_Sort48C_1 | ecosystem: Environmental > Aquatic > Marine > Oceanic | place: Pacific Ocean: Monterey Bay | collected... | reverse complement strand
GCAATCATTTCGTTTGGAATATGTCGCACGCACGTCCGCTGCCACAATCTGAGCCCAAAGAATCCGAGCAGCGCCTCCGGAATGAAACTTCGCCACGCAGCATGCAGCTTTTTTGAAAAGGTTCACGCGGACAGCTCCGACGAAAGACTGGCAGCATATGCTACGCAGAGCTGAGGTAATCCGTGCCACAGCTCCAAGTCAGGAAGATTGAAACCCTATTGAAAGCGCATCCTGAAAGGAACATGCGCACGGACCGTTCCAAACAAATATGGGAAGCATATATTACAAAGAGCTGAAATAATTCATTACAGCACATTTCAGGTCGGGAAGATTGAATCCCAATTGCAAGCATATCTTACAAAGAAGTCGGGTTCCAAAATTGGAAGTCGTTGTTTTCACTTCGCAGTGGCGGCAACCAATCCATTCTTGGAATCCGGTTTCATCCCCATGGGTGTCGAAAGTTGATGGGCTTGGATACTTTTTTAAAGTAATCCACTGCCACCACCATGTCAGTGTCGCCTGCAGTCGCCGCACTGTTTTCCTCAGAGGGTCTTGTCGCTGTATGTTTCTTAGCCTTTTTCTTATTGCTCCTTGGTTGTGCAGAAGTCGCATTGCTTCGCAAGCAAGTTCCAATCTGCGTGCAACGAACTGCATTGAGGAAAGGTTCAAGCATTCGTTGCGCTTCAAGGACCCTGGCAGGGGTGACTTCATCGTAATCGGTGTCGACACGACGAGCGGTCATCCCCGCCACATAGCCCACCAGTTTCGATGAGCCATGCTTGTTCTTCATGCATGACACCGAGCCCCTCCTGAAGGAATGGGTGCGCACTCTGTCCAAGTTGATGCCGTGAAAGCATCGTTTCACATGACCCGGTAACTTTTTTTTGCACGAAGCAACGGCCGAACCTGTTCCCTGATGACACGCGCATAATAATTCCCATCGACACGGAGAAACGTCAATTTCTTAGATCTATCTTTTTTTTCGGCCATTGATTTGGGAACACGCGTGTTTGTTTCCCGTTTTTGTCCATCACTTGTTTTTGCGTGTGGTACACGAGCTCTCCTGATTTCACATCTTCAAACCATTTCTTCATGCTGTCGTTCAACCCAGTGGGCCGTTCAACCCAGTGGCGACTTGGTATCCCTCCAGATGGCGACGCGGTGTCCGCGGCAGATGCGGACATGGTATCCGCGGCGCGGCGCGGCGCGACGCGACGCAGGGGCTGCTGCCGCCAGTCGTCCTTGTTCTTCCAGCCGGCGCTTCCAGGGGATCTGTCGCCCAGGACACCCTCTTCGAGCCGGCGCCCAGGCCACCCTCTTCGAGCCGGCGCCCCTCCGCCCAGGCCCGGCACCAGCGGTCGGTCGGGGTTGGGGGCGGCAGCTACCCTGAGGGGTTCTCGTGTTCCGGTGCTATTTACGGCCCCAGTTTCAGCACCAGAACGGCGGTGGCGCGTACCCATGGGATTTAGCACCAGAACAAGCAATCGACATCGCCAACCCTCCCCCAACCCTCCCCCCCTCCCTGCCCCCACCCCGACCGCTGGGGAATGAGGACGGACGAATGGCCGGAGCCATGCTTGTTCTTCATGCATGACACCGAGCCCCTCCTGAAGGAATGGGTGCGCACTCTGTCCAAGTTGATGCCGTGAAAGCAGCAAAAAGCATATCTTGGAATGCATAGGGCCGGCCCCCAGAAAGCAAAAAGCAGCTGACAGGAGCGTGCAGAGAAGGTCCCAGGTCGGCCGAAATCCTTCCAAACGGAAAACTTTCGGACCCGAAATCTCCAGAGATTCATCCCCTAGCAGGCTCCCGTATTAGAACAGGCCGGCCCCCTGGGGAGCCTGGACCTATTCTCGTAGGGGGTCCGGCGCACGCGACGTTTCCTAATAGAAAGACTGGCTCCTGCGCGGTGTGCCGCGCAAAGCTCGACCTCGCCAGCTCAGGGTAGGCCTTTAAGGCAACAAGGATGATTCTAGGAGGATTTTATACGTTGTTCTCGTATACAGGCGATCTTTGGAATAAGAAATTTCTGATTGAGAAAAGTAAACTCTGGAAACACCTGCGATCAACACTTCTTAGTCAAGAAACCTAGACCATGAAATCCCTGACCGTCTATGGGGCCGCGGCCATCCAGACAGCCGCGGCCGTCAGGATGACCGCGGCCGTCAGGACGGCCGCGGCCGTCTGGACGGCCGCGGCCGTCTGGACGGCCGCAGCCGTTTAAGAAACGCCAAGCCCTGGCGCAGAAAGTGTGTTAAGAAACTAACGGTCTGGGGTCTGGGGAAATCCTGGTGTTTTCTTAATCCTCCAGCGACCTGTATTTGAGAGGCAGGTTGACTCTGGCAAAGCGTTTGATCTGTCGGACACGAACCTGAAGAAGGTTCTAACGTAATGGGGTTTGCACTCTATCTGCACAAAATATGATACCTGCGCGTGGACCCCAAACATAAGTTTTTCAGCCATCCAGGCTGCCAGCGGCTGGGCTTAGGTACCAAAGTACCCAGGCTGACGACGGCAAATCTTAGATTTCAGGCTAATAGGTACCTAGGCTTAGGGACCTAGGCACCCAGGCTGACGATGGCAAATCCTAGATTTCAGGCTAATACGTACCTCGGCTTAGGTACCGAGGTACGCAGGTACCCAGACTGACGACGGCAACTCCTGGACTTCACGCTAATAGATCCCTAGGCTTAGGTACCTAGGAACCCAGGCTGACGACGGCAAATCCTGGATTTCAGGCTGATAGGTACCTAGGCTTAGCCGCTTAGGTACCGAGGTACGCAGGTACCCAGGCTGACGACGGCAAATCGAGATTTCAGGCTAATAGGTAGCAAGGCTTAGGTACCTAGGTACCCAAGCTGACGACTGCGAATCCTGGATTTCAGGCTAACAGGTACTCAGGCTTAGGTACCTAGGTACCCAAGCTGACGACGGCAAATCCTGGAATTGAAGCTAATAGGTACCTAGGCTTAGGTACCTAGGTACCCAAGCTGACAACGGCGAATCCTGGATTTCAGACTAATAGGTACCTAGGCTTAGGTACCTAGGTCCCAGGCTGGCGACGACAAATCCTAGATTTCAGGCTAATAGGTACGAAGGCGTAGGTACCTAGGTACCCGGCTTAAGTACCTATTATCCTGAAATCCAAAATTTGCCGTCGTCAGCCTGGGTACCTGGGTACCTAAGCCTAGGTACCTATTAGCCTAGTATTTCAAGCTAATAAATACCTAGGCTTAGGTACCTAGGTACCCAAGCTGAGAACGGCAAATCCTAGATTTCAACCTAATAGGTACCTAGGCTTAGGTACCCAGGTACCCAAGCTGATGACGGCAAATCATGGATTTCAACCTAATAGGTACTCAGGCTTAGGTACCTAGGTACCCAAGCTAACGATGGCAAATCCTGGATTTCAGGTTAATAGGTACCTAGGCTTAGGTACCTAGGTACCCAAGCTGACGACGGCAAATTCCCCAAACATCGCTTGCGATTGGGGGTTCTTACTTAGCTTGTATAGAATTAGGTCTGAATTCCAGGATTTGCCATCGTCAGCCTGTGTACCTCAGCCTAAGTACCTAAGCCTGGTACCTAGCCCTGTATTGCCGGTCGTTAGCCTAGGTACCTCAGCCTACGTACCTAAGCCTGGGTACCTAGGCCTGTATTGCAGGATTGCCGGTCGTCAGCCTAGGTACCTCAGCCTAGGTACCTAAGCCTGGGTACCTAGGCCTGTATTCCAGGAATGCCGACCTAGGCATGTATTCCAGGATTGCCGGTCGTCAGCCTAGGTACCTTAGCCTAGGTACATAAGCCTAGGTACCTAGGCCTATATTCCAGAATTGGCGGTCGTCAGCCTAGGTACCTCAGTCTAAGTACCTAAGCCTGGGTACCTAAGCGTGTATTCCAGGATTGCCGGTAATCAGTCCAGGTACCTCAGCCTTGGTACCTATGCCTGAGCACCTAGGCCTGTATTCTAGGATTGCCGGTCGTCAGCCTAGGTGCATCAGTCAACCTAGGTACCTAAGCCTGGACACCTAGGCCTCTATTCCAGGACTGCCGGTCGTCAGCCTGGGTACCTCAGCCTAGGTAGCTAAGCCTAGGTACCTAAAAACTATGTTTGGGGCCCACGCGCAGGTATCATCTTGTATTTCAAGCTAATAAGTACGTAGGCTGAGGTACCTAGTTACCCAAGCTGACGACGGCAAATCCTAGATTACAGGCTAATAGGTACCTAGCTTAGGTACCTAGGTACCCAAGCTGACGACAGCAAATCTTGGATTTCTGGCTAATGGGTACCTAAGCTTAGGTACCTAGGTACCCAGGCTGACGACGTCAAATATTTGATTTCAGGCTAATAGGTACGTAGGCGTAGGTACATAGGTACCCAGGCTGACGACGGCAAATCCTGGATTTGAAGCTAATAGGTACGTAGGCGTAAGTACATAGGTACCCAGGCTGACAACGAAATCCTGGATTTGAAGCTAATAGGTACCTAGGCTTAAGTACCTAGGTACCCAGGCTGACGACGGGCAATCCTGGATTTCATGCTAATATGTACCTAGGCATAGGTACCTAGGTACCCAAACTGACGACGACAAATCCTGGAATCCAAACCCAATATTACAGAAAACAAATAAGAACCCTTACTGCAAACACTGCTTGGGGAATTAAAAAAATAAGGGTGAAGAGATTTCCCAAGGATTGTGTTCTATACGGATTTCTTTACCTTTACGTTTTTTTGTAAGGGTAAAGAATTACCCCAGCTTGACCCTAACTAAAATCCGCCGAGGCCTCTGGCCTCAGAGCGTGTAGAAGCTAGAGTAACATTCTGTATTCTAAACAACACAATTCCCCCTCCCCTACTTCTCCCCAGGGGTCAGGCTCTGGGTTCTGGAGCTCGCCTGGAGCGACGTCGGATGCGCTCAAACCATTATTGTTATGATTACCATTATTATTATTATTAGCTCAAACGCACCTCGGAAAAATCCGGACTTACGTTTCCCCTACTTTCCGGAACGATTGGCTTACATTTTCCGTACTTTCCGGAACGCCGGGCTTACGTTTCCTTTACTTTCCAAAACACAGGGCTTACCTTTTCCTTACTTTCCGGAAAGACGGATCGACAGAAATCAATGTTTCTGGGAAATCCCCTTAATGGTTTCGCTAATTATTGACACGCCGGCTCCACAGAAATAATATGTTTGGAAAGCAATATAAATCATGTCCCTTATTACTTTGTTACTATCAATATGTTGCATTTAGTTAATTTATGCACATTTCAATATTTTGCAATTTCGCGTTAATTTGTTATGCATTTGTATAATTTCCCACTGCTGCTCGAATGCCAAGCTTGAGCCGCGCTACTTCATGCTGATCGTGGACGCCGGTTTGGCGCGACATTAGCGCGACATTAGCTGCGACATTAATGCGGTGGGTCCAAATGGGGTCGGGCCCGATCCGGCCAAAAATGTACCGGATTGTATAATGCTCCTAAAAGCCAAATGGGGTCGGGCCCGATCCGGCCAAAAATGTACCGATCCGGCCGATTTTGGGAAAGAGCGTACCAGAGAGGATTTGCAGGGACGGCAGGAAAGGTCCAGAGGGAGGGCCCAGAGGGACATTAGCACGACATCAGCGCGACATTCATGCGGCATTAGCGCGACGTTAATGCGACATTAGCGCGACATTCATGCGACATTCGCGCGACATTAGTGCGACATTAGCGCGACATTACCGAGACATTAGCGCGACATTAGTGCGACAGTAGCGCGACATTAGCGCGACATTAACGGCAACATTAATGCGGTTGGTCAAAATGGGGTCGGGCCCGATCCGGCCGAACATGTGCCGGATTGTATAATGCTCCCAATAAAAAAATTGTCATTTTGGGTAAGGGATCGCAGAGAGAATCTGCAGGGACGGCGGGAAAGGTCCAGAGGGAAGGCCCAGAAGGACATTGGCACGACATTAGCGCAACAAAAAAACGACATCAGCGCGACATTAATACGACATTAGCGCTACATTCATTGATATTGGCGCGACATTGACGGCAACATTAATGCGGTTGGTCAAAATGGGGTCGGGCCCGATCCGGCCGAAAATGTGGCGGATTGTATAATGCTCCCAATAAGAAATTTGTCAATTTGGGGAAGGGTGTCCCAGAGAGGATCGGCAGGGACGACGGGAAAGGTCCAGAGGACGGGCCCAGAGGGACATTGGCGCGACATTAGCACGACATTTCTGTGACATTAGCGGGACATTAATGCGACATTGGCGCGACGTTAGCGCGACATTAGCGCAACATCAGCGCGACATTAACGCAGCATTAATGCGACATTAGCGCGACATTAGCGCGACATTAATGCGACATGATATGCTTCCGAAACGCAACGCCAATGATTTCCTTTATTATTTTGCTACGCTCAATGTTTTTTGCCAGCAGCACATCCAATTGCTTGCTACGCTTCTTAAATTAATGCACAATACGCAAATACATGCATGTTGCTTAGATTTGTGATGCATTACGCAATGATTGCATTTTGCCAGCTAGCCAAGCAGCAAGCTCACAGACCAGACAAGCTCGCAAACCAGCAAACTTGAGCCATGCTACTTCATGCTGATCGTCACATCTGGCCGAAAAATGTTCATGCCTTTTTTATGTGCAATAGACAAGTTGTTGTTTTTGAACAAATGGCCGGGAGGCAAATTTGGTGTCAGGCTGGATCTGGTTGAAAAGGTGCCGATCCCAATAAGACTTGCAATTGAAAAGTTACAGTTTTAGAAATGGGGACCGGGAAGCGAATTTGGAGTTCCTGGCTTGTGAACATAACAAGGTTTTGCCCTGATACAATTAAGCCGCACCAATTACCAAATACGATCATGCAATGAGTCCATGTAACAAGATCAGTGTGAGCAGCCATGTCGGAGAAGATCCGGGATCAAGGGGCAATTGCTTGAGCAAAACCGTCACACAAATAGCTGATGCAACAATAACAAAACAATGCAACTTAGCCTAAACATGATGCATGGAAAATCCTAAATGGTCTTAATGCTAAACAAGGGGGATTCCAGGGACGACCTGGCTTCTTCCCGCGCCTTCCCAATATACAGAAAAAAACGAAGCTGCTGCAAACGGCTGCTTGACTGAAAGGCTCAGGTTCAAGCGCATGGCATGATTCAACGTTCTTAAAAAGTTTGTCCTTTTACAAGCTCACGCTCAAGGTCACAAAATTCGCACTCTGGTCAACAACCAAGGTGAGAGGCACCGTAAAAGAGGAGCGCCTTGGCTGCTAAAGTGCACCGTGCCTAATGCATGGAAATGCAAATCCACCTTCTGGCCAAACAAACTTGGCATCATGAGACGGTCCCTCATCATCTCAAAACGAATGCGTCTCATCTCAAGATAAAGGAATCGTCTCACGCATTTGACTCTCAGTGTTCGTGTTAGCGCCAATCTCTGCTGTTTTAGCCATTGCCTTCGAAGGCGTTGTCTGCACAAGAACTTGCTAATCCTCGTGCGGCAAGCTTTGCTTCAAGTTCCCTTTTTGCTTTTCTTACCAATGCCTTCCAAGGCATTGTGCAAAAGAACTTGCTCATCCTTCTGCAGCAGACCTCGCTTGGATCTTCCATCTCTACTTTTCTTGGTGATGCTTTCCAATTCGCTCTGCAAAATAATCTCTTCATCTTTTGGCTTTAACCTGGTGATTAGAAAGAAGCGAAGCCTTGCCTCAACGTTCTATCCATGCTTTTCTTGCCAATGCCTTCCAAAGCATTCTGCAAAAGGACTTGCTCATCCTTCTGCAGCAAACCTGTTGCAGTGTTCCGTCTCTGCTTTTCTTGCCAACACCTTCCAAGGCATTCTGCAAAGGGACCGGCTCATCCTTCTGAGCTGGTTATATGCCACTTGCATCTTCTTCAATCGCTGTCTTTCTTTGAGCCACTCTGCTTCGCGTCATTGGTACTGTTGAAACACGTCGGAACCATAACACGGACGATCACCCATGCTGCGCCACGACATGAAACATTCTTCCGTGTGGTATCCTTTGATTGCCCCGGGGCACTTGCCAATGCTTTCCTTGCCAATGCTTCGTCGAGGCATTCTGCTTTTCTTGCCGATGCTTTCCGAGGCATTCTGCCGATGCTTGCCAAAGCTTCGTGTCGTTGAACTCCAATAGTGCCAGCAGCAACAACACCATCCGACTTTGAAAAGAACCGCTGTCTCTCCGACGCTGCTGCCATGATTTGAACTCACTGACCATTCAAAACAAATCCTCGCAAATACCCTGGGCTCATTTCTCTAGTGCTCATTTCCACTTCTGCTCATTTCCGTCGCGCACAAGTTAGCGCACAAGTCGCGCACATGTTCGCGCATAAGTCGCGCACAAGTCGCGCACAAGTCCGCGCACAAGTCGCGCACAAGTTCGCGCACAAGCTCAGCATAATGGAAACAGTCTGCATCAGACCTCTGCAATTTGCAAATCAAGGCAACAGCTACTGTGAGCCAAACCAAGCCCATTGTGAGCCAAACCAATGCCACTGCGAGCCAAACCAAGCCAACCGTCAGCAAAACCAAAACCGCTCTGAGCCAAACCAAAGCCATTGCGAGGCCGCCGTGAACCAAATCAAGCCCATCGTGAACTCAACCAAACCCGCTGTGAGCCAAAGCAAGCCCATCATGAGCAAAACCAAAACCGCTGCGCGCCAAACCAAACCAATTGCATGCAAAACCAAAGCCACCGTGAGCCATGCCAAACCAAGCCCAGTGCGAGCCCAGCAAAAAACCCGTCCGCCGGCTAGCTTCAATTCCATGCCAATCCCAAGATGTACTCGCTTGCACCCGCGCACACTGTGCGCATAGTCTGCGCATACTTCGCGCACAGACCTCAAGATCAACACATGAAAAGCATTACACACTGCCATAATAATACACAATGCTGTTTCATGCCGTTTGGACAGCCATGGCCACACTTGGCCGAAGTCCACAACAAGACAACAATCACGTGTCAATCCTGAACAAAAAAGCAAAAAACTTAGGTACTGGTGCACAACCGAATATCCAAATGTGCACACCCTGACTGCCGATATAACTTACTTTGAACAATTTGCCTGGGCAACACTGGTGACTGCGTACCTGGCGCACACACTTGCACAATTCCTGTCGTGTCTATCTTTGCAATCTGCACTTAATCATGTGACTGTGCAACTTCCAAACGCACAGATATCTGCAACAGTTATTCCCACCACAGTGCAATGGCAAACAGAAACGCAACTTGCCACCTTTTGCTTCGGAAGCATTTCACCAGCACTCAAATGTGCATGGAATGCTACCTCAACCTCCAAAAACATGATCTACAAAAGTACAAAAAAATGCCATATTGATACTGCACCGTATTGTTGTCCAGAGCAGGACTCCACTGGCTGCCTTGCAGTGGCCTTTTCACCAATCACTTCTGCGTGATTTCTTGTGGAATGAACACTTGCGACCATAAATTTCACATCAAAACCACAAAACTTGCCTAACCGACAACGCTGATAGCTACACAAAGAAAAGTGACACCCGGTAAGACCTCGTGCCAAACACGACGCTGCCACCATGCCACAATGCAACGGTCATGCACAGCTGGACACGCGTGCCGTGCACATCCATTCATTCAAAAAATTCAACATTATGAATGCTGGAGCAAAACAAACTCCAACATATGCACACGTATGCTCGCAGAGCCAAAAAAACTACAATAACGGAAACGCGCGGCGCGATATGCATGCAAACCTGCACGCGTGGCAGAACAAAACTGAGCAATGTGCTTTACAACCACTTCCTCACCTGCAATGCACATGACACACAGCAACGAACCACGCATATCGTGCACATGGTGCGCACAGATACCCCCATGGGTAAACCAAGGGGGCAAACTACAGCAACAATTGCAATACGATCCAGCAGCAATCGCTATGCCAATATGGGTCATTACAACACGTAAAAACAACAGCAGCGGCGACGGCGCAAAAACATAAGTACAACAACAGCAACAACATCAATAGCAAACGCGCGTGCGAATATTTTTCCGCACTCTAACTGCGATCACCAACTCGCTCACTTGCACTCCTTAAACTTGCCCGCGAGCCTTGAAGGGTCCCATTCTGCAATGGCGGCAATGGGCAAAATTGGTAGGGCTGCTTGATACTGACAATGCAACTGGCACTAGCTGGCAACGTGGACAAAAACGCTCAAACGAATACTTCCAATCCTCGCGTGCACGCAAACCATCAAAACACGCTCAACATGCATGCGCGGAAGTCACGAAAACATTTGAACATCCACAAAACAAAAGCACTCGTCACGTGCAAATCGTACGCGTGCGCAAAGACGTACGCCGCCAGCAACATGAAAATTGCAACGCGCATGTACTGCAACAAACGCGCGCAACTCGCCACATGCACGATGCACCTGGCGCAAACTTCTCAAGCGCGGTTTTCTCGTAAGGCTGCGCCTTCTTTTTCTCCGCCGTCTTTTCTTGCTTCCCTTCACGGCAGGCTTAATTGTGCAGATGGGTAAGTAAAAAGAAAATGCTTCTTCAAACGCAAACCCTGCGCAAGTGAGTCGCTCATAACATGCCAAACATCAATATCACATACATACACAACAATAATGCAAAGCTCCAGTTTTTGAAAAAATGAAGCAATTAGGGGGAGGTGTCGAAAACAATATTTCACAATATCGTCAACACAAATATGCTTGTGAGAAATGATGCTCATCGCGAAACCGAAGAAATGAACAAAAACCAACACAGTGACACGGGGCAATTCAATCACAATGTTAGCATGACATTCGCATCCATTCCAAAAATGCTGCTTGCACAGCAGCACCGTGCATAACGGCTGAAGTCGTGCTAATGCCGCGCTAATGCAGCACTAATGTCGCGCTAATGTCGCACTAATGTCGCGCTAATGTCGCGCTAATGTCGCGCGAATGTCGCGCTAATGTCGCGCTAATGTCGCACTAATGTCGCGCTAATGTCGCACTAACGTCGCACTAATGTCGCGCTGATGTCGCACGAATGTCGCGCTAACGTCTCACTAATGTCGCGCTAATGTCGCGCTAATGTCGCGCTACCGTTCTTCAGCAATTGTGGTTCAAGCGCACACTCGTGGGAAGACGCTTTCTACCGAGGCCCGGGGCAAAAAAATTACGCTCCTCTGTGTGGACGGGTTAGGCTGGTGGAAAATGAGGCAACACTTTCTGCCCACGAAGGCATCGCCGTTCTTCGGTAATTGTGCTTCAAGCACACGCTCGTGGGAAGGCGCCTTTTACTGAAGCCTGGAGCAAATCCTATACGCTCCTCTGTTTGCACAAGCTACGCTGGTAGAAAGTGCAATGGAAAAAAACCTTCTACCGGCGCCTGGGGCAAACCTTTTACGCTCCGGGCAAACTCTGCCAGGTTGCAAACGGGTAAAAACTTTGCCAAGATGTAGCCGGTAACAACTCTTCCAAGATGCGGCCCGATAAAAACTCTTGCCGAAATGCAAGCCGGTAAAAATGCTGCCAGTGCGTATGCCGGTAGAAACTTTAAAAAAAAGTGGCCCGGTAAAATTTTGCCAATATGTAAGCCAGCAAGCACTCTCCCAATATTCGGCCCCATAAAAACATTGCCAGGATGTAAATCGGTAAAAAATCTCCCAAGGCACCGCTGCATGCAATATATGTTTGCGACCGGATGCCGTCGACAAAAAGCAAAGGAACCCAACCAATGGGAAACGAAAATGAAACAAACGTCGTTGCCCCCCCCTCCCCGTCGCGCGCAAAGGCGTAAAGCAAAGGAACCCAACCAATGGGAGACGACAATGACGGAAACGCCGTTGCCCTTCCCCCCCTCCACCCCCTTGCCCCCGCTGCGCATAATCTATTTTTTGCGACCGGTACCGCAGACGGAAAACAACAGAAAACAACAAATGGGGAACGAAAATGAAGGAAACGGCGTTCGCCGTCAACCCCCCCGGCGCAATTTCAATAGACAGGAAGCAAAGGAACCCAATCGGTTTGCCCTGGATTGCTATTGGGTCCGTATAAACCCTCGTGTCTACATGCCTGCAATTTGACAATCTGCTGCGCGTGCGTCGCGCACGTCAATTCAATTCAATCCAATTGGGAGCAGAACCCAACCAATGGGAAACAAAAAATGAAGGAAATGTCGTCCCCCCCGCGGCCGCCCGCAATTTAATTCCGCGACCGGATGCGGTGGACGTAAAAAAAAAGAACCTGACCAACAGGAAACAGAAATGAAAAAACAAAACGCTTGCCCTCCCCCCCGCCTTCCCCATCTCTCCCCCCCCGTTGCGCGAGCTGCCCAATGTGGCGGCATGCAACTCTGAAAGTTGGCCAAAACATGATGCAACCTTGAAAGCATGCAACTTTGTTAGTTGCTCAATTAGGCAGCATGCGATTCTCAACGTTGCCCGGTGAGACAGCGTGCAATTCTGAAAACTGCTCAATGATTGCCCGATGATGTGACATGCAACCCTGAAACTTGCTCAACGAAGCAGCATGCGCACTCTGAGAATTGGTCATCGAAGCAACATGCAATCCTGAGAGTTGCCCAGTGATGTAACATACAACCTTGAGAACTGCCCAATGAGGCAACATGCAACTCTGAGAGTTGGCCAACGAAGCAACATGCAGCCTTGAGAGTTCCCCAATGAGGCAGCATGTAGCTCTGAAAGTTGTTCAGCGAGGCGGCATGCAACTCTGAGAGTTGCTCGGCGCGGCAGCATGCAATTTGAGAATTGCTCAATGAGGTCGCGTGCAATCCCGAGAGTTGCTCAACGAGGCGGTATGCATTTCTGAGAGTTGTCCAATGGGCCAGCATGCAACCTTGAGAACTGCATGATGGGGCAACGTGCAACCTTGGGAGCTGTTCAATGACGCAACATGCAAATCTGAGACTTGCCCTGAGACAGCGTGCAGTTCTGAAAACTGCCCCATGACGCAGCATGCAACTCTGAGAGTTGCCCAATGAGGCAGCATGCAATTTTGATAATTTTCACAATCATCAATCATTTGGCAAGGGGTGTCGATCGTATTGTTTAATGGGCAATGGTGTGAAGGCGCGTCACGCTTTCAAAATGTCAGTCATATGAGAATTCACAGCCATCGGTCATTTGGCACAATCGTGCTCTCGCTGTTTTCTGGGCCCGCCTTCTCATCCTGTAGGCTCTTTTGCGGAATTGAGCTCATTGGTGCCTGCGTCACGCTCTTCCTATTCTGCTCGTGATCATTTTGGTTGTCGTTGTCTTCGTGGTTGTGGCACGCGTGTCTGAATCTTCGTCTCCAATTTCTTCAATAAATGGATTTTGTTTTGCGACATTCTTTGTTCCAGGGCTTTGCTTCGACTGGGATGCGCACCCTTAGGCATACGCCTTTGGTTGCTTTCTCTTTTGTGTCGAATCCTCTGTTTGGCGTTTCGTTTTCTTTTTTCTTTGCTGTTGCTGGTGTAATGCCCATACATATGCTTCAAGGAGATCTTCGACACATGTCCCTTTGATCTCTGCCTCTCGTTCGCATGCAAAACAAAATCAAACCTGCCTGTGCAAGACTACGTCTGCACCGAATACTTAGAAAAGTCCTGGCTCCAACAAAATGGCACGGCGGTGGCCCCGCGCACAGCGCTCTTAGATGATTTTGCTGGGGCCAGCGAAGCATGTCACAATTTAAAACAAACTCACTGCTGCTCGAATGCCAAGCTCGAGCCGCGCTACTTCATGCTGATCGCGGTCGCCGGTTTG
>Ga0099797_101272_pt1 | contig 13784 bp, 17 predicted proteins | sample Uncmet_Sort48C_1_FD_89871 | JGI IMG/M metagenome (GOLD analysis project Ga0099797, IMG submission 89871) | Marine eukaryotic communities from CALCOFI LINE 67, Pacific Ocean - C012_Sort48C_1 | ecosystem: Environmental > Aquatic > Marine > Oceanic | place: Pacific Ocean: Monterey Bay | collected... | reverse complement strand
CAATCCATGGTGGGTGCATTTCCACATCCACTTTGCGGATGGCAATGCAAGAATGGATGGGTGACTCTAAGCATGACGAGAAGATGAAAGGCGGCGAACTTGTCGCTGATTTTAAACGGCAGTTCCGGTGCTTCTTTGTGGCAATAGTACTTGTCGCTCATCATCAACGTTAATTTGGTTTAAAATGAGCCTAAGCCAGCCAGTGTTGCTGTCATGAATGTGCCTGGGGGCCCACATTCCAAAAGGAGGGCTTGCCTCAAGCTGCCAGGGGCCGCCAAACTGGCCAGCTCGGTGAGGATGTCATGGCCACTTGGAGTTTACAGCTCCATTGCAGCTGCGTCAGTGTGCATCAACAGCTGCAGTCACGAGTTCAGTGCACCTCAATCGGTACAGAAAGTAGCTCGGTGGGATGTCATGGCCACTTGGAGTTGACAGCTCCATTGCAGCTGCGCCAACGTGACGAGATGAATTTGCCACTGAATCCACTGCATTCGTGTCGATGCACAAGGTGTCGGACAGTGTTCCTCGTGTTCTTGGCTGCTCCGCCTGAAAATACATGAACTGAAAATACATGATTCGACAGATTCATCATTGCTGATCATACGTGCAGATAATTGATCAACAGAAAACGTTACGCACTGTTTTGCTCACGTTGCAAGAATTTTCGGGTCCGACATCCATCGACAAACCGTCTTGTGTGCAGCCTGACATGCCGAAGATGTCATCGAAGCCGAGATGGTGGTGACAATGGAAACAAATTGGAGCTGTGCCACCTTGAAGCAGCTTTGCAGAGAATCAAGAGTTCGGTTGGCCTGGAATAAATTCCTCACAGGTCATGAACCTTTTTGTTCTCAAAATTCATCGGGGTGCAATTGGGGGGACTAGCAAATTCGGATCCGCTAGGTTTTAATTGTAATAATGAAGTGTCCCGCCAGCCCTGTGCCTGTGCGCGGGCCGTGCCAACCTTAGAAGTACAAGGGAGCGATTGAGGGAGGACGGGAGGGGATTTACACTGAAAAGTTTCACGGGCTCAAGATGAAGCAAAATGACATTGAAATTTGGATTCGTGATGCAAAAAAATGCCTACCTTGGAACTCCTGTTGATTACACCCCAGCAGTTTCCGAAAAAGGAAAGGTTCGCCATGCTGACAGTACAAGTGCAGGTCGCTTACTCAGCGGTTCAGTCTGAATTAACTCAACTGGTTCAAAAGTTACAGTGCGCTGAAAGTGTCGCTCGTGAATCTAGCAATTCAGATTTCCCACACTGCAGAGTTGTTGTGCATCGCCCAATGTGCGCAATCTGCAAGCAAAAACAGCCGTATGTGCCGATTCCCCTCACGCAACTGCAGCATCTCCATCATGATTGAAATCCCAGTGCACTTTCCATGTTGGATTGTCACCAAACACAAGACACAAAACAAATCACCACACCACACTGAGCTCCAGCCAGCTTTCTCTGCCTCACTCTTTCCCTTTCTTTCAATCTGGCATGCATTCTTCTGGCTTTTGTCTGCTCTTCTCTTTTGTAGAGTAGTTTGCCACCTTGACATGAGTCATCACACACAAACTCACCTTGCATCTCCACTTCGGCAATGTGCACTGCAGTCGCCCACAGCTGCTCACACTTGGCACGTCGGCGAGGTTTGGCAGCACCGCTGCTGTCGCCTTGCACTGCCCCACTCGCCTTCGCGTCGCCTTGCAGCTTGCCAATTGCCGCTCCCAAATTTGCCAGAGCTGTCACCAGACCTGGAGCCTCCACGTCAGTCGCTGCTCCGCTAGCCGCAGCTGGTTCCGTTGTCGGCGTCTCCAGCTGTCTGTCTTCTGAATTCAAAAAAATCTCACCTCTGTCGACCCCATCGAGGTCGACCGAAACTGCGGCACCTTGTTGCGGCGAACTCTGCTGCGCCTCCACGCGCTTCCCTGCTTGTCTGCGCGCATTTCTTTTCTTAGCTTTGCTCTGCTTGCCGGGCATGATGATCGCACTGCTGCGAAGAGTGATTGTGAACCTCCCCCCTCAACGCTGCCACGTAGGCCATACCACCGGCCTGGGCCTCATTCTCCGCCGAGAGCAATTTAATGATGGTGGGCCGTTAGCACATACCCGCACCTGCCTGCGCACCCACACCTGGTTTTGTGGGGGATGTTTGATCGTAAAGCGCTGAGCAGCGCTAACAGGCGTTAGAGAATGCTAATGGCATAATGCCAATTAAGAGAAATATGATCCCGGAAAGGCGTCTCTTTTCGGAGCAATTTAACATGCGTGCACGCATTTGTGTCTTGCAGGAATGATCTGACATGCGTGTGCGTCTTTTCTACCTCAAAAGAGGCAGGGTATTTTTGGTGCTGTGAATGACGTGGGGTCGCTACGAGCGACAACTGTGCTTCCTGCCGCCCAGGGGGGCGTTTACATTGCGTATTTCGTGCATCGCAGTAGACAAGTACCTGCATACAGATGTAAAGCCGAGACTCAAAAAAAGCCGGCCATTTTATTACCCTAAAATGGTAGCTAAAACTCTCCTCGCATTTTTGGTGCACAATGGGGTGCAGCGCATCAGCGGCGGCTGAAGAAGCACAACAACCAAAACTGAAGTGGCCAGGTCTTACGCAGGAGGAGAAAGAGAAGATTCAGGAGACAGCTGAGGGAGTCTTTGACCAGTTTGACACGGATAAGTCTGGCAACATCACTGTTGAGGAGCTAGGTACGATCCCAAGTCTCAAAGTCTCACATAATGGTTAATATGTGCTGTCCGAAGGACGCAAAATTCGTCAGCTAGGCATGAAGCTGACCGAAGAGGAGGCGGAGAAGCTGGTGGCCGACGTCGACAGTGACGTAAACGGCAACGTTGAGTTCCACGAGTTCTATGTTTGTCACTGTTTCGTTTCTTTTGACTACGCAGAACTGAACCTTTTTTATGGAGGGTATGATTGAAAAGCGCATGTCCAAAACGTTTGAGGAAAGATGGAACAAACAGCAGCAGGAGGAGGCAAAGAGGAAAAAGGAGGAGGAGGCAAGGCGGAAGAATGCAGAGAGGAAGACAGGGAAGCTACCAGGTGAGGCACCGCCACCGCCACCGTCAGAGTCAAAACAAAAGTCGACGTACAACTACTACGCCAATATACGGAACACAAACGTACCCTAAAACTGCCTTTTCGCATCCATTGATACACGCCTTCATTGTATGACTGGAAGGCACAACATTTAAGAGGATATTGATGCACAGGGTGTTCCCCACTATCAAGAATACTGCTGATTTTACTGTAGTTGTTGAACTCGCATGTGAAATCACTGTAAAAAACCCACCATGCCCGCCATCAAGCCCAAGCCCCACCCTCCACCGAAAGCATCCCAATAAAACGTGCCAGCTTGCCTAGCCACGCTCCCTCGGATGGGTGGAGGCCTGGGGGTGGTATCAACTTGCCTGTACGGTGCATCTGCAGGTAGCCGCCAGCAAGCGACAGCCCTTGTGTTCGGGTTTTCCCTTTCTTGTGCAAGGCAGCTGCCAATGTCATGCTGGCTAAAACAGCCGCCAGCCAGCAGGTTAAATTCAAGCCTTTTTTTGCAAAAAAAACCCCAAAGCCCGCCGCAGGCGAAATTTTTTATGTTACTTTTCTTGATTTTTAAGAGAAAATCAAGCAAAAATACCAAAATGAAGAGGAGTGCACTTTTTGATTCCAACATTTCTTTTGATTTCCATTGAGCTTCAGAACCTGGGCCAAAACATTGGCAGCTGCCTTGTTCTTGTGGGCGAGCGCAACGAGCGCATCTTCGGGGCATCTTCGGGCAATCCCCCTCAAACAAAGTCCGTTTGCACGGGGCTTCAAGGCAGAATGTGCGTCATGCGCCTTTGCAACATCGTTTGGGATGGTGGTGCCCGTCGCACTTCCGCGCCACGCTCCACTTTCCAAAGTCCAGCGTGCCTAGGTGAAGATCCCGAAACACACCCTGCACACAATGTGCAGCAAAATGGTAATTGCGTAGCCAGATAGGGTGCTATGCCAACAGCCTGCACGTGGCAGATGGCTCTCGGTGACGGATGGGGCCTGGGTCGGTGCTGGGATCTGCGTGGTGACGATGGGGAGGTTCGGGACACTGACAAGGAGGTGAATGGCCATGCGCGACACCCGCATGAACAGCAGTTGCCACTGAGGCGGGATGCACATGAAGCCAGGGCACAGCAGCAGAGGCCAAAGCACGAACAGAGGCCACGGGCTTTCTGCTGCAAAATTGAGCAAAAGCAACAACAGAAGTTTGTTTTGGAAATGGCACCTGCTGCACTTTCCTCATTGGGCTACCCCGCCGCTCGCTTCCCTCACGAGCTCCCTTCTCGGGATTGGCACCACTAGGTGGCAAGGGCCCTCACGGTCTTGGCCATTGGGCCAACAATGTGAACGGCCACTCGGGCACTAAATTCCGTAGCGGTCATTTTTAGCTTCGCTCGCATTTTTCCATGCGAGTCGCATGCTCAATTAGAAGTTCAATACGAAAAACACCATCGCACGGTGCTTGGCCTCGGCGCTCTCCCCTCGCCACAAGCCCTAGCTTGGCCTGAGGCTGTGTTGCGCAATTTTTAACCCAAATTTCGTTACCCAAATTGCTCGAAATCAGCCCAAATTGAACCCAAATTGCGGATTGAAGGGCTAAGAATTGGCAGCCAACCAAACCTTTCCTGTAATTTTGTTGGTTTACTTGGGCTCAAATCTATTTTGTTTTTCTCTAGTACTCCGTACTAGACGTTTTTGATCGTCACAAGATCAACGGTGTAGTCAAAAACATTAAAAAATGAAAGCAGGTGCAACTTTTGTGTGTTTTTGATGCATGCAACATGCGCAAACATGGTCAAAACAAAACCGTCCCTGTATTTTTTTTGCTTGAGAATCGTAGCACGAAAAGATCACCATTGAAACAGGCATGGTAGAATTAGCTCATGTTGCTCTTCAATTGTTTCCAGTGCTAGCAGTGTGTGCACAGTGCTGAATTGTTTGCATGAACTTGGCATTGTCAAACTGCCAATTCTCAGCCCTTCAGTCTGCGCAAGTCTTGCAACTTGGCATGTCGCCAATTTGGGTGTGTTCGCAGAATTTCGGCATCCTTGCGGAATTTGAGTAGATTTTGCAGGGGGCGGGAGCGATTTGAGTGGTCTTTGCTGTTTGTTGCTGTTGTCTGGCACTGTCTGACGCTGCCTGGCACTGTCTGGCACTGTCTGTTGCGCTGCCCAGCAAATGCACTCACCTTGCGCAATGCACAAATCCCGGAAAATCCACCCAAATTGCGGGCGAAATGCGGGGTTGCGGCGAGCCACCCAAATTGCGCCAAAAAATGCGCGCAACATAGCCTTAGGCCAAGCCCTAGGTCAGTAGATTGCCACGCGTTGCAGCTAGGCCACAGGCACTTCTGAAATCGTCATCGTGAGAGCTATAGGGCGCACGAGGCGCACCTGCATGACCTCAATCACGATGCCTTTATCAATAGTCATTGCATCACAACGTCACCTAACTCTCATTGTGACCCTGCAACGTCAGAAAATGGGTTTGCGATCCAAGATTTCTCGGCGTGCGAGACTTGTTGTGGCGATGTTGCGAATTGTGGCAGTCAATGCGATACTAGATGTTGCGAATTGTGGCAGTCAATGCGATACTATTAAATGTGGCCAAGAACAGTAAAATAGAAGAATCGCCCCGGTAACCTGGTTTAGAGATAAAGTGGAAAACATCTAAGGACAATAGAAACGTGTTTGTGTAACCATTTCATGAGGTTTCATTCGATTTTGATGAAACCTTCACCAAATGAAATCTTTTGCTTCATGCTTTTATTTCACATAGGTTTGCGCTCAAAATTCAAATTAAAACTGAATTTAAATTCACATTCACATTCAAATTCAAATTCATTCTGAGAACGTTAGAGCATTTTTTGAATGACTACCGATTGTTTAAAACCCAGACTGGCCGGCGGCGAGGCCGAAGGCCGAGCCGCTAAGGAGCAGACCTGCGAGCGGTTCAGGCCATCCAAACAAATGTAAAAGGAGAGATGGTGAAGGCATTGGTCAGGACAACGCAAGGTGAAGTGCTCGTCATGCCAAAATTGAGAACGGAAGAAGATGCGTGTCGGCGAGCAGGTGTGAGTGGGATGTTAATGACTACGGATCCTCAAAGCCATCCGATGGTGGTTTGGACAAAGGACGCAAGGTGTGGTTTGGACAAGGTAGGCATGCCCTACAATGCATGACGAATGTGGACATAGAATTTGCGAAGAGGGGTTGGATTTTATTAAACTGTGAAAAACCTTGGAGAACAAGGAGCAGGCTGATCCCAGCGACGGGACTCCTGTGCTAACGATGGAAGAAGAACACGAAATGATGGAGTCTGAAGACGACATGATGATGGATTCAGACGACAAAAAATCAGAGAGCGGGGAGTCAGAAGAGCCAGAGGACGCCGACACATCAGAAGTTTCATTGGTGTGTCACGAAAAATTGCTCCAGAAGGTGTGGAAGATGACAGCACCGCATGCCGAGGATGGGAAGGGTAGAGAGAGAAAAATTGTCTTCAAGGAGGTGAAGGCACCACAAACGAAGATGCCAGGTGAAACAGAAGAAGTCGATGCAAAGAACATTGTGAGGCACATGCACGCACAGGACATGACAAGGATGATTGAAACATTGCAAAACGGAGGCATCAAAAGACTAAGGTTGGGAGACGTGGGGAAGATCCCAAACAAGGCATGGTTGGCGTTCAGAGCAAAATGCCAAGATCTGACGTTTGCGATGCACGCCTTCTCAACAGACGATGCTAGACAGGGAGAGCTTGCGAAGATGGGGTGCAAATTTCAGGGCAACGTCGACGCTCAAGAACAAGGCTTAGAAGACAGCGCCAAAGAGGATGGGCAGCAACAGGTCACAGAGGTGATGAAAGAATCATTCCATGACGCGTCGGCGGGGAGACGTTTGAAATCAATTCTAGAGTGCCTAAAGCGGCCCCGCTCTAAAACGTGGGCGTCACATCTTGGAGACACGTCGGGGCTATCAGAAGAGGACTGGCGGGCATTGGCAGAGGCAACGTGTACCCGCTGCGAGACTTGTCACGATCGGGGTCGACTCTCCAATGACATCTTCCTCGTTACGAAGACGAATGGCACCTTCGCTGAGTGGATCCAGCGCATCACTCAGAATGACATCTTTGGGAGGTATGTGGTGAGATTCAGTCATGTGGGCGCAACGCAAGAAGACACACAAGTGTTGAAGCACTGAAAAGCCTGTTGATTGCTCCAAGCTATTCCTTGGGACTCAGCTTGTCAACAGAAGTTAAAACAGTGACATCTGGAAAATTCAAAGGGTGAGTCATGGCCTGTTCGGAAATGTTGGTGGAAAGCAAATACAGGTGCAGACAGCAGCTGCATGAGTGTTATCCTGCGCACGGAAGTGATCACAAGAATGCAGGAGAGGATGGGAAGGGTTCCAGGATGCAGAAAGACAACAAAAGGTGAAAAGAAGGCTGATGAGACTTTGTCAATGAACGAGAAGATGTTGGGACAATGGTGATATAGTTACGACATCGGAAGTCGTGGCGAACGAGCCTGAACTGCTGTTGATGACAGACTGATGATGGAACAATCGGTCCCGGAGGACAAAGATCAAATTCACCTATCAAACGAAAGTGGTGGCAGTGTCAGAAGAAGTAGCAAAATGACAAAGTACAAGCCTGGCGAAGATGGAGGTAGCGAAGAATGCAGAGCGAAGGCAGGGCGCAGTGCAGAAACGCCCGTTCATGGTGACTCCACAAGAACCCGCAGGGGAATGAAAGCATGTGGGAGTGCCAAGCATGTCCAGTGAGAGCGCAGTGCAAGGGTGGCTGCCTCGTTCTCTCACAAGCAGGCTATTTTGGAACAAGGGCTGGGTCATCGGTTGTGTTAGATGCTTGCCCACAGGGATATTGTGCAGAAGCTAAGTTGGATGACTATACACAGCACAGGTGTGTTCGTAATGCCTGCATTGGCGGCCGTGACAGTTCAAGTCGCCTTTGCGGTGCTTGCATAGCGGGGTCTTCCTCCAGTCTTGGATCTGTTCACTGCAGCCTGAACACAAACTGCACCGCACTGTGGTTCTGGCCAGTCACTGTATTGGGTGCCATTGTCTTTGCCCTTTGGTTACTGTTCGACCCGAGGTCCACTTTTTTTGTGGCTCAGAAGAGTCGCCGTGGCGCCTTGGCTCAAAACAGAAGGACGCAAAGGTGCAGAACTAGACAATGACCGTTCGGGATTCGACGTTTCAAAATCTTTCTTCTTCCATTACCAAATTTGTTTTCTTCTCATCAACCCAGCTTCGCTGCAAGCCCTTAATGAAAAAACTCGTCAGGTGATCACCACATTCACAGGGTTTAGCTTTCTTCAAATGCATTCCGGCGGCATATGTCCATTTCCAGGCCTCACGACCGTGTCAACAGCGGCTTTTGAGAGCATGATGCCCATGCTGGTCTTGATTTGTATTTTTGGTATTGAGGCTATTCGGCGCATGAAGCGCATGACGAGCAGCAATCAAGACTTATACGGCGCGATCGTGCGGCTCATCCTTATAGGCTTTGCGCAATATGCAAAGGTGGGACTCATGCTGCTACGCTGTGTGGCGGTTGGCGCAAGCCAAGAGACATATCTCTTTGTTGATGCAACTGTCCAATGCTGGGAACACGCATGGCAAATGGCTGTTCTTGTTTGGGTGGTGTGCTGTGTTCTTCCGTGTCCTCTTATTGTGGGCCTCGGTGCCATGCGTATCCCAAAGAAATCTTCACCAGGCTCGTTGTCACCTGCATTATGTTGCATTCCTCCCCCTCCCTCCTCCAAACCTGCATAGTGTTCACAATAGCTAACTCGTCAGCTCACCTGCGGTAACTCAGTCAATTTTAGGCATTTTTCTCTGCGCTCTTGTCATGCACCTGCCCTTTGTTGTGAAGTGGATAGTGCAATGAGCCATGGACTCCAACTATCGCAACAATAGCGATGATACGGCCTAAGAAGATAACATTACGAGTCGTAGACTGTCGGCGTTGGGCGTCCTTGACCACATCCAAGGAGACTTTGTGGCGGTGGACAAAGTAAGACAGAGCTGGGAGGCTGCTCTAATGTTCCGGAGACTTGCATTGATCGCCATATACGCGTTTGTGACAGAGTCACATATACGGCTGGGGTTCTTGACTTTTGGCTGCGTTGTTGCCTTTGCTGCGCAAATTCACTATGCACCATTCAAGTCGATGGTTGCAAATGTTGTCGAAGCTCTCTCTCTATGCATACTGGTTGTGATTGCTTTGCTTGGGCTTCTGATTGAAGGGACTGCATTTAAGTATGGTGTGGTATCTACGGACAGCAACGCGCATTTCTCCATCTTGCGCGGTGCACAAGTAGTGTTGGTCATTCTTCCAGGCGCATTTGTGGTTTTTGCAACATTACTTGCACTGCTTGTCTGCTTATTTGGCCTGGGCTTCACAGTGTGCACAGCCAAGAGCGGATTTGGACGCCGGTGCACTATCGCGAACAGTACAAGCAGGCTATCGGAGCCACTCGTTTTTGACGCTGATTCAAATGCGGAAGGTGTACAAATCAGGTCGGACCCGAGTTTTACAGCAGTGTAACGCCAGAGTACTGGGGTACTGCCCGTCAGTACCGCTGCTGCCAATCTGTGGCGCGCCACCAACTGGTAAGGATAGAAGGGTCCAGCAAATGGCGAAGGTGGATGACGGGAAGTCTCACTTCCGGAAGCTTGGCTGCAGCGTTTTGTCGGGGTGTTTAGCCTGGTTGTATGACCTCAATTTACCGGCACAGTCCACCAAAGGCAATCCCTGACTGTGGAGCCTGTGGGCATAGCTGCGGGTGATATCACGTATGGCGCAACAAACTGCCCACTTTGACTGACTCATCTAATTAGTGAATCCGGAAGTTCCAGCCCGCCCTGTGCTTGGAAAGGCTATCTGGAACTAACCTGAATTAGCCTGGTTGGCCCTCCTAGAAATCTAATAGCCTAGGGCAGTGCTCACATGAACCAACAACCAGGGTCAGCCCCATTGCCATTGGGATCGGAGGATCGGAACCCGATCTTGGCTCTTCATCATGCACCACATGGCACTCACCCTGAAAGGCCCTACTGGCAGCGCCATGGGGAGGGCGCTGCCTGCTTAGCCTCCACGGAAGGTGGCTAGCAGAGCAAGACCACCAAAAGCCAAAGTCCTATCACAGTTCGCAATTAGCATGGCAGTCGCGCAATTGTGCACCTGCCAAAAAAACAGGATGCGGGCTGCATCCTGAGGTTTGCTCGGGTGCCTGCCATTGCAACAGACCAGCCACACAGAAAGCCGCCGCCACCAAGAACCGCGCCTGCCTCAATCAGGAGCGCGCCGCCAAGGCCCAGGGTGCAGCAGCAGCGGCCCAAGCGCACTTTGCTGCGGTCATGGGCAACGCAATTCACCCTGCCTCGCGGGAATCAGAAGACTTTCAGCTGTGCGGCTGCCTTGCGAGTGATCGGGACTTGCAGTCCGCGCTCGATCAGGCTAGGCGAGTTGCGTTTGGCCCGCATGTTGCGCCTGCCATGCATGTGCGCATGAATTGGGGGGTAGCTAACCTGCCCGAGTTGTTTGCAAGGCACATGCGCTGGACGCTGGAAGAGTCAAGGGCTGCCCCGATCGCAACTCTCACCAGCCTGACTGCCACTGACTCTGCATTTGCTGCCTTTCATCCCCTGGCAGATGCCAATCAAATCAGTGGTGCGGTGGCAAATGGCAATGAGGAGGCAGATGTGGTTGGGCACATTGAGAACTAGATCAAGCACGGGTCCAAAGAGACCAATGATGCCATTGATGCTCAAGTTGGAACAGTTGATCCAACTTGGCATCTCAGCCACGTCTAGTGAGGTCAACAAGACCCGAGGGGACTGTGATGCGCACACTTCATGTTTGACACATGTTAACATGCAACAAAGAAAGCGCAATCATCACAAGTGATTCTTGATGCAATTCAAGAAATTGCGAATTCATGAGGAGCAGAAGCTCACCAAAGAGTAGAAAGGGCATTACCATCCTTGCGTAGTGCCATCCTCCTCGGCGCGCCATCGGCATCCGGCCAGCTTAGGATGCCAAGACGCGGTGCTTGATGGCTCAAGACATCGAGTCGGATGAGCACACTGCAGCCTTCTTGGATTCGGACTCAAGCGGGGTGACGGTCAGCGATGAAGAAGCTGGGATGTCAGGTGATGAAGGGATTGATCAGACTTGGCATGTTGAGACTGAGACAGACACCATGGCTGAATCGCAGTGCACATCAGAATTGAACACAACAGCGTTCACTGACATCCAATCAGAGAGAGCAGAGGAGATGAGCAGCAGCAAAGGATCAAATGTCATTGAGCTTGACAACCTCAGGAGGCGATTCAGATGATTGCAGAGTGTGGAGAACTTGAACTCGAAGAATTTTCTTCCTCGAATGCTGAGGCGAATAGCGACAGTGACAAGGATGACCAAGAAGGCATGTTGGCAGAAGATGAGCGGAACAACACGAGCTTGATGAATACTTGCTGTTCAAGCTTGAGCGATGCGAGGCTTGAGCAGATCAAAGGGGGGGTGGTCAGGCTTGAGGCTGGATTGATGATTAACTATCTTAGCATGCGGCTGACTATCTCTGATGATGGAGTTCTTCGAATTGATGATGAGGAGAAGATCGTTGGAAGAAAAGGAAATGGAATCATGTGACCCTTCGCAGGTGCAGGCTCATGACTAAGTGACTCCTCACGAGACCTGTGAATGAAACGAGCGCGGTGCTTGCTGCTGAGCATGTCCTCCTCTTCTCGGCTCACCTCCCATGGATCGCGCGCGGTCTTGTGATTTTTGTTCCTTTTGGACAGAGAGTGATCATGTTTTTGCGCTTTGCAGAGAGAGTGGTGCGTGGAATTTTGTGTAAGCGGCAAGAGGCAGGGTTCGTCACCTTCATGCCAGATCAAACTTCCATGACCGTTCATGGAACTTCTTGAAGCGCATGTGTCATCAGCTTAATCCGACGCGGCCGCAGCGCGTTAACAAAATTTGAACGTTCTGGGATGAAATGTGCTGTTTGGGACACGAAAATCAAATTGTGTTTTTTTAAAGGCATGGACTCTTGATGAACCAAGGTGCACATTGGCGAAGTTTCAAGCTGAATTTCACCAAACCCAGGCACATCGAACACACAATTGTACCATCGAAAAGCACATGAACATCCATGTTAAATGTTAAGGTGGTGCACATAAATGAAGGCTAGAGGTCTGTGGATCATGATGCTACACTCGACTATGAAGAATCAGTAATGTAGTCGACCATCTGCCGCAAACAACAACTTTCATTGAGCATTTTCATTTGCTTCATAATTCTGCAAACGATTCATCTTGATAGTAAAAATGAAATTCCGCACTCAAAAATGATCAGATTCCAGATATTTTTTGATGTGGATGTCTATGAGGTTGAGCTCTACAAATCCACCCTGTTTAGTTTTTCTCCTAGATCAATATTTATTGGGCAAAATTCATGATTTCTGATGCAATTTGTGCGATTTTGAGAAGCCAGAGGTGCATGAATTTCGATGGAAAAGGCTCACCAAACTCATCACAAACATGCCAAACCAGCCCAAACCTTCTATGTAGATGTGCAGTTGTGATGTAAAGCCGTCCAAGTCATTTTTGTGGCAATAATGAGGCACGGCGTAGAGTTTTGGATGGTAGAGACACAAAATTTCAATTTCTCAAAAAAATGAAAACTGACCCAAACGGCATATTTCATCCCAAGACGTTCAAATGTAACACGCTGCGGTGGCGTCACAATTTTGATTCAGTTGGCGCTCGAACTCCAAGCTTTATTCATTCAAAGCCAGACTGCTGAGCATGATGAACTGGTTCTATTTCACGTGCAACCGAATAACAACGGCAGTTCGTGCTGTTGCAAATCGCATGTTGAATGCTACAACTGCCATGAGAAGGGTCATCTTTCGAGAGATTGTCCAAAGAAGGAAACTGGCACCGCTAGAAGGCCACATGCGCCGCACCGCTCCGCAGATGGGGGAGGGCACCAGTTAGCGGGGCAGCCAGACAAGGGACATGACGCACATTGCATTTGAGCAGAGTCGGTGCTCGCGCCTCTTCAGCCACTCAAATGCCAAAATCAGAGTGCAGTTGGTGATTAAACGCGCGCGAAACCAACTTTATTACCCGGTGAGGTGCAAAACTCCCGGGTCACTATAGGTGTGTCAAGACGGATAGGCTGTGGCCGATCTATAGGGAAAAGCCCGTCCAATCTAAGGTGCAAGTCTACCACCTTGTTTTTCTGCGATTTCTAGACTGTCTGTTCTAGTTTTTTTCAACTAAGCTGACGTCTGCCTTCATCTCCATTTCGTCCGCGTCCTTCATTGCTTTCATCAACTTTTTCTTTTTTCTGCGCATTTTTGATTTTTCGAATTTCGTTGCTGTCTGCTTTCTTCTTTGTTCCACGTTGCTAACTCTTTCCGTCTCCGCCCTTGCCGCTTCCTCCGCCGTCTCCACTTTCTCTCTCTTTAGTTTCAGCTTTTCCCTCCTCCGCCCCGCCCTCGCGGGCTCGCCTCGCTCCTCTCCTGCTGCTTCCTGTGCTGTTCCTCGTCCTTGCTTGGTGGCTGTGGCTGCCACTACCACCGTTGCTGCACTTCTCTGCCTGGTCTGTTTCACCTGCTCCGCTGCCTCCTGGCCTGCCTCTACCTCCTTCCTTTCTGCATCCTGGCGTGCACTTGCTGACCTCTGGTTTGCCTGTCCTGCCTC
>Ga0099797_101271_pt1 | contig 13787 bp, 11 predicted proteins | sample Uncmet_Sort48C_1_FD_89871 | JGI IMG/M metagenome (GOLD analysis project Ga0099797, IMG submission 89871) | Marine eukaryotic communities from CALCOFI LINE 67, Pacific Ocean - C012_Sort48C_1 | ecosystem: Environmental > Aquatic > Marine > Oceanic | place: Pacific Ocean: Monterey Bay | collected... | reverse complement strand
CCGTGGCCTCATGAAACGTCACTTTGGCAATGAGTTGCGGCCCATGTGAGGCCGGTTGTGGCCATGATTGCATCGATATCTTCTGTGCGGGGGATTGGTCGGCCTCCTGCCTCCACCTTGTAGGGGTGGGCCGGACGACGGGTGGTGGAACAAGGTGAAGTGATATCAAGGGTAGCCCGATCCACCCGTCGTCTGGCAGTCGGCAGTGCTGCTTCCGTCGCATAGTATATACGGGAATGCATAATATTTATTAAAATTTCAGAATATTTATTAATTTTCGAATATTTGTTATTTATTTGGCATTTTCGTTGTCGCGCGGATGTGAATTTTCATTTCATGTTATTTCATTTTATGGTCATTTTGTTGTTTGGTGTTTTGTGTGGTGGCTTGGTGGGCTTAATTTGTTGCATTCCCGTTGATGGTGGCAGCGAACGTGACGGATGTGTAGTCCAACACGCGAAAAGCAAAAGCAAAGCATATATATATATATATATATATATATATTAGATTCGCATATGGCGCCTTACGGCGCCTGTGGATGCGTAAAAAGCAAAGTTCGAAGCAGTGAAGAGTCTCCGAATGTGAGATGAGTAAGTCAGAAGTGAGAACACTTCATGAGAATGTTTGGGTCGAAGCAGTGCAGTGAATTCGAAAAACAATGCACAGGCACAGTCGAAGAAGTACTGTATTCATTGTTTTTTAGAGAGGAAGGCTCAGGTGCACAGCAATGCAGTCGTTGCAAAGGACAGAAAAGCAAGTCAGATCTATGGGCAGATATAGCCGAAGAAGTACTGTATTAATTGTGTTTTAGAAGTGAAGGCTCAGGTGTAAAGCAGTGCAATGGCTTCGAAGAAAAGATAAGCAAGTCAGAAATATGCACAGGCACAGCCGAAGAAGTACTGGGTTCATTGTGTTTGAGAAGAGCAGCCTCAGGTCCAAAGGAGTGCAGTTTTTCCGAAGGAAAGACAAGCAAGTAAAAACTTTTCACAGGCACAACCGAAGAAGTATTGTATTTATTGGGTTTCAGAAGTGAAGGATCAGGTGCAAGGCAGTGCAGTGGTTGCGAAGGAAAGATAAGGAAGTCAGAACTATCCGCAGGCACTGCCGAAGAAGTACTGTATATATTGTGGTTTAACGGTAGAGGTTCATGTGGAGAACAGTGCTGTGGTGTCGAAGGACCGATAAACAAGTAAGAACTCTTCACAGGCACCGCCGAAGAAGTACTGTATGTATTGTGTTTCAAGAATACAGGCTCAGGTGCAAAGCAGTGCAGCGGTTCCGAAGGAAAGATGCGCAAGTCAGAACTATGCGCAGGCACTGCCGAAGAAGTATTGTATTCATCCCATTTGAGAAGTGGAGGCTCAGGTGCAAAGCAGTGAAAGGGTTTCGAAAGAAGGATAAGCAAGTCAGAACTATGCACAGGCCTAGCCAAAGAAGTGCTGTTTTTATTGTGTTTTTAAAGTGAAGGCTCAGGTGCAGCGCACTTCAGTGGTTTCGAAGGAAAGAGAAGCAAGTCAGAACTATGCACAGGCACACAGCCGAAGAAGTACTGTATTCATTGTGTTGTAGAAGTGAAGGATCAGGTGCAAGGCAGTGCAGTGGTTTCGAAGGAAACATACGCAAGTCAGAACCATGCACAGGCACAGCTGCCGAATTACTGTATTTTTTATTGTGTTTGAGAAGGCAAAGCATGGTAGGCCCTGTGTTTAAGGAGGGTCAGTCGAGCAAAGTATGGTCAAAGCTCGAGCGGCAGCGCAATTGACGGGCCAAACCTTGAGCGGGAGTTCATATTTGGAGCCAAACCTCGAGCGGGAACTCATGTTTGGAGCCAAACCTCGAGCGAGAGCTCATGTTTGGAGCCAAACCTCGAGCGGGAGCTCCGGTTCGGAGCTAAATCTCGAGCGGGAGCTCCGGTTTGGAGTCAAACGTCGAGCGGGAGCGCATCCGAAGCGTGCATTCGAGCAAAGTCGGATTTTTCATTTTTTCTTTCATTTTTCAGATCAAACTGCTAGCGCAACCTAATATCTAATATATATATATATATATATATATATATTCCCGATCATAAATCAATTCTCCCAACTACTTATTGATTATGTAATTTAGTGACATGCACATTTGGTTACTCTCACGGAGCCGATGGAGCCTTTACTACCACCTGTGGGAACGGAGCTGGGAGGCACAGAAGAACCGACTTATGTTCCCACCACGGTACCTGTTGGTCCTGTAGTTTCAATGTGATGCGAGTGGGGCTTATCGGAAATCACTGGGAACCTTCGAAGTTAGTTGGTCTTTACTAACGACACATTGCTTGGTTGTCAATGCATTGACAACTCATTGACGACCCCAGTTTTCAACCATCTTCAACATTCTTGGCGAACGATCGAGTTACACAATTAATTTAGTTGTCAATTAGTTTCACAATATTTCATATTAGGTTCAAACATGCAACATCCACCGCGCTTTGAAGTTATAGGTGTCGTGCTTACTTGCACAAACATTACACAGGTGAAGTTTGCATCATGTCAGCTCTCACAACAAACCCAACGAATAACATTCTAGACCGCAGTTGCCGAACACCGAACTCAAAAATAGTTCGCTGAAGACCCGCCTTACACACCTGCTGTTTTCCATGGCCCTTAGCTCTAAACACCACACTTTGTATACAGACATGTCATGGGCCCTATCTCCGAACGGGCTTCATGCATCTCATTCTGAAGCATGGTCACCCAACAGCGACATGATTGTGAGAGTAACTTTACAGAGTCCATGATATACAGCGAGCCCATAATATCATGAGTTGGAGAATGTCAAGTTATGTAGAAAACCGTTCTCGAGTTTTATGCCAGTTGGGAGCCATTCGTGGGGATGCAAAATACTTATGGGAGGTTGGCTCAGTTTTCCCCCACTAGGGCAACTCATAATGACATTCTGAGATTCATGTTGTTTGAGCAACATGTCTATGTCTCCATGTTTCCCCCCGAATGCGCTGAGAAAGCCGCCCATTATCAGAACAACCAAGCATGTGAAGGTCATGTGGAAAACACATATGCAAATCGCGGGCAGGTGACAACACGAGAGCGCCGTAACATAACAATGCACACAATGTGGGACATTTACGTTTCAGGATGCAATTCAGCAAAGCACAGTATACAATATATGTGGAAAATATTGGAGCCCGTGCCCATGCTCCGTGGTGAAAACCGTGCGAAGCAATCCACAAAGGGAGGCGTGTGGCTGGAGGGCACATGACCTCATTTGCTGTGCCATGGGTTTGTTAGGGAGTGTCTCCGATCGTACAAGTAGTGAGCGAGTATAAACTAATTTGTTTACAATGAATGTCAGTTTGGGGGAGTGAGCTCGCCCTTGGGCAGGCTCCCAGCGGAACAGTTGCATGCTTTACCTTTCCTTTTCATCCGTGACACCCTTCTGTAAGTTCCTTTGGAAAAGACAGCACATTTCAATACGATGTTGATGCTAGTTTGACGACCATGTTTCTTGTATGCTCTGCTTTCGCTTTCACTGCCCTGCCTAAAGTCGCCCTGCCTGCCTCTCGCCCCCTTCGTCACCCTTGCATTTGTTCTTTTGTTCTGTGTGTTTCTGTCGTGTGTTCGCTTGCCTGCCTGCCGCCGTGCCTCCGCGTTGTGGGTCTTCTGCCTTAGGCCCGGTCCCTCGCCCCCCTCCCGGCCTTTTGGGTCCCTGCGCGGCTGGGTTCCCGCCGACTTCCCGGCTCCCGTCGGTGGCGGTTCGTCTCTCCTTGGACTCCCCTGTGTTGGATATGCATGTGGTGACCTCTAGTTTTTATTTGTAGTATTGGATTGGTCGCAATACCGAGAGGTGGGCCGAACTTTTCCTACATTGAATGCCCTACATGCTCCGACGCATATGTGTGTTTTTCCTCAGCTTGGTGCTAAGAGGTCCCACATCTTAAGTCATACCTGCCACATCCAATATTCTCTTAGGCGGCCACAGCAGTAGGCATGTACACGCATAGGTCTGTGATTGTGGGGGTCCTGAAACTGGATTTAAAGCACTGCTGCCTGCATGAGGCCTGTGGTTTGTTCAATAATTGTAGTTGCTGTCTTTTCGGTGTCTAGTTACTGGTTTGTTCTAGGTAGTTCCAACCACAAATCCTATGCAGCTTTAGTTTGGCTTACTTTATGCATATTTCCCATCCCCCTCTTGGTACCACCAGTGGCAAAGAAAGGGTCGAGTGGTACCACCTTGGTTGTCTTCCCTTCCATGGCGGCCATCATTGCTGTAGTCTCCCACCTCTTGTATACTTTGTGTCTTGAGCGGATTTAAGGTCCCGGGCATTTCGCCAGAGTCGAAATGATCAACACGTTTGTAGATCCACCCGAAAGGACGACACCCAGTCAGTTGGCTCCCCGATATCTTATTAAAGCCGTTGGCCCGCATAGTGGGTGTTGTAACGCCGTTTGCTTGTTGGTTGTTTGCCGGCAGGCCTACAGCTCTGAGTATGGCCATGAATCTTACATGGGTTGGGAAACTGGTGGTATTGAGAACTAGGGCGTTCATCGGAGGCTACAAGATTACAAACAAGTATGTTGATTGGATGGACTTCAGACCAAACGGCATACAAGTGTCATACAATGCTTATAATTGCTTCAGATGTTCGTGAAATCCTTTATCAGGGAGTGTGAGAAAATCGATTGGTTGCGAAACGATAGTTGTGCGCAGGGCAGCCCCAACACGTGACCTCGGCCAACATTGAAAAGAAGCGTTGCTACGATGTGGTAGGAATGTCACATTTCAGAGATGGATCAAGTAGTCTCAAAACACACCATACAACACACTTCAATCAGCATACAAAGCGTTTGTCACACATATTCTCTTATCGTGTCACCGGTTTGCTACAATTCCTCCAATGTTTTTTCGCATTTCAAGGTTCCTTGCGTTTTCATGTGCTTCCCTGCCCAATCCTTGTAGGAGCAATCCCGTGCAAGGGGCACCTTCCAAAAAGAACATATGCTAAACCGAGCTCCGCTGGAATGATTCCCTACACCAAATACAGGAAACCCATGTGGCAAGAGCGGCTTCGCATATGCTTCACCTTTATTTCATAGTTCTTGAATATTGACTCACCAGTGTTGCCAGCTGTCTAGACGTCATTTTGATTTCGCATTCATATGGGCACATCTGTCTCATTTATTGGTATTGGTTTGATTTTGCAGGAAACCATCCTTTCCATTAGGGGTTTGAACTTACGTCCCAATCCAGCTTCTAAAGCTAGTTCTCGATTGTGCCACGTTTTTCCAACACTTGGGCTCAGTGAGTGAATAGATTAACTCTGAGCAGTGTTATCTGGGCAAGGTCGACCGTGTCACCGAATGCTGAGCACGTTGCCTTATCTCTATCCTTCTCATTTTGGTTACATCATAGTTTATATATGGTTCTCATGTATTGCTTAAGAGGCACTGTTACTGTTCCACGTCACAGATGTCCCAAGTTGTTTGACGAATATGCAATTGTTTTGCAATTGTTCCGAGGATTGTTGAGTCGATTTCAATTAACATTATCAGAGAGTGTCATCGGTTTCAACATTCATTGTTAATTTCTATCTCGAATAGAAGTGAACACAAACAGTTCAACGTGAAACACACTTCTGTTTTTATTTGTTGTTCGAAGCACACAGTGTAAGAACACTTGGAAACACTGGCAACACCATTTCACTATATTGAGCACAAGTGATTGACATTCGGTGTCAGGGGCCAGGGACCCGTAAGGTATATATCTATATCTAGCTCTTTATGATTATCTAGGGATGCATAATATACTTAGTATATATCACACGTCTAAGATATACAGTTTACATATATACATAATACATAATGGTCTATCATATAATATAATATAGTATAAAACATACAATCCAAAAGTCGTGTGTGTGCAGCAAAGGATAGAGGCAAGCTCAATTTTCCTAATAGTGCGCAAAGAAATCTGCGTTCGAGCTGATCAAGATGGCAGCTTGTCAATGTGAGCAAAAACACATGGCATGATTTCAGCGTGTTGGTGTGCAGCTTAACGGGTGTCAGCACATTTTCTAATGTGGTTGTGAGGGTGGCAGTGACACTTTGTGCATGCCAAGGTTTGCAGGCGCCACGCACGCACACTCCTACATTCCATGGCAAAAATATAGATGTGAGTGTGTATGCACGCTTTGCGTGAATGTGCACACAGTACCCATTGGCGCGATGGCCTGATGCACTTCCCTTGACACGATGGCCTTCACAAGTTCTCTCAAACACGGGCGACCTTAATGGAAGGTTACCTTTTGTGTGTGTGCTTGTTGACAGATCTTATGTGCGAAGGTGTTTCATTCGGGCAGCAATTGTGCCATGCTGATATCAACTCTTGTAAGCATGCAGTGATAACGACAGGGCAAGCCTGCAATTTCCTGCATATGCACACAATAGCAAGGCAAACAACACATCATTGCATGTTTGGTTGCAGGTAGACATTTTGCATATGCATCCATACTTTACAAAACCCATTTCTGATATGGTTTTCTTTATAGTCCTAGTCGAGAGAGCCGTTCCATTCTAAATTCCAAGTTGGCTAAGATGCGGGCTCTCCGACTCACCACCAAGTGATGCGCAACGAAAGTGAGGCAAGAAAGTTAAACTAATACATGATGTTTTTTTTATTCGTCGTACAGCTTTCACAGTTGCACAGTTGCAAGTTTTGAGATTGTCACATGCATTCGGTACAGTTGAAACTGTTGATTGGGTCAAAATGGTGCTCAAAAGGGCAGCTTGAGCTTGACCTAGGCCTCTGAGTCACCTAGGACTCACAGGGTCTGCCCAGGCACTACACACACGGGCCACATCAAGATGAGAATGTAAAACATTAAAAAACGTTACCATCAGGGACATATGACTGTTACCCCCATGACAAACAAGGGTTTCGCGAGTAAATAAGTATCCTCCGTTGCTAATTCTGAAATCAGCATCCCCAAACGCGTGCAACATCTCGAAGCGCGTGCACATGAACCACCCAGATTATATTTGGATCAATTTGACAGGTATCGGGGGATGCCAAACTGTGAAATTGTTGAACACATGTAGGCTGGCCGTTGGTGGCGGGAATTGCAAAAGGCAATTACTGTGTTTGTCGCGGATTGTATACAAAATCTGGAAGTTTTTGTAGTTGATGATTTATATAACTTATTATGACATCGTTGGAAAGCCACTGTTCCATTATGTGGTGTATTTGCAGCTCATGCAGTGCTTCTGAATCTCTTGGTGCTTCAAGTACTGTGATTGAAAACGCTTGTCGATGTGGTTGAGCCCACTGATTTATCTCCACCACGCTTCACCTTGCTCTGGGCTGCTCTTCGAATATGCATGTGCAGCCGCACACATGGATTGAATGTTCAATCATCGGGACCTGGATTCAGCTTTGTATCTCATTTGCTTTTGAGAGTCATATGCTTTATAACAGCTTTGGAGCAATCCGAGGCAACATTCACATCAGTTTGTCTGTGTCTGTCTTTTTCATAAGTATATCTGTTACCAAATGGGGAACATATCATCATAATTTCATATCCATTGCTCTAGTCATGAATGCACGTACACAATACCCATATATATACTTAGTCAAAACAGTTGTGAGAAGGTAGTTTTCCATATTTGTGGTGGATGGGTGATACCTGTGTATTTCCGGCCAGGCTTGTTTCAGGTTTTTGTTCGGTTCTATTCGGGTTGATGGGGCCGACGGGCACCGTTGGCTTACGCTGTCCGGTCTGAATCAAAGTGTTTCATTTTCCGGCGACACAGTTCACATATTTCCAATTTCTGTCACTCCCAAAGCAACAGAAGGAACAGGGACATATCAATCATCCTGCTCTAAACTAAGCAAGAATGTTTGTGGTTGTGACAGTCGTGCTATACGCGCATCTATATATATATATATATATAGATAGTTCAATATATATATATAGTGTATGTATACATTTCCAAGAATTGTGCATACTTTTCCTATGTTTCCTGCAACTCTTGCAGAGTCTAATCAATTCAAAGCAAATTTTGTTGGGTCTTTTTTGGGATGTGTTCATACATCCCAACATAAGTTGCTTTGAATAGCTTTGGATATATTGGTAGATCCCCAATATAATTTGTTTCGATCGATCACATAGCTAAGTGTGTAGTGCGGCACCAGTGCATTGCTAGGCTGGTGCGGATGGTGGTAGCACGAACCAGCCCGCAGGTGACAATCTTGGCCGAATCCAAGTGACGCCCGGGGCCCAGGCTTCACCGTACATGATGGCATACAAGCCCGTTCTATATATCTCTCTATATATACATATATATATATATATATATATATATATATATATCGAAGGGGGGCTTTTGTGTCATGTGTGTTCAGCATTCGCTACAACTTTCCATGTGCAAGCACACACATTCATACAGTTTCTATTCCTATATTGCGATTCACCGAGCAACTTCTTCATAAACCCTTATGACAGTGTAATGGGTGTCCCTCCGAAATGATATAGAACACCAGTCGGCATAAACACTGTATCGTGGTATACATAAACAGAGCATTAATTTGCAATTCGCCGGCCTCAACAAATTAGAAATGCTGCAATGTGGGGTTTCCGGCGGCTAGAACACATGCGGTGAAATTAGCCGGCTAAGCAGCGAATTTCGCCGACTCATTTGCGGTCCCAAGGCCGCCATTGGGAGGGAGATGGGCTGCGACACCTCCACAGCTTGTTGCAGGGATTTCGGGGGCGCCAGGCCCCCAAAACACGACGAATTCGAAATGCGACAAATTATACATGAGGCCTCTGTATATATATATATATATATATGGATGCATACAAAGCCGATCGTATCCAGGTATATTGTTGGTTGTATATACAACGGGAGAGATATTATGTGATTGCAGTTTGATGTTATGTGTTAAGGATTCATCAAGACAAATTGGATCATCAGCAATCGTGGTGCAGGAGATCTCATATCATGCACATTAGCAATCCACCATTATCTACCATTCTCACGGGATTGGGGAAGATTTGGGCCTCCTCACTACACTAAGGCCACCTGCGAACAACTTCGACAAGCAAAAGTGCGCCCCTGGCCGTGTCTTTGCGAGCCACAGCAGTGCTTCGTGCACTGCATGCTTGCTTGCATCCAGTTGTGTTTTTTGTAATAGTTGTTGCTCCGGAGATGTGGTGTTACTATCGCATGTATGCATCCGTTTCGAACCTATATTTGAAATGTAATCACAATGCCTGCACAGTTTCAAGGTTATCCGATTCAATGTGTAATTTGCACGAGCGGCAGTATTGAGGAGTGTTCGTTTAATGATTTCACACACACACTTGACACACACATATATATATATGTCCCACATAAATAACAAATACAAAATGTATATTACGATAATACATATCATCTGTGTTTGTTGTTGTTCACATATGTTGAGTCGTTGTTTCATACACTTCAACATGTATACTAATCATTCAAAGCCTATCTTCGATAGTGCATCATACTATATGAGTTGACAAGATTCAAGGGAGGACACTTATACCCGACGAGGTGGTTGGGACCGGTTGCTATGCGATCGCAGCATATCTACACGTTGTTTCCCAAGTGCGGTTGTACTTGTCAAGAGCATCGGGGAACGAACACCCAAATACAGTTTAGTATGTTCAGAATTATAATGCCATGGAGCTGCAACCTTAGACACCGGATAAGGGATGGAGCTTGTATCAATGCAGTTGAAACGAGGACACCGTTGTCCAGCTGTAGTTTATTATGACTAGCACCCCACAGGGACCTCATGATTTGCGAGGCATGGAATGGTACCGGAGGAGTTGAGGAATGTGGGCTCGCATTGGCAGTCACGCTTTGCTGCTGCAGCATGTAATGTGGTGGACGCAATGAATTCATGCTTAGGCTCCTCTCTCGCGGTGATTGTTTTACACCTGTGGCCAGCCACAACACAAATCACTAAAAGGTGTTTTGCAAAAATAGCAACACACAACACATCTCTCTATGTAACTACATATGTATACATACAAATGACAGTAAGGATTGAATCAAATACACAATCATCAAGGAATGCACGCTTAGCGCTTCCCACACAATTAAACAGCACGTATTGACACAACCCAGCTCTTCTGATACTTCAGAGTGGGCCTTCCCGACGGTCTGACCCCCCCCTCCTCACCACATTTAGCCTTTGTGTCACGTGTCAGCTTGCGGGTCTGTGGCATACTTAAATCACTTGATGCCAGATGAAATATGTGAGGCCATGCGGCTTGATGTGGGCCATGGTTTCAGTTTGCTGCAAACGAATCATATGATAATTTCTAAGTTTGTTCGTGCTCAGTTTATGGTGACGGCCTTTTCCCTTCCCAACAAATTAACAAGGTGAGCGACACACATGAGAGCAGTGTGAAACACAAGAGGGGAACACATGGACAACATGTGAGCAAACGCGAACACACACATGTGGGAGAACACAATAATGTGAAAAGGTGTGAAACCATGTGAACAAATGTGCCACACATCTAAATAGTGTGAACAAATGTGACACCAATGCCAGACCAGTGAGCAAGTGAGTTCAAGTTAGAGAAAATGTGAGAACAATGTGAGAACAATGTGAGACCAGGTGAAACAACGTGAGAGCAAGTGAGACCTTGCCCCTTTCCCTTGCCCAACCCCAAATCTCCTATCCATCAGCAGCTGGCTCTATCGGGATTCAGTATTGATCAACAATGTTAGTACTGACCTTTGTTACCGGTTTCAAATCATTATCGAACATTGGTTCTGAACCAATGTTGTTATTCTTCCATCGCTCATCGTCGTTTGTCATCAACCACAGAGACAGATTTATCGGTGTGTGCGATCCATTCCTATGGCATGTCGGCAGTGCACAGGTCATGCAGTTGTTGAGCTATGCACATTTTTATGATTCACCATTGGCGGCGATGTCCTTAGTTGGTGTCCATCTGCTGTTTGTAATTCATCTGGCAGCCCTGCACCAAGCACTTGATGGCTATTCTTAACGGGGCGAAATGTTCCCCCTTAGAGGGCATTTGGCAAAGCATGCAGTGATCGAACAACGGGGTTTCTTGTCTTGCTTGCTTTCGATGTGTAACATGTCGTGTCACATGTAGAACACTCGACCTTGTTATCGGCCGCTCTCTACAAATCTGGGAGGGTTCAGCACACAAAAACATACGCAATAATAAAAATAGCATGTGTGTTGTTCGGTGATCTGGGGCATACTTAAAGATATTTGCTCCTCGACTTAGCATGCAACCGTCACTATTGCTTTATTGAAGCATGCCTCCTGAAGCCATTATCTGTAGGAGCATCAGATGCGCTTATGCTGCATCAACGGGTATCATGATGCATTTGCAGCTTGTTCCGCCTTAGGTGCACCAATACTCAAGTTGAGTTGGGTGTCATGTCTTCATATATAGTTGTATTTTTCATGTGTCCGCCTATTGAATTAGGCTTAGGCAGCAGAACCAAGGCCGACCTGTTCAACGATACAGCTATAGCTGATACACCCACACCTCTGATTGAGACACGATGCCACTTCCAACAACACTCCTGCAGCTCCTGAACATGAAGGAGCAAGAGCCTTTCGACCATGTAACCGAGCTTAGTTTCCGATTTCCAATAAGTGTGTGCATTCGTTTCCTCGGGAAACATATTTCCGACAGAAACAAAAAGTGCCTGCGGCGGCGACAAGGGTCCACCCAATGTTTTGTAGATTTCCCAAACATATATTGCCGCTGAGAAAGAAGTGGCTACGGCAGCTGACATACCCTCCACAATAGGTACATGTATATTTCAATGGTAGTCTTATGTATCCATGCCCCCGGCTTTCCAACAGGTCAATTTCTTAATATTGGGGCCTCTGAAATAACTATGAGGTCAACATTGTCATCATCAATAGACTGGTTGCGTCCATTCTGTACACATTTATTGCCTATAGCCTCGGTACGCTTCCATTGACAATCATAGGATTTAGACAGTGAGTTCCGTGCACCCACATGTGGCGTTGTCCAGCACTGCATATGATCCCTTATGTCATTTTCTGAAGGGTAACAGCTCTCTCTTCTTATATAAAAAGGGCAACAGCTCAGCTCTCGCTTTCTAAAGGGCCAACAGCCTGCAGGCCTGCTAAGAAACTCCCAACTCTGGGCCAGCCCCTGGAATTTCTTATTTCCCCTCGAAAACGAGAGGCTCGATTTTGAAGATTAGTTACGAAATACGAACACTAAAATAAGAAATTCGAGTTTGGAGGCTCAGACAAGAAACTGATTTTGAGGGGCTCAATTCCTGATCAAAAAGTTTATTATTTGTCTGCCTCCCTATATATAATATATACCTATATATATATATATATATAATCAATGTGCTTGTTTCATGAATATACGTCCACCCTGATAAATGTGTGCTTAAGTATTCATGAATGCTTGTACATGTTGAATTACGCGGCTATGGCGTCAGCCAGACTGAACTTGCATTTGAAACAGGTTTCAACATCAAATGTGTGTATACTTTAATTCAATTAATATCGATTTCAAGAGATGCAGCAGATATATTTGAACGAACATCAAAACATATGCAACAGTTCTGTTGATATACAGGGTACCCGTTTTTAATCCGTGGTGGGTTTGTGGGGCGGGGGGGTGGGCATTTTTTGGCATCCGCGTCGCACCCTGTTCATTTGTTTTTTCACTAGGTGTTTTTTGGGAGGATGCAAATATCAAACACACGTGTGCCAATGACGAGGCACAAGGGGGAGATGGCGAAGGCTGCCGCCCCTTGTTTCGCCCATTGCGTCGGCTTGCATGGGCATGGTATTGGCATCCCTCCACCATTTCGAAAAAACGGAGCGCAACTTTAACGCAAGAAGGTTCTAAGCCCACAAATTCCAAATGAGCAAAGTCCAGCATGAGTGCAATTTGACATGCATCCTTTTGTTTCTCTTTTTTTCTCTCTCTCTCTCTCTCTCTCTCTCTCTCTCTTTGTACATACATATATATGTACATACATATATATATATCATTGACCGTGCCTAGTTCTTGGCAACGGCCTACATTTTGCATACTTTTATATATGTTCACAGTTTGTGACAAATTTGTTTTTGCATCATGCTCATATGTTCGGAACACCACCCCAAAGGTCGTGTATGGACTCCACATGTTTTCCCATATATATATATACACATGTATACGGGCATATATGTATATATTGTGTATATATATGTATGTTTAACCTTTCTGATAATCTTCCCCACATAACAATCAAGTACCGTTTCTTGTGGCAACATATCTTCATGTGGGAGCAGTGGGCCAGGATACTTTGTCGTTGCAGAGAACTTTAATTCGGTTTGAGAACAGGCCAACACATCAGAAACCAGAAAAGGCGAACCGAGCAACTGAACCTTCAAAATCAATTCGGACAGGCAAACTTGTTTATAGATACATAAATATGTGTATATATATGTATATATATACTTCTTCTTATTTGAGCCTTCCCCCACATACTACTTTGAGGAGTGCACAAGGTCTTCTACGAGTTGCAAAAATCCTGAGTACTAAAATGCGCAAGGTCTCGCAGCGCACAAGTGAAGCACAAGCACTGGCTCAAGTAATCAAGCCAGGCGCACCCTAAGGTAGCTCTGGGTGCGCGGCGCACCGGCAACGGGAGTTGCCCGCTCAGGCGCCAGCGGGGCGCCAGTGCCGCGCGCAGCGCGGCGTCCACAAACCGGCGGTGGGGGCCTCCACA
>Ga0099797_101270_pt1 | contig 13800 bp, 11 predicted proteins | sample Uncmet_Sort48C_1_FD_89871 | JGI IMG/M metagenome (GOLD analysis project Ga0099797, IMG submission 89871) | Marine eukaryotic communities from CALCOFI LINE 67, Pacific Ocean - C012_Sort48C_1 | ecosystem: Environmental > Aquatic > Marine > Oceanic | place: Pacific Ocean: Monterey Bay | collected... | reverse complement strand
CGAAGCTTTCAGAAAGAGCCCAGAATGACGACATGACGTCCTCCATAGCAGGCGAGGACCAAGGAAATCTCATTGACGAACTATACAAATTTTACGGGACAGAAAAACGACAAAAGAAGAATCTCGAGAAGGAGCTGGCTGATCGAGCCTTGAAGAAAAAGAAGCGAGCTTCATTGCAGCAGGCCAAATCAGCAGACGCTGACTCTCACCAAGCTGCTAACGATACGAAACTTGCTGGTGGGCTCCGACGCAAGAGTGAAAATACTGCAAGTAATGCTGGTAAAATCAAGCAGAAAAAAGTTGTTAACATAGCAGACCTCACGGACGGATCCGACTCTGAGTCTGACCCGGTCGATTGGTCGATCAAAAAATACAGCAAGCAAAAATCCTCGTCAACATCTACAGCGTCTGCAGCGTCTGTAGATCTCTCTGCTTCCGCCGAAGATTCATCGCTGGCTGCTGAATTCTATCGGTGTTTCGTCGAACAACGTCAACCGAATATGGAAACGATCAATGTCCAAATTGCAAATCAAGGCGCGATTAACGAGCTGTATAGGGGGAAGACAGCGTTGCAGTGGTTGGGATATTTGGATTTTCTCGACAAAAGTACAAAGGGAGATTTGCAGAAGCTTTTGAAACAATCTGGCGCAAAAGACAAGATGGGGGCAATAATGGAAAACGTTTTAGACAACAATAGCAATGTTGGAGTGAATGGAGAAGGAGTGGAAGACGTGATGGCTGAGAAAAAAAAACCAGCAAAGCCATTAAGTAGCAAGGTTAAAGCGAAGAATGCAGCTGGTGCTGGTGGTGTGGTTGGCGCGAAGAAGCCGCTAATTGTAAAGAAGAAAAGTAGTTCCGGTGCGACAACTTGGCAAGTATAAATGATGATGTTTTTGCCTGTGTAACATTTGCACAGGTGTTTGAATTGATAAATAAGAGTGATTTGAAAAACTCAAAAAGTATATGCATGTCAATTGTCAAAAATCTATATTGCAAAAAATTTTCCTATTGTGTGTTGTGATTGAATTTCGTTGCATATTGCGGCGAAATTGATATTATGAAATAAGAGATTTGTAGTTGACGTCGTCGAATGAGACGTCAGAACCCTATAAAATGATTCTACAAGAACAGTCTTCATGTGTGAATTTGTAAAATTTCTAAGAGAGTTTTCGATCAACGGAGCCGAAGATATGGGAATTGACAACATTTGAGTTTCTGCATTTATGCCTGCATCAAAATTGACTATGATACCCATGATTGAAGCTTATCACATTAGACCAGTGTTTACAGAGAGTAACATCGATTTATTGTTATTGATTGAAAAAGGTTTTTAGCATTGATTATCATTCATTTCATCAAGTATCGAAATTTTTCATGGAGTAAACTACGTAAACATATCCATTAAGTCATTGCATCTTCAAATGCTAGTAAAAAAATCCACGTAAAATCGACATTTAGTAATGGTTTAAATCTGAAATTCATTGTCAAATAAAATTCATAGTTGGTAATAATTAAAAGGTGACGATTGTACAGTAGTATCGGCATCTCTAATGCGATTGTATAGTATAGTCTTTTTGTGTTGGCGATTGAAGTTGTATTTTGATTGGATCTATTGTGATGTGTGTAGTAGTGTAGTCTGTTGTTTGTTGGGGAATCAAATGTCATTAGGGAAGGTTGGAAACATCGAAAAATATAAATTCTCAAGGCGCAATAGCAAATGTATTTTGTCTGAGGTGGCAAGAATGAATATTCTGGGACAGACAGAATTTGACTCTCAAAATTGTGATGGAAGAGGTCGCCGCCTTCCTCAGTAAGTGCATGATGTGTATGTATCAAATCTGATCATGCAGTGTTCAGTGTCTTGGTGTATTTTGCGTTTCTAGTCGGATCTGACCATTTTTGTCATGGCTGTTTCCTCATTGAAAACAAAAAACGATCATTATTAATCCTTGATCCGTCGAAGCCGGACCCAATTGTTCTTTTCTGAATTTTTTGAGTTGGATGAGGGTATAATTAGGGTTCGTTCATGATTTTCGTGGCTGGGTGGACATTCGGTATGAAATGGAGAGTGGAGTGATGTATTGAGACAGATCCTATCAGATAGAATTTGTTGACGACAAGTCAGGCAACAAGTTTCTCTTTTTGCGATGTGATCAAATGATGATTTTGCAATGAATAGGATGTCCTAATATTTTTTTAACATTCATACCGTAGTAAGTTACAACAAGTTATTCAAAGTGTTGTTGTTTGTCAAATTGTCATACAGTTTTTTTGTTTTAAGATCGATAATTCTAGGAATCTAGTTTTTGCCGTGTTTTTTGCAGTAGTGAGAAATGTTTTTCAAAGTTCAAATCGATATGTCCGTCCGCATCTTTTCAGTAATAAAATGATCGCAGCATCCGTGGATATAATCTAATTGAAGAATCATATAGGCCAATATTTCAGCATCAACGCATGGTCAACAGCGTTTATACGTCCTCGTTTTCTAGAGTTCCACGACAATTGGCAAAATCATGGAGCGAGACGTTTTCCTGGCGACACGAAATTACGACCACAGTATTGATTCATTCGTAGTTTTCTCAGGTCAATATGGTGATACAGTTCGTATAATTACGTCTAGCAATGTAATCGACCATTGTTGAAGAATCAATAGGCAACATCCAAAATTTTTCGGAATGGGTGGATGTATTGGTGCACTACAAGCGTATCGTGATAAGAAAGACGGTCAAGATCCCAAAGGGGCAGGCACCGACAAACCTGGCCCAGGCGGAGCAAAAGACTACTCCTTGGACACATCCACATGGTCTCTAGACGATCTCGTTACCACCGGTATACAGGAGGCACAATGGGCACAGTCCGCGAAGAACCCTCGGAAACGCGAAATGCACATACTACGCGCGAGGGAACTATTGACTGCAGCGTTGGAACGAGGAGACCCGCACCTGCAAGTGCATTTGAATGCAGTTTTACAGAAAATCGGCGGACCTCTGCACACACCGAACAATACGAACAAGAACGCAAGCAACACCGTTGTTGGTGGGGGCCCTGGTAACGCGAATTTGAACGATCTGCGTGGCGGTGGGAATCCCGGTGGCGGTGGAGAACAAAACCAAAATTTACAGCAACAGCCTAATGCTAGTGTCTTGTCTGAATTGGGGCCTGGCGCAGCGGGGCTGCAGGGGACGTTAGGCGATGACAGTGGTTTCGGTGGGGGTGGGATGAAAGTCTCAGGCTCGCCGGACGACGATGACTCGAGTAGTGAAGAGTCGAAGGAAAATGTACCACCATCGAAAAACTCAGCGAAGCAAGGCGACTTATCGAAGCCGAGCAGCAAACAACATATATCGACGACAGCGCAAGTCCAAAATGAAGCTAGCGCAACCATGGGCCCCGCTGCAGGGACCAGTGGCGCTGCACATGGGGGCATTGGCGGCAGCACCAAGCAGCACGACAATCAACTACCCCAAAAACGTCCGAGCATCATCAGTCGCGGCAATATTGCAGGAACAACAGGTGAAAACGCCAATGCCAGTGGAATACTTCGAGACAATATCAACGCTACCAATACTATACCAAGTAGTGGCGTGACGAATCCAAGCGGTAGTAATGCGCCCAATAGTGGCATAGCTGGACAACCACGTAGCGAAGTTGTAACAGAGGACGCGGAAGAAGACGTAGAGTACTCTAGCGACGAACCGAATTCCGACGAAGATGGATCGGTTGCCGACCCGCAAACGAATCCATCGACCATACAATACGAAGAGCTACGCGAAAAGTCGCAATATCTGCTCTCCGGTCCAAGTCAAGATAGTATAGACGGTATTACGGCTGTGAACCTTGAAAAAAGATCCGGGAACCGGTCGAAACGAAGCAACCGACCAAAGCCAAACGCTGGCGATGCTGATAACAACAATGAAGACACTGAAAATGTAGATGGACACTCGCAAAATTCATCATCATACGCGCGAAATAGTAAAAGCGATTTAGACAAGATTCAGATTAACGTAGTGAATGAAGCTGGTGAAAACGCTGGCAATGTGGATCCGAAAAAGTCTGGCGAGGGAGTAGAGGGCCAGGCTGGTGCGGACGTAGCTGCTCCACCGACGGACAAGAAACCCGCAGGAACGCCGATTTTGAATGCAGCGCTAAAAGGATTGAAAAAAGGTGTGACTGCCGTTACAGCAACTGTCTTCCCGAGTAAGTCAAAAAAGAAACCAGACGATCCCGCCACGGATACAAAGGAAAAAGTTCCACCGACTGTCGAACAGCAACTTCAACAACTTGCGAAAACCGGAATTGGTTCGGGCACAGGGCAGAACACTGCCGACGAAAACGCCGACGACCCAAATCAAGACCATTCTGGAAATACTAAAAATGTGATTGGCCGCCGATCCAGTGCAGCCGGGAGTAAAACTCGAGTATTGACAGCACATCCTAGCCATGCGACAAGCGGGGCGCCGAGTGGTGGTAGTCCTGCGACAGGTGGTGGAGGTACGACAATAACACATTTGACGCCACGAGCGCATTTAGAAAATGTCGATATTCCAACGCTGGTGGCACCTGGCGGCGAAAGTCGCGTCAGACAGAAGGGGAAGAAGAAGTTGACTGCAGACCACGGGAGTAAAGATCAAATGACACCCGCTGGAGTAGCGGCCGTGCCCACATCAAATATAAGTCTGCAACAACAGCAAAGCACCAGTACTGGCACCGGGAAAACTCCACTTGGTAGCGGTGGTAACAACACACCACGTCAAACGCCACCACAACCGACTTTGCAGAACGCTACTCCGGTGGTGATGCAAGGAGGGGCTCAACCAAGCGAGACACTAGGTGCTAAAATGAATGAGAAACGCAAAAAGAGAGACACAGAGAAAACAAAGAGGGAGAGTGGTCAGGCAAATGCAGGTGTTGCAGCAGGAGAACAAGGACCGAAAGTATCCGGCGATATCAATCCAGAAGAGCACATGCCGATTTTGGCGTCGAAGAAAAGTAAGAATCGCGGCAGCGAAACAGAGAGCAAGAGACGCAGCGAGGGCGGAAATGCGTTTCCACAGATTGCTCAAGACGGGACCGCGTTTGCAGGTCCAGGCATTTTCAATACGAACATACCAGAATATTCCACGAGTTTAGGTCAGCAACAGCAGCAAAGTAATTCGATGGGTATGGCCGCGGCGCAGAATCCTCAAAACAATCCGTTAGTGGACGAATTGCGAAGACTGCAGATGGCATTGGAGCAAGAGAAACGCGCGAAAGACGAGGCTGAAATGGAGGCAGAGCGACTTCGCGACGAAGCCACACGAGCAAAACAAGTGACTGTGCAGTTGCATGAGAAATTTCGGAAAATTGCGAGCGGTAATCCACAACAAGTGCGGAAAACGGGTTCTGGACGCAGCACGACAAGTGTCAGCGGTCGAAATACGCCTCGACAAGGTGGACTGCAACCCGGGCAGCAGACATCAACTAGCGAAGGCGGGACGACAATCGTGACAGGAATGGGAACATCAACGAATGATGGAAGTCAAATGAATCCTCAGCAGATTGGAATGACACAGTTGACAGCGTCGACAGGTTTACAGAATATGAATATGCAACAGCAGATGCAGATGAACAATAACTATCCGCAAAATTTGAACAGTCGATACACGCATAGTCGAACAAATACAAATTACAGTCAGCAATCTGGACCTGGGGCACCTGGAACATTGCACTCACCGCATGCAGAAACTCAAAGCTCCGACCACAGTTCTCAAAATCAAGTCATGAACCCAATGCAACTGATGCATATGCAACAGATGGGGCAAATGCCGGTTCAGCAACAGGCACCGCAGCAGTTTAACACGCTTCAGGAAAAAGAGGCAGCCAAAGAGCAAAGACGGTTAGAACATATGCAAAGAAGGGAAATGCGAAAACAACAGGCCGCGGCTGGTATGGCTGGGGCGCAACCTGGACAGGGAGGAGACGAATCAATGGTTCCTCGGCAACCCAGTATGCAGCAGCAGCAGCAACAGCAGCAGCAGTTCAATCAAGGAGGCGGTCCAAATTTTGGCGCGCCGGGAAACAATGAGGTATATGGATTTGTGGTTGTGTGGCCATTGCAATTTACAAGACTTTTGAACTTAATAATATCTAGTCAGTCTGTGATTTGATTTCATCATTATAAGTGACGTTCTAGTGGCATGATTGCATTTTTACGATTCAAAAAATTTCCCACAGTTCTTTTCCAATCCATTCGGAGACACTGCACCATTCGGCAGTGGTGCTCAATTTAGCCACAATCCTTTCGAAGCAGCTGGGTATTCAGTGATGCGATTGGTTTCAATTTGCATTGATTCTGTATTAGTGTGTAAATTTCAGTTTCAGAAGCATGATTCGGTCGAAAAATTGGGTCCTACAAAAATTAAATCACACTGGACGCACAAGTTTAAAAGTAAAATTCCAAATTCAAAACCAACCAAAAAACCACAAAAAAAAAAAACAGGCAAAACCGACAAAATCCACAACAAGCTGTACCTAATCCAAACGAAAACATGATGCAGCAACCAGTTTCACCTTCTATGGCTCATCTGGGCAACCCGGGAGGTGCAAACATGGCTGGACCATTTTCGCCGGATCACAACGCAGCTGCTGCCGCCGCAGCTGCTGCGGCCGGACAGGCAAACATGTACAATCAACAAATGGCCCAACAGCAAGGAGCACCGCAAGGTTTTAACGACGGTACACAAGGGTTTGGTGATCAACAAGGCTTCAATGATCCAAGTCTAAACTATTCTAACACTGGACCTCGAAACGTTGCAACAGTTACATTGCAAGGTGTGACTCCACAACAAATCCAACAGATGCAACAGCAAGGCATGACTCCACAACAGATACAGATTCAAATCCAGCAACAGCAGCTGCTGGAACAACAAATGCAACAGCAAGTTCAACAACAGCAGCAGCAAGAAGCTGCTCAACAACAACAAGGACAACCTCCCGGTGTACCTCCCGGCACAGAGAACAACTATGGGCAAATGCAAAATCAACAACAACAGCAGCACCTGCAAAATCAACACAACCAGCAAAATCAAAACAATATCCATCACAATCCATGGCGACACCTACAACAGCTACAGCTGCAAGAACAGCATTTGATGGAACTGCAATTGCAACAACAGCAGATGCTTGAACAGAAAGCGCGTGATGAGAAGTTTGTCCACAGGAGAATGAACATGAACATGACTGCGATGAACAATGTTGACGTTATGAACGACTATGAAATGGCAGCTTGGCAACAGCAACAAGGTGGAGGTCCATGGGGACCGGGTGGTACGTCCGGTGGTATGGCCACCGGTGATCCGTTGAGCGCGTCGCAATCTGGTTTGCGGAAAGTCCGTTCATTCAGTTCTCTACCAAGCCAATACGAACTTCCGAGTGCGCCAGGATCTCCTGCGCCAAGTCATTTGAGCGGCCGGAGTACGACACGAAGAAGCCAAACGCAAGGTCAAGGAGCGCGGGATAAAAGGAACACGAGGGTAGATGCAGACGACGTTCATTATGATGATAGTGCCTCTGTGACTCGCACGCAGTCGCAAATGATAGTGGGAGGTGTACCTACTGTACCGATGACGCCGAAATTGGCGGCGGCAATGAGCGCTGCGACTGTGAACACGGGCGCAAGAGAAAACATGGTGACTGTGAGAATTTTGAACGGCGTCAATGGCGAAGAGCATGCGAGATTTCAGGTTACTAGTTGGATTTGTTTGTTGAGTTTTCTTGTTGTCAGTTGAGATTTGAAGTTGATGACAGGGTGTTTAAATTCAGTTCTAGCCATCATGATTTGTATTATGCAAACAACACCAAACCATTCAGGCCCCATGCAACTCTTCTATGACGCCCTCCTACTTCTCTCAAACATTAGATCAACTGTCTCAGCACCATTCTGGATTTGCAATATCGCAACTCCATTGGCTCCGTATGCTGGATCAAAGTAAAGGAGGTCAGAGTGAAAGGAAAAATTGCGATCACCGCATGATGTCCGAGATTATCAAAGATGTGCAGATAAGTCAAATATTGCTTTGCACTATTCCGATTCCTCCGCCAAGTTCGTTGCCAATAGTAGACGGATTAAAACTCAAAACATTGGAACCAAGTACAATCAATGTTCCGATGAACTTGTTGAGCGCGAAAGAGCTGCAGAAAAGCAATTTGAAGGACATCTTCAAGGTATTAGTGGTTTTGCAATGTTTATAGCTTGTCAGATTTTTCAATATTGATCTTCAATTCACAATTCACAATTCCATCCGTCGGTCTCCGGGATATCATATGCCAGTTGCTCAGAGAATCTCGAGTTGAAAAACTACAAAAATCCAACCTACACAATACAGGTCCGTCTAGATACATCCCTCTTAGATCCAGCCGCTTCGTATTCGATTGCTTTCACTGATCAGTGGACCAATCAATCTTACACCGCAGAAGTGATCACAAAAAAGAAAAAGTCCGTCAATTTCACAGTGCCCAGGCAAATGCTCGCCCTACTTCGACAAGAAGGCAATGTGTTGTTTGATGTGCATCTTTTGGTCAACGACAGTGGCGACGGACAAGGAAAAAAGCGAAGTGAAAATCGAAGAGCATTGACTCTGATAGCCAACAGCGATAAAGACGACGATCAAGTCACGAGCTCGTCGAATATGAGCCAAGCTAGTTTTGACGCAGTCAATTTCTAGCTTCAAGAAGAGGAAAATATTTGAGTGGATTTTATACTGCATATTATTTGCATTGTATGATATATGTTTGCGTCGATTGATCTGTTTTGATCGATGTGAGTGTATTCTTCAATGACGTCTTTTACTATACATGTTGATGTACTATATCTTGTGCAAGAATTGCTTTCATTAAAGGATTTTTCTGGTGTGTATTCATTGTGCGAGTGATCACATCATTCGCGAGGATCAGGGCACATCAACAGGTCGACGTTTTTCCGGCAATGAAGCAGTGTTCAGATTTTTGGCATGGAACTAGTTGCATGCAATAAAAGTAAAACCCTTTTTTCGTTGGATGATCAAATCCTTATCCTTTTTCCAATTATTCAAAAGTTTTTCGTCAAATTGTCTGGAATCATAAAAGTCGATTTTCGCAACCATGGCGCGACATATTAGATAATTCTCAACTATAATCACACCAAAAATACTAGAGGCAGTAGTAAAAAAGCAACAGAACTTGAATTCTTTTCACCAATTAGTACCCCAAAAAACTTTTTACCAAAATGATGAAATTTACCGCCATCTTTGCAACAACGGCAACAGCCATTCATATCACGAAAAGAGCACCACCAGGATATGTACCTCCAACTGAGGATCCAGGGATGAAAATTGGCGATTTAGAACCAATTGACCACTGGAAAGTATTTTTGAATTTGGATGGAGTTTGAGAATGTTCAATGTTCAATGTCGAATTAAATGCAATCAGAATCTGAATCAAATCGAACAATTAGAATGCAATCTGAATCAATATAATTTTGCAACATCAAAATTATACAACAGACTAACTACCCCGATGATACCACCCCAGCGGAACTTCTCGCGAAGGCCCAAGCAGCCTACGACGCAGCAATGGCCAAGCTGAACAAAGAAAAAGCCGAGGCAAAAGCCGCCCAAGAAAAAGCGGCACAAGAACTCATCGAAAAGAAAGCCGCGGCTGCTAAAGCGAAAGCCAACGCTTTGAAAGTCAAGCAAGCTGCCGCCGCTGCGGAATCCGATAAGGCCGCTGTAGAGGCCGAGAAGAAGGACGTTGCAGAAGAAAAAAAAGAATTGGAAGTAACTGAGAAGAAAAAGGCTGAGGCTAAGAAGAAAGCAGAAGAGGCTGCTGCTGAGAAAAAGGCGGCTGAGGAGGCTGTCAAGGCAGCGGAACAGGCGGTTAAGGATGCTGAAGGAAAATTGAAATCTGCGGATGGTGAGTTGGAAAAAGTGAACGCAGAGGAAAAGAAAGCCGAGGAAGAATTGGAGAAAGAAAAGAAAGAAGCTGCAGATAAGGAAGGTGAGGCCGCTGAGAAAAAGAGTGAATTGGCTGCAGAGGAAGCCAAGGCGAAGAAAGAGAAAGGTATTTGGGGTGGTTTTTGTTGAAAACGTGGGATAGTAGCCTGCTAGTTCGTTTCGAAATTTCTATATCATGAGTCCAAGCTAATTCGAATCTTTGTCAGAAATTCTTCACAATTTCACAAACAATAACAGCCGATGCCGATGCCGCCGCTGCTGCCGCAAAAGGTGCTGAAGGTGATGCGGCGGCTGCTAAAGATTTGAAAGCAGCGGAGGGAACTGATGTTGACAAGGCAAAAGCTGAATATGAAGCTGCCAAGAAGAAAGCGGAATCGGAGCAAGAAGATGTCCACCATGCGCAAGAAATTGTTGATGAGAAATGGAATTCTATGCACAGTGGTGCTATGAAGTCAACTGGTATTGTTGGTGCTATTGTCGCGGTTGCTATGAGTCTGTTGTAAGTTGGGGTCAGTGATTATTATTAGGGAGGAAGATTCGAATCTTGCTAAGAAGAAAAGAGTTCAAGTCATTAAGAGGATCGTGTCATTGTCTCTGCTGCAAAGAAAAAAACATAAAAATGGTCCAATAGGACCTGCTGCTAGCATCGATAGTTTATTACAAGAAAACTTTTTCATTTGATTATAGCAATCGTAGTAATTATGGTAAAGTTTGATTTAGATTTAACAATTTACAAGAAACAATCATGATTGATGCATGGAGAGTATGGAAAAAAGATTCAATAGTTAGCCGCCATGTGGTTCTGAAATTTCATTGGTTAGATCTATCTTAATACATGGGAATTGTATCATGATGAAAGCAGCAATTTGCTACAGTCTTGAATGATGAGTGAATGGATTGGAAATCTTCCCATATTATATTGTTTGCAAAAATTTTTTTGAGTAAGTACAGAACGGAAGGAGCAGCAACATTTGTTCGAAAAGTCGTATTCAGAATGCAAAAAATGATCATGTGCAAATTTCATTGAAGTGTTCAAATTTGTGTAAGTATGTTGTTTCTGAATTTTTGATTCAGTCATGTATTCCGTCGGTCTTGAAATGAAATCTTATCATCTCCATTTATACCATGACATCAGTTCTCGATCATCAGCAGCCCATCCATCAAAAAAGTTCTGTTCAAAAAAAACAAAGTCTCATCTGATGAATTGCATTCAAATTACACCAACTGAATCTGTTTCTGAATCTGTTTTCTCCGAAAAAACTGATGACAATTCGCATCGATCTATTCATCATTATGATCTCATTTCCCGAACTACAGCGAGTCACCTCAAATTTTTGCAATCAAGTAAAAAATTTTTGTATAATATACCCAGAATTACAAATTTTGTTCAACGATAACAATCTTATTTTTTATCAACGCGAGTATCGCCGCCTTAGGTAGTTCGCAGACCAATTTAATTATTTTTCCCAATCTCTCAACAGCTTCATTTAACATTATACCAATTACAATCAAACACGCAGCTATTTTAAATAGTTTTTTGAAATAATTACATTTTGTGACATATAATACAACGATAATTCTCCTAGAGAAAGAATAAAAGCTATATTCAGTTTCTATATAAAATTGACAATTTGAAACAACTTTTCGAACATCGTAATTTTTTTCCCATATAGAATAACTATACATAATAACATACAGCATATAACAAGAATAGCTCTACAAACATTAGTGAAATAGCTACCTACACGGAAAAAAACACAATTGCAAATTTGCAAGTCATATTTGAAACGTCTATAGGATAATTAGCAAAAATCTCCAAGATAGCAATTGCAAATCTCTTCAAGTTAAAATTACTTCTTGCACACTAAAGCGACATTTTATTGTAAACTCTGATTACAAAATTCTTGTTATAATAGCTCAGTGCATAGTGTGTTATATAGTATAGTTCATTCATAGTTCCCAATTTTACACTGACACATAGTTCCCAACCCCATAATTGAAATATTAGATTTATCGACCCAAAAAAACATAACATGGCCAAAAAAGTCAAGAATCAAAAAGTTACCCCGGTGGCAAATCCAGCGGTGGCGACTTCAGAACTTCAAAACCCAGCAGCAGCATCATCATCAACGACCAGCACAACAGTTGCTCAATCCACAACAAAGTCAATAGAACTCACAATTGCTGCAGACCCAATTAATGCGGATTCAGTTCAACTACCAGAAAAAATTTCAATTCAACCGAAAGATACTCCACGAGGTGTTACTGCAAAAAGTGTGGGAGAAAAATCTAGGACTGCATCCTTGGAGTTGAATCCAACGATGCCACAAGCTCCTGCACCCGTTGATCCTGAAAAAAAGAAAAGTACATTTTTTGTATCTGGAGAAAACCAACCTACTGCTGAAAACAGTCTTTTTCAAGTCTTGAAAAATAGTTCTGCATTTTATGCAGGTAGTAATGATCAAAGTCAAACCCAGAACATTACTTCAAACGATCCTACGGTAAAATCAAACGTAACTAGTATTGCAACTGTTCAAAGTAATATGACTGTATCACAAAACAAATCTGGATTTAGAAGAGCTGCATCAGATGAAGCATCATTCTTTAGTCAAAGTAGTGCAGAAGGACTCGGTGAAAACAGTAGCCAAATCAAGGAAAGTAGGAAAACTTCAAAAAGTTCCAGAAGTCAAAAAATGTCAACAATTATGGGAGAACTTGCAGCTGATCGCTCGACAAAGATTCAGAAAGGGGACAACAAAGTGGATAACAAAGATCAAAAAGATCAAACCAACGCAGCACGAACTGCTGATTTTACTATTGCATCTTCTCTCAAAGCTTATACTACGACATCAAGCATATCAAGCCTCAAAGAAATGAGAGAAATTCCAAAAATGTCTGGAAAAAATTCCAGTGATGCAAGTGCGATTTCAAATGCAAGTTCTAAAACCGCAACAAGTGAAGATTCGGCTCCATTTACTGAGGTCGTATCGAAGAAAACGAAGAAAGCTGAAAAGGAACGGAAAAGTCGTAAAAGAGAGGAAAAAGCAGTCACAGAATCTCAGAAAGAAGAAAAGAAAGATTCAGCCAAAGAATCCACCAAAAGTTCCACCTGGAGCTGTTGCTGGTACTGTTCCTGGACTCGATAATGGTGACATAACACCTTCTGAAGTGAGATCATCTATTGTTGTTGCCGTTGTTGTTGTCGGTGGTACAAGACCAAGACCAGGTGGTACGCCTACGCTGCTCGGTACAATTGTCGATTTACAATCTGCTGGTGATTTTTTAACATTACTTGCAAGTGGAGTTTTCGTTTTTTCATTGGAGTTTTTTACATAATTTGCTTCTACATCTTCTTGCAAAACAACAGCAACTGGACTGGTGCCAGAATTTGAATTTACACTAGAGTTTGAAGAGGTATTCGCATCTGAATTTGATCTTGATTTCGAATCTTTAGTTGCATCATTGACATCCTCATGATGACTGCTTCCACCGCTTGTCATTTTCACTGCAGCTTTAAGGAAAACTCTATTACAATTTGATGTTTTTGTTGGTTGTTGTTGTGTACTCTCATTTTTAGTATCACTACTGCCAACACTACTTGGAGCTGTTTGTTTTGTTTTAGTATCACTTCCACTATTGCTTTGCGTAGTAGTAGATTCAGCTCCCCCGACGATCATAATTGGTATTTGTGACGTATTGCCATCGAACATACGACTCAGACTGCTTGTGCTTGATGTATTTGTTTTGCTAGTAACTGCTGATTCCACTGCAGATGCCAATACAGAGCTTTGTGTAGTAACTGTTGGCGCTACTGCTGGCGCTTTGTATGTTT
>Ga0099797_101268_pt1 | contig 13829 bp, 10 predicted proteins | sample Uncmet_Sort48C_1_FD_89871 | JGI IMG/M metagenome (GOLD analysis project Ga0099797, IMG submission 89871) | Marine eukaryotic communities from CALCOFI LINE 67, Pacific Ocean - C012_Sort48C_1 | ecosystem: Environmental > Aquatic > Marine > Oceanic | place: Pacific Ocean: Monterey Bay | collected... | reverse complement strand
CAAATCCGTTGAACGGTGGAACGTCAAGAAACATCATGATTTGCTTGCCGAAATGCTTCGCATGAATGGACGAAGCGATTGAATAGACCAAGCCTGCGATAGAGCATGAGGAGAATGAGAAGGACTGGCGGATTGCTGATTGGCTGATTAGCTGACTGCCTCATTGGCTGATAGGCTGATCGGCTGGCTGGCGGGCTAGCCGGCTGACATGCTAGCTTGTTGTTTTCTACAATAGGATGCTTGAAAAAATAAATGGGCAAAAGTGTACGATGTTGTATCTCTTGGAGCAAAATGGTGCCGAATGAAATCTAAGCCAGATTCGGAGCGCTAGCGGCTGGCTGGCTGGCTGGCTGGCAAGTTAACTCGCTCGCCGGCTGCTCGGCTGGCTAGCTAGCTGACTGGCTGGCTCGCGGGCTGGCTGGATCAAGAGGATGAAATCGATAAGGGTGATGGTGTTGGCTGACGGGCTTGCTCGCTAGGGCTGGGGCTAGCTGGGGTGGCTGATTGGTTCGCCGGCTGGCTGGCTGGCCGTGGCTGGCTGGCCGGCTGGCTGGCTTGCTGAATGGCTGGCTGGCTGGCTGAATCGCTGGCTGATCTGAGCGTCCGGAAGAATCAAAATAATGCCATGCTGGATCTCGCCAAAAAAGTAATGGATTTGTAATACGTTTATGAAAGAAATCGTTACGTTTTTGGAGGGTGCCTAGGGATGACTTTGTGACGAGTCCGGCCTGGCTGGCTGGCTGGCTGGCTGGCCAACGGCAAGCTGGTTGGCCTGCAACTGACTCGCTGGCTGGCTAGCTGGCAGGCTCGCTTGCTAGCTGGCTGGCTGGCTGGCTGGCTGGCTCGTTCGCTGGCTGGCTTACTAGCCGGCGGCTGGCCGACTAGCTGACTGACAGGCTGGCCGGGACTCATTTTGTCACTGCTCCGTCCTAATATTACAATCCTCGAAGACGAGCTTTAAAAAATATAAATTTTAGCAAGGCTTTGTAACAAACATGAAACATAGTCGAAACTTATGAACCCATCAACACTCAACAAAGTATATTTTTCAATTGGAAACATAACGACTCTGCAATATGGAGAAATTTTTAAACGGTGAACGTACCAAAAAATCAAATATTTCGTTGGAAAAATAAAGACATACTTAAATTCAGTAAATCCAACGAAAAGTGGAGCAGTCCAAAAATGTTTGTAATTACAAACGATGTTGGGGAAAAATCGATGATGATGCCAGAAAAAGAAAAAGGGAAGGTCCCAGAATGCATATAATTGTCTGCGTTTTTGAAAGATTTTGAAAATAACAATGGTCCAACAGACATGGACTATTTTTTCATTTCGAAAACGGCAAAACTACAGCAACATTTCGACGCCCAAAGGATGAGGGACGACCATGACGTACTTTTTAAATTTGAGTTGGTCTGCAGCTACACCAACATTCTGAAAAATACCGAATCGAAAATGTGAACGGCACTGCAGACGTATGACAAAAATGAAGGTCGCCGCCGCGAGGCAAAACCAAGTGCCCCAATCAATTATTTTGGTTTACAATTAGGATCTCATGTTTCGTGCCGCGCCCTGTTGGGGAATAATGAATGTGTGGATCTCCGATTCTTCTTTTTTCAAAGCATGATACGCATTTCATGAAATATTAATAATTGCAAATTTGTTCTTGCGCTCGTCGAATCGAAATGTAGGAGTCCGATGATAAACAAAGGCTTGGCGAATTCCGTTGTCGAGTAGATTTCAAGAGATGCAAAAAGAACGTAACGAAACGTTATGATTTTATTATATAATTGTAATATTTCCGTGCTTGCCATGCAATCCCCGAACGCTTAGCCGTAGTACGAAACACGACACGTCGTGACCCGGTGCTCCGGGATTAGAAACTTCCCCCAGAGGTATGCAATCGTTCACTGTTGCTAAGGGATTTGTTCAGCCATTCAACTTTCGAAATTCGTTCTGAATCCGAAAATGGAAGTTTCGGTTCCACACATCCAACGTTTGTTATACGTACGAAACCAAGCTGAAGCTTGAGACGCGTTCGGAATTGAAATTGGAACTTTTTGAGTTGCATATATATGCATCTCGAAATTCACAATCCAGACACAAGCGCATGAGATAACGTTTGTGACGATGTGTGCAATTACGTATGTAATACCGTATGCAATATCGTATGTAATAAAATATGTGGTTTCGTATGAAATATCGCAGGTGTTACCGTATGCCATTGCGAGTGCAAGACCGAATGCAATAACCGATGTAATAACGAAAGCGATTACGTATGCAATGGCGTATGTAACCAAGCATTAGAAAAAAACCAAGCTGCAAGTATACCCTATTAGCAAAAACCCGCCCCCAACCTCCGTCATCAAGCTTCAGCTTGGTTTTGCAATTGTTACCAAATCCTGCCGACGACAAGCAATGGCATGCTCTGCGGTCAGCGTTCAGACAACCTTCACACGGGCATTGACATCACGGATGCGTTTGCACCATGCCTTCAAATGGCTTGTAGAGACGGAGAACAGCGAAGCGCCGTCTTACAGCAATACTTTATAGAACAATAGTGGGACAAATCGCGCCGAAAGTGGTAGGCGGATAATCCGAAAATATTTTCACAAAAATGAAGATATATCGCGCCGCATAAGGCAGAATTTCGTGAGAAGAGTTTCAAATCAAGATTATAGCATGTAGTTTCAGATTCTGATAGCGAGAGGTCCTGGAAAATTCTACAGCCTGAGAACGACCGGCCTTAAGATTTCGGAAATGAGCGCCATTCTCGAGAATTGTTCGCTCAGTCGATGTTTTTCGATGTTTGCGCGATTCTGAGGTTGTAGTAGGCGTATGTGGCTGAATATTTTTGTCCACCTGAAGCTGGCAATCACGATGCGGGGGCTTGCAATCACGATGTGAGGCGTTTGCGAAAGTAATCGTTCGCGTGGAGTTGTTGTCGCGCAAGGGTGTGGAATTATGACCCGGATTTGGTACGCTCCGTCTCTACATGCCACCCGCGCGGAAACCAGCTTGACGGTTTACCGCGCGCATGCAAGTAATTCGTAGAGCTCTTCTGCTCTAAGAGTAGTATCGGTGCACGGGCGAATTCAGGTCGATTTGGTGAGCGAAAAAATTGACTCGTGGAGCCTTCCAGCTCTAAGAGTAATACGGGTTGCTGGGAAATCGGGCTTCAATTGACTTTTCAAAAAAGTGTGATTTTTGGTTACGGGAATGGAAATATTTCAGAATCTATGAATTCGTTTTGCACGGGAGATATTTTTTATCATAGATTAGGTTACGAGCTATCTATAACTGGCATCGTTGTGTCTATTTATGCGTTTTCGAGAAACTTCTTCTGATAGACATAATTTTTGTGACACCCAAAAAATTGAGATTTGCATGATTTTTCGAGTTTTCACGAAAGCTATCTTTCCGCTTCTAGTCTGCGTCTAGGATGGTTATCGAGTGTCCCGGAGTGCCTGCGAGTGTCTGGGAATGATATTTAGATTCCAAAACAGTTCGAGAACAAAGTCGAAAATTTCGAGTTTTTTTGAGATTTGTTGAGCTTTTGGTGTTTTCAGTGACGCATAGAATGCGGGTTTTGGAATGATTATCGTATATTGCGAGTGATTCGGGGAGAACGGCTCTACGAGTCATCCCGCGCGGTAAACAATGGTTGGCGGTCTACCGCGCGCACCAAGTGGCTTGTAGAGACGGAGAACAGCGAAGCGCCGTCTTACAACAATATTTTATAGAACAATACCGGGGCAAATCGCGCCGAAAGTGGTTGGCGGATAATCCGAAAACAAATTCACAAAAATGAAGATATCTCGGGTCTCATAAGGCAGAATTTTCTGATAAGCGTTTCAAATTAAGATTACAGCATGTAGTTTCAGATTCCGAAAGCGAGTGATCCAGGAAAATTCTGCGGCCCGAGAACGTCCTAGCTTAAGATTTCAGAAATGAGCGCCATTCTCGAGAATTGTTCGCTCAGTCGATGTTTGTCGATATTTGCGCGATTCACAGGTTGTAGTCGGCTTATGTAGCTGAGAATTAGTCCACTAGAAGCTGCAAATCGAGATGTGCACGCCCACAACCACGTTGTGAGGCGTTATTAAAAGTAATTGTTCGCGCAGGGGTTAACGTCGCGCGCGAGTTCCGAATTATGACTCGGCTTTTGGTACGCTCCGTCTCTACATGCCACCCGCGCGGAAATCAGGTTGACAGTTGACCGCGCGCATGCAAGTGGAGGAAATCGATCCAAAAAAGTGAAGATTTCTTTAGATCTGTGAATAGAATTGATTCCGGAGTAATTGACTCGTAGAGCCTTTCTAGCTCGAAGAGTAATACAGCGGCAGGGGGAATTTGATTCAAAAGGGCGAGTCAAAAAAGTTAGGAGTTACGCTGGGAAATAAAGATTATTCAGAATCTGTGAATTCGTTGGACTTCGGAGTAATTTTCTTTGATGGCTTAGGTCACCACTTGTCCAGGAATGCATTCGTTGTGTCGATTCTATTGTTTCAGAAAGTTGTACCGGAGAATTGGTTTTTGTTTGACACCAACATTTTCGAAAAAGTGCGCTCTCGGAACGATTTGCTGATAATTTTCGGCCCTGCCGGGGGTTCAGCATCTAGAAAGGTGCTTCGCTTTTGCCACAAGAAAATTGAGCTAAATACATGACTCGTAAAGCCTTTCTAATTCCAAGAGTGATACAGCGGCAGGGGAAATTTGATTCAAAAGGGCGAGTCAAAAAAGTTAGGAGTTAGGCTAGGAAAAGCGAAAATTACTCAGAATTTGTGGATTCGTTCGACTTCGGAGTAATTTTCTGATAGCTTAGGTCACGACCTGTCCAGGAATGCATTCGTTGTGTGCATTTCTGGACAGGGCGTGACCAAAGCTATCCCGGAAAATTATTCCGAAGTCAAACGAATTCACAGATTCTGAGTAATCTTCATTTTCCCACCCTAACTCGTACCTTTTTCGGCTCGCCCTTGTGAATGGAATTTCCCGTGCCGCCGTATTAATCTTAGAACTAAAAAGGCTCTACGAGTCATATATTCATTTCAAATTACTTGTAGCAAAAGCGAAGCACGTTTCCAGGTGCTGAGCCCCCGGCAAGGCCGAAAATTATCAGCAAATCGCTCGGAGAGAACACTTTTTCGAAAAATTTGGTGTCACACAAAAACCATTTCTCCGGTACATTTTTTCTGAAACAATAGAATCGATTCGTTGTGTCGATTGTATTGTTTCAAAAACAATTGTACCGGAGAAATGGTTTTTGTATGAGACCAACATTTTCGAAAAAGTGTTCTCTCCGAGCGATTTGCTGAAAATTTTCGGCCCTGCCAGGGGTTCAGCACCTGGAAAAATGTTTCGCTTTTGCCAAAAGTAATTTGATGTAAATACATGACTCGTAGAGCCTTTCTAGGTCTAAGAGTAATACAGCGGCAGGGGAAATTTCATTCAAAAGGGCGATTCAAAAAAGTTAGGAGCTAGGTTGGGAAAATGAAGATTATTAAGAAGCTGTGAATTCGTTTGTTTTCGGAGTAATTTTCTTCGATGGCTTAGGTCACGACTTGTCCAGGAATGCATTCGTTGTGTCGATTCTATCATTTCAGAAAAAATTGTACCGCAGAAATGTTTTTTTTATGACACCAACATTTTCGAAAAAGTGCTCTCTCTGAGCGATTTGCTGAATTTTTTTGGCACTGCCGGGGGTTCAGCACTTGGAAAAGTGTTTCGCTTTTGCCACAAGCAATTTGAGGAAAATACATGATTCGTACAGCGTTTCAAGTTCTAAGAGTAATACAGCGGCAGGGGAAATTTGATTCAAAAGGGCGAGTCAAAAAAGTTAGGACTTAGGCTGGGAAAATGAAGATTATTGAGAATATGTGAATTCGTTCGACTTCGGAGTAATTTTCCGCGATAGATTAGGTCACGACCTGTCCAGCAATGCATTCGTTGTGTCGATTCTATTGTTTCAGAAAAAGTTGTACCGGAGAATTTGTTTTGTATGACACCAATTTTTTTAAAGAAGTGTTCTCTCCGAGCGATTTGCTGATAATTTTGGGCCCTGCCGGGGGTTCAGCACCTGGAAAACTGTTTCGCTTTTGCCAAAAATAATTTGATGTAAATACATGACTCGTAGAGCCTTTCTAGGTCTAAGAGTAATACAGCGGCAGGGGAAATTTGATTCAAAAGGGCGAGTCCAAAAAGTTAGGAGTTAGGTTGGGAAAATGAAGATTATTCAGAATCTGTGAATTCGTTTGATTTCGGAGTAATTTTCTTCGATGGCTTAGGTCACGACTTGTCCAGGAATGCATTCGTTGTGTCGATTCTATTATTTCAGAAAGTTGTACCGAGAAATGATTTTTTTATGACACCAACATTTTCGAAAAAGTGCTCTCTCTGAGCGATTTGCTGAAAATTTTTGGCACTGCCAGGGGCTCAGCACCTGAAAAGGTGTTTCGCTTTTGCCACAAGTAATTTGAGGTAAATACATGACTCGTACAGCCTTTCTAGTTCTAAGAGTAATACAGCGGCAGGGGAAATTTGATTCAAAGGGGCGAGTCAAAAAAGTTAGGAGTTAGGCTGGGAAAATGAAGATTATTCAGAATCTGTGAATTCGTTCGACTTCGGAGTAATTTTCCGCGATAGCTTAGGTCACGACCTGTCCAGGAATGCATTCGTTGTGTCGATTCTATTGTTTCAGAAAAAGTTGTACCGGAGAATTGGTTTTTGTATGACACCAAACTTTTCGAAAAAGTGTTCTCTCCGAGCGATTTGCTGATAATTTTGGGCTCTGCAGGGGAGGAAGAGAGAGAGAGAGAGAGAGAGAGAGAGAGAGAGAGAGAGAGAGAGAGAGAGAGAGAGAGATTATTTTTCTGCGGCAGCAGCCGCAGACGGGATGTAAATTTAGATTGCGATTTTGCATGGCATTGGTAATGGTTAGATTCTAGCCATTAATGATCGGAGGTTGGAGGTGAACACCGGAGATGCACCAACCGGGAATCCAAGCCCAGCACCCAGCACCAGCACCGCACGCACGATACGACAGATCAATGGCGCGAAATTTTTGGTGGCTGAGGCGAAAGTTGGCCAAAATTCCTGGCCACCGTACAATCCAACAAATCCGTCCCGAGTTGTGGGCGAGTTGTGGGGCTTCTTTAATTCATTTTAGCAAAGCAAAAACAATGGTTTCTCGGAGACCCAATTGTTTTTTGGTTCGAGTCACTTAGTAAAAATAAGGGTTTTGTGAATTTCATGATCATTCAATATTTCAAAATGTTAATAAACCCAAGCAATTTCAATCATTTTGCAATTTCTTCTTGTGGTCATGGAGAGTCAATGTTCGAGTCACGTTATAGAAATAAGGGTTTGGTGAATTCATGATTTATTCATGATTTCAAAATGTCAATAAAACTTATGTAAAAACATGGGTTTTGTGAATTTCATGATCATTCAATATTTCAAAATGTCAATGCAACATACGGAATATCAATCATTTTGGAATGTCGGATCAATTTCCTCAACGATAAACCCTAATTTGAAATCGACTCAAATCGGAGTCCGGTGCTCCAGGACCAAAAATTGCCCCCAGAGGTACGAAATTGACTTCTTTTGCTAAGGGTTTTTTTTCAGCAATTCAACCTTCCAAAATTCTTTCTTAATTCAGTAGGGGGACTTTCGGTTTTACCTTTCCAACGTCCGTTATACTTATAAGACCAGGCTGAAGTTTGAGAAGTGTTCGGGATTGGAGGTTGGTACGTTCTGAGCTGCATCTCGACATGCATGTCGAAATTTACAGTCCAGGCATAGGGGTATGTGATAACGTATGTAACGATGTATGCAATAACGTATGTAATAACGTGTGTAATATCGTATGTCATAACGTATGTGATATCGTATGTAATATCGTATGTGATACCGTATGTAATAACGTATGTAATAGCGTATGCAATAACGTATGTAATAATGTATGTAGTTACGTATGCGCTAATGTATGTAATGACGTATGACAATCCAAATTGCAAGCCCATCTCATCAGTAAAACCCCACCCCCAACCTCCTTATCAAGCTTCAGCTTGGTCCGATAGGTACTGACAATGAAGGCCTTGATGGGCATGAAGATCCAAATTGAAATCCGACTGGGACAGTAAACTTGTTTGGGAATGCGTATGACCATGAGTTTGCACAAGGTGAAAGTGAATCCGAATGAGTATAAAATGGAATTGGAATTGAACAAATATGCGATTGATGGTTGGGATCGAAATGCGAATGCAAATTGGAAGTGGAACGGAAATCCGCATGACCGTGACAACGAGAACGACGGCCACAATTCAGATACAGATTGGAGTCACAATGCCGAGGAATGCAAATTGGAATCACAATGCCCAGGAATGTTTTTTTAGGTTTTCTTTTTATAATTGTTAAAGTATAGGGAAACATGTTTTGGAGAAAAGGCGCGGGGATTTTCATGGCGAGTTCGTGTCATGGAGTTTTCTTAAGGGAAAACGTTTTTTCGAAAATCGGGAGGGGGAAAAAGAGAGGGGGGGAGACGTATGAAAAAATGGTTGCCGTGCTCCAAGGATTTGATTTGGGAAGGAAGGCTCTACGAGTCATTCCGCGCGGTAAGCAATGGTTGACGGTTTACCGCGCGCACGAAGTTTCTGCCCTAGAGTAGTTCAAGAGCTATCTAGGAATGCATTCGTTGTGTCGATTCTATTTCCTGAGAGGATTTCCCACGCGAGGAAAGATTTTTTCGTGCACCCCCCAAAATAGAGTTTTTTTTTTATGAATTTTCGAATTTCCTCGAATCGTATCAGGAAACTTTTAGGAAGCTTCTAGGGCTTTCCTTGAGTGTCAGGAAGCTTCCTAGAGATTCCTAGGAACAATTTGGGAAGTCGAGAAAATCATCGAAAAAAATATTTTTTCTATGAAGATTTTGAGATTTTCATGAGTTTTGCACGTCGGAATTGTGCCAGAGAACAACATGAAAGCCGGCGCAGCGCTTTATAGATGCGATTTTGAATTAAGGACTGCAACTCGACACATGTGTCGCGTAGAGCATTTTGTTCTGCGAAGTGGAAGAGGCTCTACGAGTCATCCCGCGCGGTAAACAACGGTTGACGGTTTTCCGCGCGCATCAAGTGGAACCACATGTGGAATTCATTTGCGAACTTTTCAAACGTGTTGCCGAACAATATATGCCGTTCCGGAATTAAAATATAAATAAGACGAATTATTTGAAAAGGCGTTCGTTTCCCCTAAAAGAAAACCCGGTTGACGGCCGCCCGCACACTGTCAAGATTACGCTGGCAATGCGAATTCGAAACGTCCAGATTATCCGCGTGACCCTAACTAGGATTTATCAAGTTTTTTATTAATTTTTTATGTACGTTCGCCCTCCTCTCCAAGACTTGCTTGGCCCGTCTGTCAGCTTGGCGGGGACGTCCGCAGATTCCTTGCAGGGTCGATGGTAGCGGGTCGGTGCTGTAAGGGCCAAGAATCGTGTCGGTGCCCGTGGCGTTCGCGGAAAGGACAGGAAGGTTGCCCCAAGCAGGGTTTCACCGTGTCAGCAACCCTAACCTTCTGTACAAAGAAAGCTCGCCTGTTGGTAGACAACATTTGGTTGGTGCGCTCCCCTGCTGCAAAGCAGGGAAGGTGAGCACCAAGAGAAAAGGAAACCAAGAGCAGAGAGAACAAGACAGCACAAAGAACAGAAACAGTCACAGAAGAGGACCGGCACCCACAGCATAAGGCATTTAGAACACGTCCACACAGAAGAAAAAGAAAGCAAAAGAAGAGCCCAAGCAGCCCAGAGTATTTGGTATTCGGAAGACACCTTCGGACAGGCAGAAGAACAACAACACGAGCACGACGAGGAATCAGGAACCGGGCAATGCTAAAAAAGCACCAAATCCACAGGAGGACACCCAGCTTCTAGTTTTCAGTTTCCAGTTTCTGGCCTCTAGTTTCCAATTTCCCCGGCTCCCTAGTTTTCCTGTTTCCACTTTTAACTTTCCAGTTTCCAATTTCCGGTTTCCAGTTTCAAACTTCCAGTTTCCAGTCTTCAGTTTCCTAATTTCCAGCGTCGAGTTTCTACTTTCCAATTTCCAGTTTCTTAGCCTCCCAATGTCTAATGTCCAGAGTCTAGTATCCCAATTTCCAATTTTCCAGTTTCCAATTTCCAGTGTCCAGCTTGCCAACTTCCAGTTTCCAATTAGCTAAAGAATACTCAAGAAAAACTAGCTAGCGGTTAGTTAAAGAGAATTCAAAAAAGGTGGGAAGCTGAAGCTGAAGCTGAAGGTTTCCGTTTTCCAGTTTTTGCTTCCTAAGTCCCATAGCTGGGAGAACTGGCTGGCTGAGGTTCGAGGAGCCGACCCGTGGGATCTGGGGAATTAGGGTGAGTTGCCTCCATTTCTTTATTTTATTAAAACCTAATTATCCAAGCGTCAATTTAATTAAGAATTTATGTAAAAGACAGTCCAATGTGTGAATGAATGAATAAAGAATGAATTGATGATGAATTTATAATTAAATGAGTGAGTGATTGAATGGGTGGGCGAATGAATGAATTGATGGATGGATGTATTAATGCATTAATTAATTAACTGATTAATGCTTAAATGCATGAATGCGTGAATGAATGAATGAATGAATAAATTAATGCGTGAATTAATAATTGAATGAATAAATGAATGAATGGGTGGATGATTGCAAGAATGAACAATTGCATTAATGCGCTCATTCATAAACGGATGAATGGATGAATGAACGAATGATTGGAAGAAAGAATGCATGAGATAATGATTGAATAAATACATGAATGAATAAATGAACGGATGAATGCATGTATGCATGTATTAATGGATTCATTGATTAATAAATGAATGAAAGGATGGGTGAGTGAGTGGCTGAACAAACGAATTGCTAAATTAATGGATGGATGCATTAAAGCCAGAATCAAACTCCTCAGGGCCGCAGGGTTGTAAGCCTTAAAGGGTTAAAGCCATTCAGAGCTTCAAGCACTACAGAAGTGAAAGCCCTCGACAAGATCAAGCCATTTAGAAAGCGGAAATTCTTTAGAAGCCATCTGGCCTACTTCCGCATTCCGATGAAACAAACTTGCATGCGCGCGGTAACTATCAACTTGTTTCCGCGCGGAAGGCTTGTAGAGATGGAGCCGTTCGATTGCGCCTGCTTATCTGTGTGTTTTCTCGGGCGTTGTGTCGTCAGAATATGCTTTCTACAGCGTAGGAATCGCGAACACCACGGAAAATATAGAGCGGGCGACAAATTATTGAGAGCTTAGCGCGTCGCAAAATCCTGGCCCGGTCGCTCTCCGGCTGTAAAATTCTCCTGCAATTATCGCTATCAAATTTGAAACCACATTCACTAATTTTGATCTTTGCACGATCTTTAGCAAAGTCCATTTCGTGAAAAGCGTGGTAACGTCGATTTTATGCGAATATTTTCCTTAGAATACGTGAGCGCTCTTCGCCACGATTTGCCTGGGCGGCGTACTATGAAGAGTTGCTTGTTTACGGGAGAAATCCTTTTCCGTGTCTACAAGCAATTTTATGATCAAAGTTTATATTTTCGACTGGTCCCGGGAAGGGTCCGAGGGGAGGCGTGCGAGTATGGTTGATTGACGGAAGAATGCAAATAATGATCAACCTGCAGTAAAAAAGTCCAGGCGCTGATAAGCATTGCTCGAGACAGGCACCGGCCAGCCAAGCGCATAATGACCTGGGCCCGACACGGCGACGCGAGCACCGCCGTCATACAATTTGACTGCATTATATCGCGCGACGGCAACTCGAACAATTGCCTTTCGCGCGCTCTGCACGCTCAAAGGTTGTTGTTGGAGTGGCGTCGCACGAAATGACCCCGTCGAATCGTGCGACGGCACGGTGCCTGTATAGTATCGAGCGGTGCGTGTATCCGCGCTCGTACTTTTCAGAATTCTCGCGGCAGCGCTCAAAAGCTATTAGGCCTTCTGAATCGAATGGCGTGGTCGAGAAAGCTTCTCATTGGTTATCAGCTCCCCAATCCGACCCTAAATCGTCCTAGCTTTCCATGCGGAATCTTGCGCACGGAGCATTCTTCGCTAATACGCTTAGTAATTTGCTCCAGTATGCATTGAGGAACACCCTGCGCGCCCAAAATTACTCAGGTCGAAAATCGAAAACATTGCCCGAGAGGAATGGTTCGGAGGGTGGCAGCCCCCCGAAGGGTTCACGCCAAATGCATCGCGCAGCGCAGGCGTGCGAGACTAACTTCTTCCAAGCCGCGCATGCTTTTTGCTCATCTTCTTATCCGTTCCCGAGAATACACCGGAGTGGCTACGAGAAATACCTCTGCCTGCTAAACGCTGTCTTGCTATTGGAGCGGATAAGGAGGAAAGTTCCGGAGAGTCCTGCCTCTTATATCCTTTAATTCCAATTCCTACGGCGGTCCGCGCCGAGGGTCTGGATTCATGATTTTATCGTTTGTCATTCGCCTGTCTGGCTGGAGCTTGCTCTATGTTATGAAGGCTTCTTTCCGTCTAATGTTAGCTGCAACTTTTTGTGTAATGTGGAACCTAAGAAACGGCCGAACGATACTCGGCTGGAGCTCGTGCAGGCATGTTTCGGCCGGTGGGAGAAATCAGCTCGAAGCAACGTTAGGAAGTGAATAACCGTATCAGACAGAAAGAACGTACAGCATTTCGTAACCTCCTGCACGAAGGTCGCTAAGACAGGTAGGAATTGAAGGCGTTGACAGCAAGAATTTCCCAGGGTAACACAACACTTGCTCCAGAGAGCAAACTTAAAGAAGGGGTATTGCTCTTTAGTTTTCGTTCTAAAGAAATATCGTAAGTCTACAATAACGTTAAGATTCCTTGCCTCGGCCCAAAAAAAAATGGTCCCAAAAAATGGTGTTCAGAAGCCTAGGCTGCTCCGATGGGCTGAGCTGACCGTTCCTGCTATGCTGAATCTGCTGGACGTGAATGGTTTGAGAACAGGCTTGGCGGATTTGCGGCCGCTGCGGGGGCGTCGGTTGCACACCTCTCTCTTTCTTGGGTTCTTGATGATCAGAACGCTGACACTCAGATCGAGGCAGTGATACTAGTCAATCACCTGACTGTTGCAATCAGCGTCGCGTGCCGTTTTGCAGCATTGCGAATGCGGTCGTTGAACAGCGTCTCACGATCGATTCGTGTATACTATTCCGTTGCGGGCACGAATGCTGAAGACTTGCCGGCTGCTGCTCATGTCGAGCTCTCTGGACTTGACGCTCTCGGTAACGCGATCATGATGCTTCTACGGATATTATGCAAGTACATCGGCAATGCGGTAATTTTGGATAAAATCAGTGATTAGCAGGAGGCAGTTGCTTCTATGGAAATAATTGCTTGGTTGCAGGCTGCAAGAAAGCACAGCTGGCGTTGTCTCGGAGCTCACCTTCTCCTCACGGTCGTTTTTTTGTGATACAAACACCATTCAGCTTCGTTTTTGCGATGCCGTGTCCTTTAGAATGGATCGCCGCAATTGCAATGCGGTGCGCGCGGTAAACCGTCAACCAAGTTTCCGCGCAGGTGGCATGTAGAAGCGGACCGTGCCAATGCGAAATCATAATTCGAACCTTCGCGCGATAACAACTTCAAACGAATTGGAATCGTTCGCGATATCATGCACCAACCCAACTAGCGATTTAACTACGGGAGAAGTCTGGGGCGGATAAAGGAGAACGGCTGTTGAGAGAGAGCACTTTTTCGAAATGCCCTCCGCGCGCCATTCTTCCGCATGGTCTTTTTTTAATTCGATTCGTTTGATTTCCGCGGCATCTCGGCT
>Ga0099797_101267_pt1 | contig 13840 bp, 13 predicted proteins | sample Uncmet_Sort48C_1_FD_89871 | JGI IMG/M metagenome (GOLD analysis project Ga0099797, IMG submission 89871) | Marine eukaryotic communities from CALCOFI LINE 67, Pacific Ocean - C012_Sort48C_1 | ecosystem: Environmental > Aquatic > Marine > Oceanic | place: Pacific Ocean: Monterey Bay | collected... | reverse complement strand
CAAGGGATCGTGCTGATGCACCAACCTCGCGACATATCCAAAACTATTCCGACACTTCTATGACACTTGTATGATTTATGTATGCGATGCATGGAACACATTGATCAGCCCCTCACGATTTGATGCCGGAAACTATACAAATTGTATCTTGAGGCCCCTGACATCCTTCTCATGAACATATTTGAGAAATGGAGCCCACGGCGCGCCATGGCAACACTGCTTACAAACATTTTGCTCAGGCTTTGAGTTAATACGTTTCGAACTTGTCCTTGAAATAATTGCTTAAGCACACTTGGTATGACTGTGCCCCAGAAGGGACAACCAAACCCATCTGGCATCTAACCAATTAGGTCCTCGTTCCAGAAGGGCAGAAGTGAACTTTGCGAAAATAATTTGGGGGAGTTGCTGGTAAGTTGCAAACGTTGGACCATTGGGCCCACCAAACTATCTTTATTACAAAGTCTTCAAAAAATACAATAATTAGGAATTCGGAAAACACGTGTGACGGTAACTTTTGAAAGCTAACCGACAGTTATAAATGGTAGGATGTAACTTTTGAGAGTTAAACATAGAAAGTGTTGGAATGTGGTGCATATGCCGAACCTTCAGAAGTCTTCGTTTTTGAAGTGAATCCATGAACTCACAAACCTTCAATCAAAAAAACCTTCAGTTTGAAAGGGTAGGCCTCCATTTAGACCTTCACCACGAGTCTCAGAACCCCACGAACCCTGTAGAACCCTTCATTTCAAAAGGAAGGCCTTCATTTAGATCTTCACCGTGACCCCTGAATACCAAAACCTTTTGAAATCCTCGATTTCTGAAAAGTGACCCCTTGACCCCCAAAAGCTGCTAAAATTCTTCACGGTGTATGGGAAGGCCGTCACTTAGACCTTCAACATGACACATTGACCGCATAAAAATTTCAAAATCCTTCATTTTTTGAAGGGAGGGTTTCCATTTAGACCCTCACCGTGACTCCCTGACAACAACTTACAGGCAAGGCCTTCACGTAGAGCTCTGGCAACAAGTTTAACGAAACCTGGATTCATTTCTATTTTTAGAAAAACCTTTGAAAGTAAAAAGTGATTAAGTGACATGTTAATAATTCAACATGTAAAGTAACTTTGCACGGTTTGTGGAATGTCACATGTAGCTTTAGAAGGTAATTTTTGAAAGCTAACAACAAGTTAAAGAAAATGCTAGCATGTAACTGTTGAAAGTTCAGAAATTGGAAATATTAGAACGTTACTGGTAGACCCCCTCGAGGTGGTAAAAACCAATTGTTCCATGGTTAAATGGTTAACAGGTTTGTTGGTTAATTGGTTGATTAAATAGCTGGTTAGCTGGTTTGCCTGGTATTCCTGGGACCAGAAATCCAGGCGTGGGGCATCAGTGAGGCAGGTGGCAGGGGATGGCGGGCCCGTCGGAAGGCAAAACGTAAATATGCATACATTCTATGGGTTGCATGGTCCAGAAGCACGGAAATAATCATTATATGGAGTGCACAGTCGAAAAACATGTAACTAAACACACATTCGATATGAGGCGCATGGTCAAAAAATGCGTAAACATATAAGGTGCATGGTGAAAAAAAAACACATACTCATGCATACATTCTATGGGGTGCATCGTCAAAAAGCACATAAGTAAGCATACATTCTATGGGGTGCATGCTCCAAAAGCACATGAATGCGCATACAGTCTATGGGGTGCATGGTCAAAAAACACACATAAATGCATAGAAAAGCACACACATATCTTTGCTGTTGGGCACACCTACACAGCCAAACCTCAAAAAAAATGCCAAAACGAGTTCTGAACGCATATTTGCGATGGTTTGCGAACACACGAAAACCGTAACAAAACATTACGTTTTCAAAACACCTCGGCCGGACGTCGGCTACAGCCGATTTTGGCGCTTCCGTAAGGTAAGAAACACTCCCCTCACCTGGTGGCGGCTGGTTAGCTGGGTGGGTTGGTGGCTGCTTTCTGGCGTGGCTAGCGGGGTTGGCAGGGCTGGCTGGCTGGATGGTTGGCTGGGTTGGCTGGATGGCTGCTTGGCTGCTTGGCTTTTGCCTGGTTGGCTGGATGGCTGGCTGGCTGGGTATGAAAGGTTGGTCTCGAATATCAGAAAGTTGTCTGGGGGAGGGCCAGTTTTTTCGACGAGCTGAAGACCTATCTCAATCCAACCTCCCAAATTACCGTAAGAGGGTCCGCACAAACCTCGCTAAATTCCCCGGGCTGCTGGCTCACGGCGTGTAAGTTCCTATAGAACTGAATCTTATAAATACTAGTGCCTAGTTTTTTGCTGCTTGTAAGTAGCTTCAGAGAGCTCCCCCGGGGAGGCCGGGAGGTTACCGTCGTACTTGCCGAACTGCCCTGGAAAACATTTGAAAAATGCCTGAATAAATTAACGAATAATGTCGCCCCAAATACACATCTGGGTCCCCTGCTAGTGATAAAACTGTAAAAAACACCCCAACTATATTCCAAGAGCTGTCTTAGAAAACATCTTGAACAGAATTGAGAAGTTCATCCAAATCGAGCCCCCGCAAAAGACGAAAGCTACTGTGTCGCGTAACCAACAACATTGTCTTACACTTTCCCATGTTGTTACGAAAATAATCCATATTTGTGACCTTGGCTACACAAATCGTGAACAACGGGATACCGGAACACTTCGCAATAGCAATGGAAACAATTGCGGAAAACTGCTAAAAACGCGCATCAACAAAATACAAGCTTTTGTTATGTGGGTGTTGTTTTTGAAATTTTCTGGACCTGCACTCCACTTAGCCACCAAAGCTGCAAAAACAAAAAATATCTAACCGGGGATATAAAGACATGTGTTTTCAATGCTCCTGGGCCTTATTTTTGAAAAATCTGAGTAGAGATGACAATTAACTTTGTTCCTCTTTGCATTCGATTTTCGGAACCCGGCCCGGCGGAATGCACATAGCGCTTAAAGTAAAAAGAGCTCCGACCTGAGCTCCAAACGAAGCCCTGCGACTCCGCTGGGCCAGCCCAAAACTTTTTTTACGGAAAATAAGGGAATCTCATGAAGCACGCTTACGTGTGAACGGAGAGACTGTGACACTTTTTGTATAACCCCGTTTTTTCAACCGATGAGCCTCCGATGCAACCTACGAGTTTGCGCAAGAACTTTCATTCAAAAATCAGCTAACATATGATGCCCGCATGCACGCCATGATGGCTTGACCCGAAGATATCAACAATGCTGGTCAAGACCACTAAAATGAACCAAGATGTACACAACACTTAGACCACATGTTAAACACATTGCTGCAGGTCACTAGCAGCATGCACTTCAGAAGCTGGCAGCACAAGCGGTACTCATTGACAGAAATGGAACATAATAAGTAAGCCAAACAACAGCCGCATAGGTCCCTGTGGCTGACCCATCCCCACAAGGGCCTTTCAATTTTCGCTGAGAGAAACTCTTCTACAAATACTTATGTAGGTGTTGGTGATGTATGCCCACAATGTTTAAGAAATGTGTCTCCAATTTCCATGCATTTTAATATTATTCTTCAAAAGGAGATGCCAACAACGTGGACAAATTGCCGGTAGGCCTGCTCGCAGTCTTTCGAACGGTCCACCAGATGCTGGGTTCAGGCCTTACTCGAAGCAGTCCGGTGGGTAATTGATATATTTCGTGTCCGTTGTGAAGTCGCAATAATTATTTTGTAGGATAGGTTCGTTGGTCCACTTTTTAGTGTGGCCCCCCTGCCTCTGATTATGTTATGTAGTGTCTCAGTTCAGACACAAAAACCCAGAATGTGCGTGTTGATGGGTATTCTGCATATTTATATCTATGACCGTTTCTTATTACTTGTTTATCTGTGTGTGTATATACTAGAGTTCTCTCTCTCTCTCTCTCTCTCTATATATATGCACTTGTACATCTACAGACCAGAATATTTCTAGGTCTACCTATCAAAAATGGGTATACATATATCTACATCCTTACAATCCTTTTGACCTTTCAAACGGACCCATAGCCGACTGGCCACCGTCCGCCTCCTGTCCGAGATATCCTGTCAATGCCCTCAGTATATATATATATATGTAATTATATATATGTATATATACATATATATATATATATATATTTGAAATAGAAGAAATATGGATGTGTTTTAGATTTCATCTATGATATATACAACTATTCTGCTCTGTTCCTCTGCCCACTTCTCTCATGGAAGCCTTACAAGCTTCATAGCTACCACATGGCCCCTCGAAACAATTGCATTTATAAATGTTTATAACACGGGAGCCCCTTGGCATCCGAATTGGTAGCACAAGCAAACTCTGAAGCCCCAGGAGCACTCGAAATGGCAGCTGCAGCCGGCTTCGTGGGCAGAGGCGCTCCCAATGGCTGCTCCAGCTGACTTTTAGGCAAAGGGCCGCCGGAGATGACTGGTCGAGCTTGCTTCGTGGCCACAGAACACTCGAAAGGCGTGCTCCAGCATGTGTCCTGGCAGTCAGGGTGCTGGAAATGACTGCTCGAGCCTGCTCTAGGGCTGCAATCGGGGTTGAAATTGTTACTCACAACGAATATGACGTGCTCTGTGACACTACGCTCTGCTCTGCTTTGCCCTGTTCTGCTTTCCTCCCTCCATGCATGAACAGGCTTGCATTCACAAAAAAATACTGTAGTGTACAACAAATAATACAAAACTTCAGTATATGCAATACATCTATTATATAATGTATGCTTCACTTCGCCTATATATATATATATATATATACTTATATACCTCTCTTCCACTGCCCGATCAGCCACAAAGTGGGTGTAAACTTCGGTGCAGCAGCCATGGTGGATGTTCCTTCATCTTCGCATAGAGCTCGTGGTTGGCGGCATATCTCGCAAGCTCTGCCTGGCAATTCTTGGGTATGCTGCTTGTCCGGGGGGCTGACTGCATGAGTCTGGGGGTGCTTTCTGAAACCCTTGATGTAGCACCTGCCCTGGGGGATTGGCAGAGCCATACAAAGAGTGTCCTTTGGGTGTAATCTTTCGAAGGGATGAGGCTTCATTGGAGGCATGGGCAAGTGTTCGACTTGACTTAAAAATCATATTTAGGCAAACCTCATCTCATGAGCAACAAGGAGGTACTGAGAAACAATGAATGCATAGACTCACTTCCGAAGCAGTACTGAGCAATGCCGACACGAGAACAATACCAAAGACGTTTTGCCGAATATGGCTTTGCAAACCATTGTGTGAGGCACGTAGCCTGTCCAGCTGTGAGGCCAAACTGAGTGTGCCATTGTAGCACCGATGAAGTGAAACTTTGTGAGGACATTGTGCAACCAATGATGCTGAACTCGGTGCCATGTTGCACGAGTTTGCAACAATCACATGCCCTAACCATGCTTGCGCTTGAGTTTTATGTCCCAATTCCAAAGGCAAGCGAATGCATCTGCCCCTTTGATTACTATATCCTGCACTGTCAGTCTCAGGACCTTACCTGCCAAATTGAACGCACGTTCGGAGACACGAGGACCTGAACAATTGCTTCGTCGTGGGCGCATTGTGGCACAGGTTCGCAATCATGTTTTTCGTTGCCGTGAAAAGACAATTGCTACCAAATTCGAAAAAACACACCTGCTATTTTTAATTATCGCAGGCACAACACACGACTGTGCCAACGCAGCACTTGGCCAACACGTGGGTAAACAACTCAATGCACTTGACCAAAGTATTTATCAACTGAATTCCAGCCAACATGCCACGCTCAAACACCTCCAATTTCAAGGACAACTCCTGTGCCGAAGCCACACCTTATGTAATTAGGCCACCAGTCACCAGCTGCATGATACCCTTGTGAAAATTAGAACAAACACCTCCAATATGAAATTAACACATCTTCACATGCTCATGCTTCCTCATGCCCAAGTGTTGCGTGTTTCTCCCACCCAAGTTCTGCTTGAATCCAATGCATGTGGGGTGATGCAATAGAACAAACAGATAAATATGTGCACTTGTAAATAGACAATGCATCCCTTTCAATTGAATATTTACTTTATCCCATACACTACTTCAAATTTGCATGGTTTGCCCAGGTGCACCGACATGGTGTCATTCGAGTCTTCATCACAAGCTGATGCATGGGTGCCTAATCGTTATATGGACTCCATGAGAAGGCGAAAAAGTGCAATAGCACTCTTGACAGACATCCTTAAGACACATGATGTTTGAAAACAACTCTAAACCTAAGTTACCTCACCATTGGAATATGAGCATGCCCTACAGACAGGATGCCTGCAGGTTTCTTTTTTCCTACTAAATCAAAAACTTTCCAAAATAATCATCACGTATGTTTGCCGTGGCTTGGTAATTGTGTATTTTTATCGGGGAGATGTGCATTTTCACACTGATTTATGAGAAGGTATGACCATTGGGGGGCCAAGCAAAACCATACAGCATGGAACGACAACCAGACGACACAATGGCATCTATGGCATCTATGGCATCGGAGCCGAGGAGACTTACAGCAAGCACAAACAATCAACACTGAAGGTGGAGGGAGGAAGCGAAGCAATAAAAGTGCATACTAAATATATCAACAACCTCGAGCTTTGAGGGCTGGACGGAACCCGAGGACAACACAGAAGAGGTGCTGGCACCCACCCCCCGGAATCCCGATGGCTGGGATGGGGTGAGGCTGGTTTTGTGCCCGCCTTGCGCTCAAGCTTGCAGAAGACGAAGATGCCAGTAGTATAGAAAATTACGAGGAGAAGCAGAGACCACAGCAGGCGTTGCCCAGAGCTGCTCACCATTTCGCAGCAGAAGACTACCGCTGTGGGTACCAGAAGTGCCTCCTGCACAGGGTGCATTCTCTAGGCATGAGTGTTCCGATTGATGAGAAGTGCTTGCCCTTTATTATACATAGGGGGCCTAGACTATTGCACCCTGTCAATTCCATCCCAAATTGCGGTAAAACCCACTTCGTATATTTGGTATGAGTCTTGGGTGGGCAATATATCATAGTATGAGCTTAGCCAGGTGGGCGATACCTCCACACATGCAATGAATGTCTGCCGTGGGACTAAACAGTGTCTTGTATAAAATGTAAGTGCTGTTAGAAAACAATCCTGGTCACCATCTGTCACGTCTGTCTATTGACAGGCGGTCGGGCCTATCCTGCCATCTGTGTTTATTGGGGCGCACTCTTTACAGAATTGCAAATGGGAGACCAGTCATATCCCGGTGGAAACTGATACCGCTTCGCCAGATATAGATTGATAGTTTGTGAACTTGGAGACGGAGCGTGCGATTCGTGTTTGTTCAAAGGATATTGGAGACTATGCGAAAACAATGTGAGCTTCTAAACACATGCAGATGCCAACCTGCAACAGACCAAACACTACGATGCGGATATCATGTGAACTTGATGCGAAAATATGCAAGCATGCCAACACTTCATACAATCGGCACATGTTTCATGTTTTCCTTTCATTGAGCGCCTAGGGAAATACAAAGTTGAACTACGGTGACGAGCAACCCAATGTTACCTGTGAATTAGCTTTTCAGAAAGGTTCTCGAAAAAAACATATGCGAGAACAAAGAAATATCTGGAAACTATTCATAGCGGAGATGCAACAGCGTGTGCATGTGCTTACAACAGAACAATGACAACCCAGAAAGGCAGCATGCGCGCTCTGATGGGAAAAGCATTGGAAGCTAGTTTTTCGACACTGTCCAGGAGCCTCCAATGTCTGTGTCAAAGTCCGACACAAGCCTGACACCATGCACTCGCGCACTAACATATTGTGCATTAAGCATCGCTGTTCGTGGGCATGCTTCTCAAAGTGAATACAAAAGAGTGGACCACACCCACAAAACAAACAAATGACCATTTATACTCAACTACATCTGGTCTATTCGCTGTCCAATATCAAAACCAAAGAGTGCCACGGCACTGTCCTAGAAATCCGACCAGCAAATCCACACTCTCCTGAATTATGTTAAGATGAATGTGAACCACTGCTACTCGTGGAACCTCTAGAACACGTTGGTCTGGAACATGTTCCTCTTGGCCTGAGGCGCTCACAAAACAGTAATGGTACAAGCTCTAGGCGGGCTGATGTTTTCAGAACCGACGACTTTGCTACAAACATCTGGCCCGATATTAATCAGAAAAGAAAGCCTCATTTGATGTGTTTTCTTGTTTTGGGGGAAGACTATACACAACATGTGCCAGACTCTTCTCTCTAGATGGCTCCTGGAGTCTACTCCAAGGCAACCGTGGATTTTGAAGCATCTTCTCGAGCCTGCTGCACGCCCACAGTGGCACATGAAATGGCTGTCACTTTCGAAGAAACAACTCAGAGACTCGCTGCTCTATGGCACTGCACTCTGCTCTGCTTTACTCTGCTGCCTCAAGGCAGGAAAATGGACGAGTTCACACTAGTATACTCTATACATAAAGAGAAAGGAAAGAAATCCGAATAGGGGACGGGTGGCAGAAGCCCAGGTTCTTTCCACATGAGTTTCCCTATCGGTATGTTTTTGTGTAATTGGCCGCCTGGACTGTTTCTTCGTGTTTGAACTGCACAATTATGTCTAAGACTTTTTCTTTTGGGCTTGCCCATGAGTTTCGGCCCAAACCATGGTGTACGGTCGCTCTCAACACCATATCACGTGTTATATATTACATACCACACACCATGTTTAGATTATATAATATATGCATATCCACGTACCCTTCTCACATGCAACGACATGAATTGGGCTCCTCAGCACCACATGGTTAGCCTGGGAGCAATATGGAGACGGGCTCAGGCTGCCCATGCAGCCTCTTCATTGAGGAATGTGAGCTATGAGCCCTCGAGTGGTCACGGCGGCAACAAAGTAGATGCAATATGCATGAATATTCCATATGACTGAAATTTGAAGTACCCCAGTAATTACGTCAGTTATATAAACTCATGAAGTGACAAAATGAATTTCCAAAGGCAGAAAACATGCCTGCCGGTAGGAAAATAGTGAACACACAACACACACGGACACGCAAGCATACCTGCTGGCTTACGCGGTCAAACAGTATCTATCATGATCCTGCTACCACTCGATGTCCACCAAAGATTGAAAACCACCACAGTAGGCGGGCAGCCACTTTGCAAACAAGCATCTCGTGCACATTACCCAACCGTGCATACAGCTTGACAGAAACCGATGGACAAATGTACCAAATGTACCCGCAAAGTAAAATACACCCGCGGAAATTTGAATGCACAACACAGACTCAAGCAAGACCCAAGCAAGACCCAACCCAGATTCCAACAAAAATGCAGCCCAGACCCCAGAAACCGTACGTACAGGCCAGACATGCGTGCTCAAACTTGAGGCCATTGGATCGGAGAACGGAAACCGGACTTGACCTGACCAGAATTTGCCACCGGCGACGACAAGACCAAATCAGAAAGACCACAACAAACCAGACAGAGAAAGACGAACGAGACTGAACTAGCAGCCCAGTTCAGACCGAACCATAAATTATCAGACCAGGAGAACCATACCAGGCCAGAGAGGCCAGGCCGGGCCAATATAAGTGAACCTGATGTGGCCAATGTGTCCATCAGAGCCATGGAAAAAACTAAATATGCCGAACTTGGCGAGCTGGTATGGAATTCCTCAAAGAATGCCAAACTGTAAAGCACCGCCAACCATGTGATTACCGATTGAGGGAGCTAGAGCTGAATAGAACGTGTTGGTGGAGGAAGAATTAGAACAAACTAGAAATATTTAGAACTACCCAGAAGGAATTAGCTGCAGGCACAAAGGAAAATGCAAAAGGCACACTATATGTAACTGCTCCTTTGCACGCACGCACGAGAGCAAAAAACGAGATGCTCTGAAATAGTGTGCAACTGTGCGCATCCATAGAGCAGGGTGAAGTGAACTGTAAGTGTATTTAGCAAAGCACAGTTTCGTAATAATGGCTTCCAGCTCAATCTGAGAGGCCATTTTGGACCAAGCCCTGCCCAGGGTGGCTCGAATGCCGCTCCTGTGGCCCTCTGGAATGCTTCTCCGCCAAGAGAAAACGAGCAGTCCTTCCAAGCTGTGGCGCCCTTCGGAACACGCTCTCGCTCAGACACTCTGCTTGTGCGGACCATTCGAACACCGAGCTGCTTCTGATAAGGCACCAAATCTCACTATCTGCTAGCAACACAAAGTGATTTTTTCTTGTTGAGTTAGACGATGTTGTGGTCGGTACGCCTCCCTCGGAAGATCACCGGCTCGCGCCCACCAACTGGTGTGTATGGGTACTGTATGAACTGATTGTAAGGCCAGGTTAAGTATATCTACCTATAAGCCAGCCTGCAGCTGATAAGGAGTTTCGGGGGGGAGGCCTTCTGCGATGGCCTTTTTGCTTTGGCAGCTAAGTGTCATTCACCCTTCATTCACCTGAGTGTGCACAAGGAGTGGGCAGAAGAGTTTTCGAAAGAGTGTTCCCGAGAGAATTCACCGAAGCATCCCCAAGAGTACTCGTCAGAGTATTCCTAGAGCATTCACCAGAGTATTCACTGGAGCATTCACAAAAGCATTGACAATAGTATTCAGACGAGTTTTATTCAGTATATAGTATGAACGAGAGTCTTCAGAAGAGTCTTCACTGAAGCATCCGCAAGAGTATCCACAAGAGAATTCGCTGGAGCATTCACAAGATAATTCAGAGAAATATTTGCTGTAGTATTCTCATGAGTGTTCACCACAGTAATCGATGGAGTATTTGAATCACCAAAATTCACACACCTACACATAAAACTCGCATCAACAGATGCCAAACCTCTTAAAACACACATGCCTGCGCACAAAACTCGAATCAATACATCCAAAACCTCCTAAAACCACATGAATGTGCACAAAACTTGCATCAACAGACCCGCAACTACTTAAAACCCACATGCCTGCGCACAAAACTCGCATCAACAGACTCCAAGTCACTTACAACCCACATGCCTGCGCACAAAACTGGCCTCAACATGACAAGAAACGGTTAAAATCCGCGCCCCTGCCAATCAAGAGACACAGAAAACCCCTCAAAACGCACGTGCCTGTCATCCAAAACGTACAAAACCACATAAAACCCGCGCCCCTGCCACTCAATACATGCCAAATCGCTTGAAGCCGGTGCGCGTATCAACCAAAACGCCCAAGGCCATTTAAAAACGCCCGCGCCTGCCACCAAAAACCCTTTAAAATACACCGCACTTTGCTTGAAACCCATGCACATACCAACAAAAACAACAAAAATGCACCAAAATTCGCTCAAAACCCGCGCGCCTGCCATCAAAACGCCCAAAGCCAACAAACAGCAACTAAAGAGCAACAAAAGTCAACAAAAGACACCAACAACAACTTAAAACCTGCGCATGTGCGCACAAAAGCACAAAATCAAACCCAAAACAAAAAGGCGGCCATGACGAAACTTTGACTTTGAACGACCAACGATAAAAAAATCACCCCATCACACCCAGGCAGCCTCGCCTCGCCCACCCGCACGCACGACACCGAACGAAAACGAAGAGAAAACGAAGCCGATCTCCCGGTTACAGGGGGGGTAGCTACAAGGGCGTACTAGCTCCCCCTAACCTCCGATACATTGCCTAAGGCTGCCCTACCAGGGCCAAGTGAAACATGAAATGTAAACACAACAACGGCTAAACTGACTATATATGGATCCGGTGCGGCCTGGGAGATGGGGCCTTATAAGTTGCAGAGACATCTAGCCGTCAATGCAGCTCTCCAAAACATGTTAGGACATGAAGGGATATTGCCAGGCGCGGGCCTAAGAGCAACGGGGCAGCCATGCAGCAGCACCGAAGGAGGGCCAACAGCCGTGCAACGAGCAGCGACATGGCTGGCCTCATCGCCCTACCTCAGCTCTTGCGGTGCCATTCATTTCCACCATCGATGCGTGATATAACTCAGTGCCCTCACTTCTTTGGACAGGGCGGAAAACTCCTAGCCAAGGCCAGAAGGATTTACATCTATAGGAGGTATACATATATGAGAGAGATATACCAAGGTAAAGCCATATTCCGGCTTGTGGACGCTACAATAACCGACTGGCTCCTACCAAGAATCCGCGCGATTCCAGATAAGTCATTGGAAAACAAAGTTTCCGTTGCCTTTCTTCTCCCTTGACACCTACTTTTATTTTTTAATGCCTGAGAGACCCTGGAAAAAAAAACAAAAGTATAGTATATAAGTGTATTATGTTATGCACAATATAAGACACACAATCTTCATCCTGACATATTAAATTTCCATATCTCTGGGGATTCATACAGTGTGACATTATGCCGCACTGTAGACTCCATACTTGGGCCACATTTATGACAGGTGGATGCACACCACGAACTGTATTGCCTACAGCCCTGATCTGGCCTAAGGAATTCTGCATTCGCCTCAACCACCGTAGGCAAATCATATCAGGTGCATAATAAGCGTGGCCACAACCATGAACTGCAGCTGCATGCCTGTGCAAAATACTCATTAAACCCTTTGCAACAGTCGTAAAACTGCCCACATACGACACCCTGCAGCACAAGAGCTCTGATGTCGTGAAATACCGCATGAAGTTAAGGTCACATCTCTGAGCACCCACTTCAAACGAAGCTTTGCCATGCTCTCTTATGTTGGAGCTCTCAGCATTGACTCCCAATTCACCACTCAACTCTCTCTTATCCACTATATTGTCTTTATTGTCCCATTCCAGATGCCCGGCAATGCCACCTCCCAACCCAGTGACACCAAGCCCGCTGTGCCCCTGTCTCCGCACACCCAACACTGGGTCTATTTCTCTGGAGTGCTTGATGGAGGCTATCTGTATGATATCATTCTGTGTGAGTTTGAAGACCAAATTATCTGGATCCCATTCCGTATTCCTCTCCATAACTGCGACCACCAAGCTTACATTATCATTACGAACAAACGGTGAAGTGCTGGGCAACAACTGCTTCTCATGAATGCCAACTTCATCTACTAACCTTTCCTGCAAGCCTACTCCAGCCGATGCAACGTACAAGGTGTGCCTGAATGTCTCAAGATCTGCAGCCAGTATCGCATTCATCTTGTTATGATGGATGAAGGTATGCCTACGTTGCTCCGCACGCAGTTTCGTTCTTGATGAACCCACTCTGGACCCACTCATTGGATCCACCATAGCTCCGATGCCGAGGAAGGAGAGGCCTAACAACCGGGCCTCGAGCCAACGGCGACGGTAATTTGGCCAGCCACACCAGCCGCAACCAGTGGAGACGTGAGCAAAATGACTACGGTCGCAACAAAACGTGATGTATATGTACGTGTATACACCTATATACGATAAAGCCAGCTGAAAATGAATAGGAGGATAGGATGATTGGGTGAGCAGGGGGAGAGGGGAATCACTTGCACTCGCTTCAGAACACTAAATTTCCCTGCGCTTTCACTTCGGTCTCATTGTTTTGTTACTTTGGTTCCACGTCAAAATCACTTCGATTCCATGTCGTTTCCGTGTGTTGTTTTTTGTGTATTGGTTCCGTGTGTTGTTTCCCATGTGTTGGTTTCCAGGGTTGGTTCTGGTTCCATGTGATGCCCTTGTGTTGGTTCCGTCTGTTGTTTTGTGTGTTGGTTCCATGTGCTGTTTCTTATTATGTGTTGCTTATGTCTGTTGTTTTGTGCGTTGGTTCCATATGTTGCTTCCCATGTGTTGGTTCCGTGTGTTGTCCCTGTGTTCATTGTTTTTTGTGTGTTGGTTCCGTCTGTGGCTCACTTTGCGTTGGTCCCGTCTGTTGCTTGTTGTGTGTTGGTTCCATATGTTGC
>Ga0099797_101266_pt1 | contig 13847 bp, 15 predicted proteins | sample Uncmet_Sort48C_1_FD_89871 | JGI IMG/M metagenome (GOLD analysis project Ga0099797, IMG submission 89871) | Marine eukaryotic communities from CALCOFI LINE 67, Pacific Ocean - C012_Sort48C_1 | ecosystem: Environmental > Aquatic > Marine > Oceanic | place: Pacific Ocean: Monterey Bay | collected... | reverse complement strand
CCAGGGAGCCCCAGGAGGCCCCCGGGAGCCCCAGGGAGGGAGGGGGGAGGGCCAGAAAGTTTGGCGCCCTGTGGCGCCCTGTGGCAACGGATTGGGTTCCCCTAAACAAGGAATGCTGCATCCTGGAGTGCTGCGGCCTGGAAGCCTGGAGTGCTGCAGCCTGGCGGAATGGAGTGGTTTCGAGGGGATGCCACATGCAGTTGGTGGGGTTGGTTTGGATTGGAGGCTGGCCGTGTTCTCACACGCTCGACACTCGGAAAGGTCGGCGGATACTCATAGTTGCTCAATAATCCTTCGGCTTAACTATTAATCCTTCTGGCTTAATTGTTAAAGCCCATGAGCCCCTGAGCCCGGGTCCGGTCCCTGCACCAATTTTCGGGGCTGGTGCCCGGGCCTGGGGCCCTTCAGCCCAGCCGCAAAGCTAATAAGTATGTCGGAAGGATCTTTCAGCATCTTTGAATAGTTTCATACCTAGATGCTGTGATCTCAACCAGTTGCAGTTACAGTTGCAGTATTCATTGCATGATGTATTAATGTTGTAATCAACCGGGAACGGAAGTCTTCAAACACCCAGAATGTCCATCGAAACTAGACAGATGAGCAATGCAATTTGGAGCCGGATGTACCGAATACTCAAAATTGCTCCATAATCCTTCCGGCTTCATTATTAATCCTTCCGGCTGGGCTGAACAGCCCAGGGCCCCATGGGGGCCCATGGGTCCCTGGGCCCGGGTCAGGTCCCCGCACCAATTTTTGGGCCCGGGCTTGGGCATGGGGCCCTTCAGCCCAGCCGGAAGGATTAATATTTAAGCCAGAAGGATTATTGAGCAACTTTGAGTATCAGCACGAGATGTAGTTTTGTTCTGGAACTGTTTCGTGCCACGAAAGGTTTTGCTGGCAAACCATTTGTATGGCTCTAACACACCGAAAACCTCATTTTACAGTAGCAATGTTGATTGCAAACTGATGCGGTAATTTTATTCACAAATAACAGTTACAGCAGCAGTTGTGCACTGAATTCATGATTTAAAGTTGAAATTGGCATAGCTCAGGTGCCCAAAGAAGCATGCATACATTCATGACACCAGTATGAAATATTGGATAATGTTAGTCCGCAATATGCATCCGATATAATGAGGGTGTGGTTCCATCATAAATTCATTTCGTTGTGTAATGTGATGTATTGTGCATATAATATCATTAAAAGCTCCCTATGCTTGGCAGAATTTACAACTTCTCAGAAGTGTCGCATATGGTGTTCTGTCAAAAACACATAGCCATGTAATAAGGTGTATTTGATTTTCCTACAAACTGAACTGTGTTGGGGCCGCACTTGCAAAGCTTGCGGCGAGCACAGCCCAGCCTCAGCCTGGCTAGCCCAAAGCCTAACCCATTCAGATGGGGTTGGGTCCTGAATTCCTGATCGATTTATTGTGTCTTCCATATCATGGGCTTGTAAATGTCATGCTGGTTGTTTAATCAAATTTCATGTAACATCAACTTACAAGTCTTAAGACATATCCTTTGAAGAATTTGCAACTTGTCAGAAGTGTCACATGTTCAGTTGCTTAAAAATGCATGTCTCTGTAATAAATTGTATGTGTTTTCCCCAAACAATGAATTATCTGTAGCTTACACTTGCAAAGTTTGCCGTGAGCACAGCCCTGTCTCAGCCCAGCCAGCCCAAGGCCTAGGCCATTCAGATGGAAGTGGGTTCTGATTTCCTTAGGAAGTCCATTGGATCCTGAAACCACTTCGACGGGAAATGACACCTAGCTCGGGCAAAAAAACATCTGCATGAGGAAAAACAGTTTGAATACAACACACTTTGGAGGAAAAACAAACAGATTGCCTTTGAGATTTGGGAACCCAGGAGGGCGCACCCCAAAGGAGGGGTCTCATTCCTGTATGAGAAACAACCATGTTCAATAAGGACAACTTTTTGTTTTACAAGGTTCCAACCTATAAATTCGGACACAGGCACAAAACACTGGCAAAGTCGACGTCTCCGCGACCCGGGTCCAATGGACGATGTCCCGGAACAGGATTCGGCCAAAAAGTCTGGAACTAAATAAAAACAATGCTTGCCCGAGCAGTCGTGGTGTGTAGATATACCATCCTATGAAAAGCTCATATACAACCAATAATAACCTTCAATGACAAATCCCATATAATATCTTTGGGAGTGGTTTTGCCTAACATACCCGGCTATACACGGCCTCATGTTGGGACTTTCTACATAACTCCAGTAAATTCAAGAAAACAATCCGGCCGGAGTCGATTATCAGGTTCCCGGGGCCTGGGAACCCGAAAATATAGCTTGTATAATGCGGCTTTGGGGGGTTAGGGGTTACTCTCCCGGCATTGGGAAATAGCTAACTAACTAACGTGGGGAAGTGATTCTTTATTCGTGTTCTGTAATTTGTAACTCGACTGTCACCTGTTTGCACACATTGACAAACAAATTCTAAGATCAGCGAATATTTGCAAACATTTGCAAATATGCCTGGAAGTCAGCAACTATTTGCAAATCTGCCCGAATATGAACAAACATTCGCAGATTTTCACAAATTGCTACATGTGTTGACAAATACCCTCAGATATTTTCAAATATGCGAATCACGAACTGGTTATTGGGTCTTGCCTTCGTTATCCTTTTCTGTTGGCACGGTCAAATATGGCCCCAATTTTTTATCCTGACTCAGACAACGGTGCACTTCGCAAGAATTTGGGAAGGGTCTACAGGGCCAGGCGGCGCAATCATTTAGGGGGGTTAAGGATCTCCCCTAAATTATTGCGCCGCTCATGCAAGAGTGTGCAAAATGCACACCCCAACGAAAACAAAGGGGGGGCAGCGGCCGAAGGCCGCCACCCCCCTTTTTTCTCCATGCTCATGGTATTTTGGGCATTATTGCATGAGCGTTGCAATAATTTATGGGGGGGTCCTTAATTGCTCCCTAACTTTACCCTGACTCAGATACGCCATCAGCTTGATGCACTTGCTAAAGGGAGTGGAAAGCGAGCAACATTCTGAGGAGGCCTCCCGCAGCCCCGCGTGGTATTGAGGGTTCTTTGGCCAGCCTTCTGGGGAAAATACATTTTCGATCAGGGCACCCCAACACAACAAATCATCATGTTTGTGTCTTCATATTACTTGTTTATTTCAAAATCCTTAAAGCAAATCGAAAAACTTGTTTAAATGCCCCCCTTCTCCGAACACACAGGGAAGTGGCAATATATATACACACACTCAAATAAGTTTCGACCTTGTCTACCTTGCATATAAGCGAAAAGGTGGCCTGGAAAGATGGAATATGTAACATATTCCATGCCATGTTTGTAGGTTTTGTAGGCCATGTAACATATTATATGTTCCTTTTTTCCAGGCCATTTTGTAGCTTTTATGCGCTTTGCCTTGCTTGGCTTACACGGGTCTTTCGCCAGTACTTAACTGGTCCCCGGCCGAAGCAGATGCCTAAGGCGAACTCCTTACAGGCCCCAATCATGAGTTAGGTGGAAGCCGACTATGAGGCCTTGCCTTCTGGTCAGCGTCTACCGTATTGCTGCCGCATGAGCGGATAAATGCAATGCCCGATAAAAATAAACAAGTTGTGCCAGCGCAGGCTTATGGGTGCAGTGATCCATTTGCCCATGTAAGGCCAACACATCAAATAAGAATGCATTGCATGGAGTCGTGTCGTGTTTGGTGCTTGTTAGCTTTAGTTAGTTTTCCAGCTTGGAGGGTGTCCGCCGTACCAAACGCCTCAAACACTTTCAAAACAAAAACAAAATGTTTCGACATACGATTTTGTATGCAACTTATGTTTTAATCCTGATTCAGATAGGCCATGAGTTTGATGCTCTTGCTAGCAGGAATGGAAAGTTACCGACGTTTTGAGGAGCCCACCCCGCAATTCTAAACCGAAACAGGACAATATGTTGGGGGATTCGTTGGCCAGCCTTCTCAGGAAAATACGCTTTCGAAAAACACCCCAAAACAAGTCGTCATGTTTGTTGTCATTGTATTATTCGTTTATGGAAAGACCTCAAAAGCAAATCAGAAACCTATGTGGATGCCGCCTAAAACACTTGTATAAAACCTATATTCTGATCCTGGTTCAGGCAGGCCACCAGCTTGATGCTCTTGCTCGCAATAACAGAAAGCGACCAACATTCTGAGAAGGCTCCGCGCAGCCAGGCCGGGTCTCGGCGACAATGCAGAAGACATAGTTCGTAAAATAAAGTCTAAAGTGCACTGTGCAAAATTATGACAGAAGTATGGGCAGCATAAACAAATTCTAAACATACATCTTATAGGCAATATATGCAGTTCCATAGGCTTTCATATAAAACCTATATCTTGATCCTGACTCAGATAGGCCATCAGCTTGATGCTCTTGCTCGCCGGAATGGAAAGCGAGCAACTTTCTGAGGAGGTCTCCCGCATCCACATGTAGTGCTGGCGACAATGCATGATACATCTGTCTTATACGAAAATTTAAACAGAAGCGGTACCATATTTGGCCGTCCCCAAATGAACCCTGACCCCTAAGCCCTATTCATATAAACCATGAGGCGAACATGAGCTGTACCAAATAGGCGAACATGAGGCTGCGGCTGGCCTTGGATGTGTAATTTAGATTTTGCCTGGAAACGGGACGGCACAATATGTATATATTTTGATATATACATATATATGTATGTATCATATTAGCCTCGGGCGTCAGATATTGTATAGCCTGGTACTTACAAAATAGATAGCCTGGGAAGGTCGCAAATGCCACTTGAGGGATGCCGCCAAGAATTGCAAAATGAATCCAAGATGTCATAGCAAGCTTGTCACTGGCACCGCTGTTGGGAGGCAATGTTGAAGCGTCAATCATGACAATATTCATTCCTTGGGTCTGTTTCTGTCGTTGTGGGATTCATTATTGATGTCATTGTGCGGTTGTCCAGATTGTGTTGCGTTGCCTCTTTTGATGTGTTGTGCTGCCTCTTCTGATGTTTTCCTGGTCCCATTCATCATAGCCAGTTTGGCTCGAGCATTGCCTTCTGACCTTTACGATGGCACAGGTTCGTACATCTCATGGGGCAGCCTCATTGAGGGTGGCATTGGTCCAGCTTGAGTTGCAAGAGGTGTCGACGGCGGCAGAAAAACGACTTGCCATTGACCGGGCAGCGGAGCTTATCCGCCAGGCCTCTGATGCTGATCTTTTCGTCTTGCCTGAGCTCGCACCTGTTGGGTATAGCGACGCAGCGTTTGCAGCACTGGACGAGCTCGCTGAAGACGAGTTTGGACCAGCGGTTGGTGCTGATTGTCGCAAGGTATTTGCCGAAGTGGCACGTGAGCGCAATTGCTTTGTTTGCTATGGCACTATTGGACGCCGCATCGGCGGTAAGTTTGGAATCCGCCAGGTAGTCCTCGACAACACCGGTTCTGTTGCGGCATCCTATGACAAGTGTCATCTTTGTGATTTTGGAGATTGCGCGGAGACACTGCACTTCACACCAGGAACGCAGCTTGCATTTTTTGAGTGCCGAGGTTGGCGTGTGGGTCTCCTCATTTGTGCTGACATGCGTTATACCGAGCTTAGTCGGGAACTTGTTATCGGACGTGGATGCGATATCCTGGTTCAACCTGCAGCATTCGCTCGTGATGTTAGCTTTGCAAGCTGGCCGTCATTTGTAGAATGCCGTGCTCTAGAGAACCAAGTGTATTGGGCTGGTGTGAATTATTCAGGGCAGCAATTTGGAGGCTCCATATGGTGTCCCCCTTGGGTTGATGGTGACAGGCTTACCGCTTCGAGGCTTGGTATTGAGGAAAGCGTTCGCATCTTCGAGGCAACCAGAGAAGAGCTGGATATGGCGCGACGGGGATTTGCATTCCGTCGCTTGCGGAGAGAGCGCACAGAGTATGATGATCCAGTTGTACCTGTCCAACAGGCCGCGTCGTCCGCACTGTGATCGCAAGATGCGGACTATGCGGCGTGCTCAAAAGATATTTGCCCTTTTGATGCCCACGCACATGGCGTCAAAGGAAACAAAACCAACATGCGAAACAAAATGTGGATGAATGCGATACTAACACAGATTAAGTTTGTACTAATTGTGAAATCAGTGGAGGAAATATGAAATCTACCAAGTCGCATTTCTTTCGTATTTAGTTTCAATTTCCCCAACCCCCCCAAAGAGGCCCTAGGATGAGAGTATAAAATTGGGATGGCCCTTCCATTTTTGCGACCTCCCATCCTATTGACTAGCATGAGGTGCTGGAATGGAGTCCCAAAAGCCAAAGCCTCGCCATGCATCGAGCCGTGTTTCTACTAAGGGGTGAATCGGCGAAGCACATCTGTAATGTACGTAGATATATTGTGTATGTGTTTTGTGTGAGCGGGCGGCATGTGGCGGGCGGCGGCCGCCGGCGGCGAATTGGCGAAATGGGGAATAGACAGCTTCAGAAATACAGCCTTCCATTGTTTATTAGTCAAACCTAATGCTGCCGTCGTGACAACTCTCATCCTAGCCGTGCCTAATATTTCGCTACCTTGCATAGTGTTCAGCGCATGACTTTCGTGCATCGTTTGCACATTGTATTTGTGTGTCCATCAAGCCTCATGAAGGGTAGCTGCCTACTTGAGGAAACATTTGCAACACATTTCCAGGCTCGGTTTCCACTTTTCATTTATGTTTGCACATATATATACACATGTTAATAGTAAAACAAAAAGTCTGAGAGCTTTTTCCGGGTGTTTTTTTTGGGGAGGGAAGCGTTTGTTTAGCATTTCCATATACGTTTCTACCGTTTTCCAGCAACGTGTTCCGCACATCTTCAACACGTTTTGTTTACGTCTTGGATAGTGTTCGGCACATGACTTTCGTGCATCGTCTACACATTGTCATTGCATGTGTTGTGCATGTTTCCTCAGGTAGGCAGCGACCCTTCATGGGGCTTGATGGACACACAGCCATATTCCCCACATGTCCAGGCTCGGCATATGAATTCCACTTTCCACATTTGTTTGCATATATGTCCTGTAAAAATAGGAAAATCAACAACAACAACAACAACAACCAGAAAAAACACTTTTTTGGGGCCCCCCAAATGCGGGAAATGGTAAAAGACGAAGGTGGGGAGCGCACAGAAAACCAGCAAACAACAAACAAAAACGTTACGGGAACAAGTGCGGGAAGCTTTGACAACGAGCCATACAACCTGAAACTGTTGTTTTCAATTCGTGGCAAAAATGCCGCAGCATATACAGCTTTCCAGCATCCTGGTGTAGCCATCAGCTCAGGTGATAATGGGAAGCGTGAACAAAATTTCCGGGCCGGCACCGGTGCCCACGGAAGACGTGCAACTTGTATGGAAAGCGTACGGATAACATTGATGCGGAACGGTAAGAAAATGCAGTTGGCGAACGCTTAAAAACAGTACAAACAAAACATGAAAACGCTCTGAGAGTTGTTCTGTTGTAACTATGCTTGTATATTTTACAAATGCTGGATTTTTATGAACGCATTGATTGGGGGAGACTCTGTGAACAGCCGGCGGGCCCAGGCCCTCACCTCTGGGCCCCAACATATTAAATAAGAAGAGAACTTTATAATTTCTAACAGTGCAATCCTCCACAGCGTTCGTGCAAAATCCCACTCTTCGTTGAGTCAATCACTTGCAATCAAAAGACAAGAGAAGAATAGAGAAAATCGGCACACACGTCACGCATATCAAGGCACAACACAAAGTGTGAGGAACGTTCCCCAAAAGGGGGAAATATGTTCGACATATTAGTCTTGTGTGTGCTTCAATTGGGCGACCAAGACTAGCCCATGCCGTTGGCGACACACGTGTGCTCCGCATCAAACACGGCTACTTTCAATAAAAATGAAGCTATAGAGAATATATGTGCATGTCCGAAACAATCCGGCGGATCCCAAAGAATCCGGCCAATATGATATCAAACCATAAACCTTCATGGGACCCATGGGGGTCCATGGCGGCCTATGGCACTCATGGGGGACCATGGGGACGTATGGGGCCCATAGGGACCCATGGGGCCCATGGGCTTCATGGGCGCATCGGGTCGAAGCCGGCCGGCCGGCCGGCCGCGGCGGCGCACGGCGGGCGGGCGGCAGGCGGCCGGCGGCGGGGGGCCACTAGATATTATAGTATACACAAAGAATGTATAGTTTCTATAACTCGGTATTCATGGGCATCCAGATATGGGCCCTATTGCGGGAACAAAAACAAATATGGCACAGCAAGCCCTCGCCGCAGGCCGAGGACCTTGCCAGCAAAGTTCTAGAGGCTTGCCAAAAGGCGCTGGGCCCGAAGCACCCATCGACACTCAGGCAGCTCTATTGCAATTCGCCTACTCATAGTAGGCAAGACCACCTGGCCTGAATTTGCTTCAGGATTTAGCATTTGTTATTGTTGGTATTTCTCTTACTCCATCTCTCTCTATATATAACTCCATTTTCCGCTCCCAGATCCCGGGACCCTTATAATGTGGTCCGGCCGGCAATTGCGTCGAATTGCCGCAGGAGTTGCGCAAAACGGTCGAATGAGAGATTGTGTGGTGCCGAGAAAAGTTTTGACCCGATAAACATCGGGGCTGGGGTTGGGGACCCTTACCGCGAGCTCAGGGTGCTGAGCGATTAAGTGTTCTTGACTCATCTTCTTAAACATACCTGTATTGTATTTGAGTGTATGCTCGTTTTTGTATTTTCTGACAAATGGGGTCATCGAGATACTTGCAATATTTATAATGCCTAGCGTTTATGTCTCATCGGATTGTACATATACTATATGGTACTATCTATAGCTATATATACGGGTACACATGTATAGCTGTATATACATATACATATACATATATATATATATGTATATATATATATATATATATATATATATATCGGAGGTTTGGGGGAACTAGAAGGCCCTCGTGGCTAACTTTGCATAACCGGGAGATCGGCTTCGCTTCGCCTCCGTTTTCGTTTGGTGTCTTGCGTGCGAGCGGGCGTGGCGAAGCTGCTAGGGCGTGAGAGTGTGGTCTTCCTCTCGCTGGGCCTTCAAAGTCAAAGTTCCGTGGTGGTTGCCTTTTTGCTTCTGGCTTGATTATGTGTGCAGGCACGCGGATTCCTGGTGTGTTGCCTTTTTGCTTGTGCTGGTAGGCTTGTGGGATTTAAGTGGCTTTGGGCATTTCTAATTACAGGCACATGGGTTTTAATCGGCTTGGGGATGTCGATACGTCTGTTGTCTGTTGATGCGAGTGTTGTGCGCAGGCATGAGTTTTTCAACAGGGTTGGGTTCTGTCGATACGAGTTTTCTGCGCACGCCTGTGGATTTTGAAAAGTTCGGGGTTTGTTGGTGCGAGTCTGGTGCGCAGGCGTGTGGGTTTTCAGAGGTTTGGGGTCTGTTGATGCAAGTGTTTTGCGCAGGCACATGGGTTTTAAGATGTGTGGGGTCTGTTGATGCGAGTTCTATGTGGAGGCATATGGATTTAGGGGGGTCTAAATGCACCTGCGATTGTTGTGGCGAATACTGTTGAGAATACCACAGCGAATACCCTTCTGAATACGCTTGTGAATACTCTAGTGACTACTCCAGGGAATTCTTTGGCAAATACTCCAGTGAGACATTTCGTAATACTCTTTTGAGTACTCTATAGTGAATCAGACTCTCATGAATAGTAGTGTCTAAGCTTTTGTGAATACCATTACGAATACTCTAGTGACTGCTTTAGTGAATACTCTTGTGAACACTCTGGTGAGTACTCCTCTTGTGGAAGCCTTTGTAAATGCTCTCGGGAACACTCTTGCGAACACTCTTCTGTATACTCCTTGAGTTACTCAAGTGAATGAAGAATAACTGACACCCAGCTGCAAAAATGCAGAGGCCATCACAGAGGGCTTCCCCTCCCCCGAACTTCCTTATCAGCTGCAGGTTGGTGTTAAAGGTGCGTATATATTAATATATATATATATATATATATATATATATTATTTGTTGTCCTTTGCATACAAAGAATCAATCCCCCTCCTTTGGGGTGTGCTCTCGGGGGGTGCTGGGCCCGAAGCACTCATCGGTGCCCAGGCACACTCATTTCAAATTGCCTACTCAAAGTTGCTCAATCATTTGCCGGGGCGACAATGGCCCCAATAATAAAGTCCCACCGATATGCGGCAAGGTTTACTAGTCCGAGACAGGATACACAAACACATACAAACACACATAATTGATACACATTTGATCACTCATAATGGTGGTGGCCTTGGGTCACCTCCACCAAGGTGGGCGGACAGGATTAGAGGGGTTGTGGAAGACGGCATTGTTGTTGAGTGCAACTTAGACATGTGGTGTGAGCTGTGCAGCTCGCTTGTGGACTCCGATAAGCCTGACGAAGACGACGAATCGGTAGGGAGTTCCGTGGAATCTAAGGATGAGGGATTGAGCAGTGACTATTTGGGCCTGATTTGGCTTAAGAATTTTATTGTGGAAGGACATCCATTCAATTAAAGGAAGTCACATTTTCGGGGGGGATGCTTTTGTTAGTGCTTGTGTTAGAATCCGTTAGATTCGGGGGGCTCGTGTCATTGTGGTCTCACTCGGGAAAAGTGTAATCTCTTGGAGGTGCACTAATCCATGCCCCCTGGTACCTGCTTGGTACAACAGCATGCAGAGATGGGGCTTTATCACCAATGCTGTGCGGCATCGCCGGCGGCATCTTGGCTTGCAGAGGAGAAGGAGGACATGGCTGCAGCCAGCGTCTCAAACAAAACAGACAAGCATATACTTATTGTGGAGCAGGGCGTCGTCCTCCCCCACCAATCTCTTTTTGTTGCTTCGCAGTATATATTAAAAGTTGGTCGATAGTCCTTCCGGTCAAATTACCAATTTAGGCGGGTTTGCCACTTTTTCTATGTAGTGTAGTATCAGTAAGATCACAAGTGTAGTACCAGTGTAGTCACAATCGCTCAGTACTAATCATAATGACATGGCCGCGTGCCATAATGCACCGGTTAAAGAATTGACTACATGGGCGGGGTTTCCCGGAGGGGTCGCAATTTGTGTCTGAGTTCCCATCCGCGTGGCCCCATAGCCACATGGGACCCATGGGCTGCATAGGTCCCCATGGGGCACAATTAACCCAATTGCAATCCCCCATTCCCGGAAACCGGTGCAGTACGGCATGCGGCCACATAATGATAGTCAGCAAAAGGCCACAGCGGGCGAGGCGCATGCCCGGAGGCGGCCCGCAGAGGCTTTTCTGGTCAACAGCAAATTGCATTGCATCATCAAGTTCATCGAATGAGGCAGGGAAGCTGAGAAACATGGAATACTTGCCCAGGCTTGCCCAGGCTATTTTGAATATCGACGCTAGTCATCGATTACAAAATTTGCTGCCCAGCTGCTAGATCTTCTCAGATCCTTGCGTGCTTGCTCTTTGAGCGTGGCGACGGTTGAGGGCTTACGGTTTAGGGGGTTCCCAGTTGCCAGGTCTTCTCAGATCCTTGCGCATTTGCTCTTCGAGCGTGGCGACGAGGCTGGGAGGGCGGAAGCAGAGCCGCTGTGCCGGCTGGCGTACGCAGGGCAGAAGGAGCAGTGCAGAGCTGGGGACTCCCAAATTTCATATGTGCATGTGAGAGTTTCCTATGCTGCATGTGAGAGTTTCCTATACTGCATGTGAGAGTTTCCGGTTAAGCTTCATATTGCTATCAATAGAAAGTGTCCCTTTCAATGGACGGTGGCAAGTTTATATAAACATGTGGTTTTAGATTGGTATACTTTGTTTTTGATATGATTACATATACGTATAGAAAGCCTCTGATTTGTTTTGAACCCATATGCCTTGCTCCTTTGGTCGTGCCCTCCGGGGATTCAAAAATCTGAAATTCATGACATCTGAAAATGATGCGGAACGCAGTTTTGATTCGGGTGGCTCAATTCTCGCGCCGAGATTTGTGTTCTCGAGTGGTTTCGCAAAGAAAAGGTAGTTTCTCTGATGTCCCAGATATGGCTCGCCATTTTGTTTTTACTGACATAATTTCACTCAATCGGGTATCCTCATGTGCTAGATTAATTGACATGCGGAGCCATTATTTACTAGCCTGCCGGTCTCGATGTCCAGTCTCGATGCGTATCTCATTTATATGTTATCAAAGCAGGTTTCAGATGCCTATATGTCAGGGGCCCGGGTGGCCCCCCTCCCCCACCCCCGGTCAAGGTATGCCCTCCTACCCCCCTGTGGGTTTGGGGGGGCTTGGGCCCCCTCCCCCCCCGCCTGTGGGTTTGGGTCCCCTTCCCCTCCGCCTGTGGGTTGGGGTCCCCTCTTGTGGATGAAGAATCTGTGGCGGCGCGCCCCCGGGCCCACCGGCCCGCCCCCACACGTGGGGACCATACCATGGGGGGGGGAGGCCGTCGGGCCCCGGGCCCGGGACATATATCATTCGCTCTTGTATATCGTGGCTGCAAAGGGCACAGCATTCCAGGATTTGGATTTCGTCAAAAGGACGCTTAGCATAATTTGGTGCAGGATGGTCCGGCTCTCCCGCCGAGATCACGTCACCGTTCTGCATACATTTTTCGAAAAGAAAACCTCAGTTTCTATTTTGGCCCAGGGGTTTAGGGTTCAGGTTTCGCCATCCCTTGGCTGCGCATGTCGTTTAATTGTGCAAAGTATATCCGCATAGTTATGTCAGTTATGTCTGGGGTTTGGGGCCAGTCAATTACTAGTTATGACAATCGCTTATCTTTGGGGCCAGTCAACTAATAGTTATCATCCACACCTGTTTTTATCGTGTTTTCCCAGCTTCCGGGTCCCGGGACTAGGCCAATTGGATTGGGTTCGAAAATCTGTGGTGTTCTGATGTATGTTTATTTATGAATGTTATTGGTATTACTGTTTGTTTTTGTTCGTTGTCTTGTTTGTTGTATATAGTACATATGGCGGTTTCTCGTTTGTTTCGCTGTAAGGGATTCATACCAGGACCGTTACATAAACGGGGGCCAATGGGCCCAAAGGGCCCCATGGGCCCATCGGCCCATGGGGCCCATGGGGCCCAAGGGGCCCATGGGGCCCATGGGTCCCATGGGCCCATGGGGCCCCATGGGCCCCATGGGCCCCCATGGGCCCCAAGGGGCCAATGGGGCCCCGTTTACGTAGCGTTTACGCAACGGTGTTGGGGTAAGGGAACAAACGAGAAACACCCATATATAAATATTTGTATTATCAGTATTTTGGTATTATTGATTATGTATTTTTGATATATTTGGTATTGTAGGCTTCTCTAGGCTTTTATACATTTTGGGGGGGAGAGGCTCCGAAGGCCAATGGCGGATGCTCATAGGAAGGCCTGGATGGTTTTCTTGGTGGGCTTTGCTATGACCCCACCCTTTTCCTTGCAATATTTTAATGTCCGGAGCATTAAACCCTAAGCCCCCAGTCCACAGGCCCCAAACCTGTTTGTTAAATCGTTTTAAGCGTTTCTGAACAATTTTGTTGGTGTTTATGGCGTTAGTTGCGAAATTACGTACATAATGCAAGTATTAGTTGTCAGAATGCTCGATTCTGGAACCAGTCCATGCCTTGTTTTGTCAAAAAATACCATTCCAGCTTTTCCATCTTTCTCCAGACCTTTGTGAAATATAATTTTGTGTATAAGCCGTGACGGCTCACCCACGTTTAATACAGGGATTTCCTCTAGGTATGCCCTTACAAGGTCTGCTCTCCTCTTCTCTCAATTCCAAAAGTAGTTAATGGGTTTAACATTCATGGGGTTCGATTCCCATTTGGCTCAAACCTTATTTCAGATTAAAATCCATTAGGTGAGAAGATATAAGGAAT
>Ga0099797_101265_pt1 | contig 13852 bp, 10 predicted proteins | sample Uncmet_Sort48C_1_FD_89871 | JGI IMG/M metagenome (GOLD analysis project Ga0099797, IMG submission 89871) | Marine eukaryotic communities from CALCOFI LINE 67, Pacific Ocean - C012_Sort48C_1 | ecosystem: Environmental > Aquatic > Marine > Oceanic | place: Pacific Ocean: Monterey Bay | collected... | reverse complement strand
AATACCGATTAACAAACCAATCTTCAAACGAAAAATGCTATGGTTAGAGCTACTTTTCATGAACGCATTCATCGGTTTCGTCGCATATGTGGTGGAGGATTTGTCGACAGTGTTGACAATACTTGGTTTTACCGTGGGACCGTTTATTGCTTTTGTGGTTCCTGGTCTTGTTTATGCGAAAGCTCATGTGAAAGCACACAAGTTCAACAATGAATTCAACAAGCAGAATGATGAAAAAACAAATGCACAGCTTGCGATTTTTGCTGGATATTTTTTAGCAATTTTTGGTGTACTATGGGGTTTTGGAATTTTTATGGCGTATTTGTATCTGTAAAATTGTTTGCGGAAAACAGCGACTGAGTGGATATTTGGAAGAATCCTAAATGAACACAGTGATCAGCGGTTCTCAATGAATCGACGCGGATCAAGAAATGAACCGTAAATAATATATTTTGTGACATTTTGATTTTATTTGGAGCATTCCATATCGGATTCGAGAAGATCACATGTTGGCATTACTGTGCGCAGAACTGTCCCGACTGGCTTCGTGGAAGAAGTTGTTTCGACGAACGTGTTTAGATTGCGCAATGTATGATCATTTTCAGTCTTTGTTGGAGTCTCTTATCAGTTCTGCCGATATACACAAGTCATGCAAAGTTTTATTGATGGACATAACAGTTTATTAGGTAATATAGAAGTCCCCATCAAGTAGTAAGTAGGTTAGTTTGCATGCATACAAAAACAGGGACATCCAGCAAAAACGACAGTATTATAGTAGGCATTGTTTTGGCAGTGCATTACTGACATTATAAATTTGAATCCTAAGTAACAAATAAGTCCTATTTTCAATGACGAAAAATAAAGAATTCGCCGCGATCATGTTGTGTTCCTTCATCCTAATAGCAATATCTCTATTTCCAATCAATATCCCCATACTAGCCCAAGCAAAACTCGAGCTCAGCCTCCAACCCCGCCGCCGTTCTCTAAGCCGTCACAACAACAACAGTCGCACCCCAGAGCACGAAAGGCAGCAAGCCACCATGAGAAGAGTCGCGTATGCCCGCGCTCGACAAGCAGAAGAAAATCCTGACGCAGCACAAACTCGTGAATACATTGGCGAATTAGGAGAAATCCGAGATTATGGAAATCTTCACAACGGTGACTTTATGCATTATGATCAAGTTGCGATCACACAGCAAAAGGTGTTGGACAAAACCGGTGCAGTGATGAGGATGAAACCATGGCGTAAGGGAGTACCTAGAGGTGAAGATGCTCACGATGTGAAAATTGAAGATATGGTTTTCAATCGAAGGAATCTCATTGGGTATAGCAATGAGTATGGTGAAAAAGAAGATAATGTTTTTGTTGCTGATTATGTCGATGGTGGTGAACGAACGAGTGGTGCAGGTGTGAACACTGAGAATGAACGAAAAAATGCTCCGACAATCATACCTGGGCCGAGTCGGATGAATGAATATCACGTAAGATTCACGAGTAATTCATATCCTGGGGCGTGGAGATGGGTGAGTGATGTTAAACCGGCGATGGTACAGGGTGCGAGGAGTTTTCAGATTGATGATGTAGGTCGTAGAAGGAACAGTGGTGTTAATCCTGTGTCAAGGAACAGTGGTCGTGCAAGCGTTGGTTTACAAAACAGTAGTCATTCAAGTATTAATGTAGCAGCGAGAGCAAGAGCAGCAGTAACATCAGCTGATGATACAATAAGCGATATTGCAGATAGCGCCACTACTACACTCGAAGATTTAGAAAGAAGCGATACATCGTGGTCAGCATCAACGTCAGAAGGTGCTGTGGCGGCAGATGTCAACGAAACTGCGAATAGAAGGGACAGCAGTGCATATAATAGTGAAAGGGCTGTACAAAATGCATACTATTCGTGTTATGCTATTCGAAGAAATTCACAGGAAACAATGACTCGATGGGATCAGTTTGGAGATCGATTGGATGCTATTGTCAATGATGCAGAAATTTCAAACTTGTCAAGCCGTCTAAACACTGTTGATATTCGTCAAGGAACGGGTGTCACGGGTGTTGCTAGTTCGTTTGACCATTATGGTCATAGGGAGAATTCGGGTACTCAAAATAGTAATTTTGAAGCTGTTAATAATCAATTTGGCGCGGCGAACAGAGTTGTTGAAGGAATGCGACCTAATTTAGGTGAGGCGTTGAGAGGAATAAATCGTCCCCCACCTCAAATGGGTGGAAATGCAGGAAATGCACCTACAACCGCTGAATCTCCCAGTTTATTAACAAACAATTATACAAAAGACAGAGGTACTCGCCAGATTCGGACCAGCAGTAAACAGAGAAGAGTTATCCGAAAAGGTGCCAGGCTTCCACCTCCTCCGAGACCTATTGTTCCTGTTGGGGACAATGCCGATGGTGTTGATTGTGGCACGCGAGGTATGCGAAACCGTCAGAATAGTGGTGGAAGCAGTACTACTCACGACCAATGGGACGATATCTATGAACATTGGTATGACTCTATTGCGGCGAGGGAACAGTATGTGAACGATCTCGATGCTAATACTGCGAGAAGATACGTGGAAAGAAGAAGAGATTCATCTAACGGCGCAATTGACTCTGCTGACGATATCGATCCGCCCGCAGAAGATCACGCAGGGGTGCATCAACCACGTCATTTTCAGTTAGCAAGAAATCGCAGTGGCATGTTGGAAAACTTGACGGAGGATGATGCTTTCGGTATTGTAGATGGTAGTGGAGAAGGTGGTTTTGACGTTAGACTTAGTGATCCGTTTACGTTGCCAATGATGCGAAGTCCTTGCATTGATGCAATGATGAAATGCGGAAGTTGTGCTGGTGGTAGTGTTGCAGAATCGAATAATGATGATAGTATTAGTGTTGTGGAACAACAACAATTTGGTGAGACTGCTGCAGCTTATACCCAACCAGCAGGAGTATCTACACCGAGTTCCGCAATGGCGAGCGTTATGCATGAAATCGGAAATATGGATAGTTTTGAACGAGCGGGTCATACGACGACTTTTGGTAGTGTTTCGCGAGAAATCGAAAGCATCCGGTTGAATACAGATGGAAGTAATGGGGAAGGGGATCCGACCTGGCATCCAGGAACACAGCTGGCGGGGTTAACTTCCGGTGGTGACCCGAGTGGCCCGAGGTCAAGTTCTCTGGCTGCAGCACTGTCTTCTCCTGCACCTTCAGCACGACAACAACCACAAGTTGATGCTCAACCGCAAAGTACTTTAAGTGCACAAGCAACAAGTGACACACCACTCTGTGCGCTTGCAAATCAAAGCGGCTATAATAACGCACCAGATTGTTCTATCTGTATGGATAATCCCGCGACAGAAGTGTTCCTCCCCTGTCGTCATCATACCTGCTGCAAAGGATGTTGCGAAAATCTAAGGAAACAAGGTATGGTCTTCGATATACCAAATGAGGATGGCACAAAATTATACAAATTCAAAGTCAACAATCTATTTCCTTGTCCAATTTGTCGGAGAGCCGTACATGGTCATTTGGATTTGAACGAAATGAAGAGGGCGGGTGTGAGAGTGATGCCAAAATATTTGATCGAGGCTTTGGTGAGCATGTTAAAGGATGGTAATTTTGATATAGAAAAGTTGGTTTTGGCAAATAGTGCGGGTAAAAGGAAAGAGAAAATGAAGAAAATGCAACAAGCGAGGGATGCTTTGCAGGTTTTGTTGTTTGGGAGAGTTCCGATGGGAGTGGAGTTAATGAAGAAAATTCAGGGAGTGTTTGTTAATGGCGATGGGAATGGAAACTTCGCTGATGGCAGTGGTACGTTGGGTACAACACCAGCCGCTTTCGTTGGTGGAACTGGCACTATCGGTATTGCGACTGCGTTCGGTGCTGTGGGTGGTGGCAATAGCAGGAGTTCAAGTGGTGGTGCGACCAGAAGCACAACAACAGCAGCAACAGCATCTTCGACGGGCACTACTAGTACTAACCCCACAATCGGCCAGCTCACTCAAAACTCACAACGTCCAACTTCACTCTTCAACGGTCAACTCGGTAGTATCCCATTAGACGAAAGAATTATGAACGAACGTGGATCCTTCGCCAGAGTAGAAGGTTTATCCTTAACCAGACGGAATGGAGCTCCGAATCTTCATTTAAGCACTTTCAATCCTCAAACTGGACAACGGCAATACCATGCAACACTATTGGATTTGGACGATTTGGACGCTCGTGATGGAACAGTATTTTTGCATACTCATACTAATGTAGAGGAGGAAAGGTATAGGAGTCAGAGAGATCCGTGGCAAGATACTGATTCGGAAGATGAACACGACGAGGCCAATTATACCCCAGCAACTGATGAGGTTGTGTTGAGTGGTAGGATTGCACAACTTGTAGGGAGTTCTGGTCAGGCCAGGGATTCGCAACAGCAACAAGGTCGAAATGGTCGGAGTATGGTGAGGAATGGTAGTCAAAGTAGTTTGTTATCGTTAGAGTCGTATAATAGTGGTAATGATAGTGATGACGATGGCGAAGAAGTTGCCGATGAAAGTCCCGGTCTTGAAGATCCGGATCGAATACGTTCTGAATTAACTTCGTTAGATGCTGAAAGTGCCGTGGCGGATGATCATCATGATGTCCCGGTAACCAGTGCTGGCAATACTCAACAACAAGCTGATGAGGATGACGAATCTTTTGTAGACTTGACGAATTTCGTAAGACCACAGAAACCAGAAACAAGCTTGATGTATTATGACGCCGGATTTGTCAGTACCGATCCAGACCAACACCAGACAAACACCCTCTATATCGGTGGTGATGAAAAAACACTCGAAGCATGGAACGGATTCATGGTGGAAAACACAGCACATGTCGGCATTGATGGTTTTGGAGCCTTAAGAGAAAAACGAGTTGGTGACGTTGTTGATTTCAAGCAGATCGAAGGAAAAACAATCCTTGTGAAAAAAGTTTATTCAGGCAAGGGAGTTGTGGTTTCTGGTGGTGTGAAGAATGAGATTAGGATCATGAATGACGTTGTTGGTGATGTTGATGAGAGTGGGAATAGGAGAAGGGGAATGGGAAGGAGTGGTGAGAATGGTCGTAGAGGTGGTGGTTTTTGGAGTTATGTTAGCAGTATGAGGAGTTCATCGAAAGAGGCCAGCAGCATTACTAGCAGCATTAGCAGCATTAGCAGAGCACCCTCTAAAACTAGTAGATGGAGTCTTGGTGGGCGATCACGAGTGGACAATAGTCAGCAACAGGTTGGGGAGGACATTATGTCAAGTGTTGGTGAAGAAGTACAGCAAGTAATGATCCCGTTCACAGAGGTTGAGCAATTGATTGAGAAAGAAGAGACTGGGAGAGTTGTTACTGGCACCAGAAACAGAGTTGTGGTTGTCGTAGAACCCATCAGCGTGGATATGCCTACATCAACCGTCACAACTACACTTCTATCAGAAATCCACAGTAAATATCTGTCAGTGAAAAACGACTTTGAGAATCAGAATTCGATTTTCCGCTTATTCACCGCAGGAGGAGAATCGGGGAAGATTTCAGTTGAAGGCAATAGTCGACCCGTACATATCATCATAGGCGGCGGTCCCGTTCGATCGGATGCGGGGTTGGGAAGGGATATTTACGCTCATTTGGCACATTTGCAAAAACAGGAGGCTGGTGGAAAGTCTAAGACTCGGCGGAAAATCGGAAGTTTTTTCTGCCCTGGTAGTACTGGTAGTAAAAAATGTGAAAAGCCATCGGTAGGTGGCGGGCTTCGAACAAGACGAAACAGGAGTAGAAACACTGGTGGTAGTACAGATACAAGCGGTAGTGATTACAATGTCAATAGCGTTGATGGAAGTGAAGGTGTTGACAATACTGGTAATACTGGTAATACCGGCAATACTGGACTTACGAACCAAATCTGGACACAGCAACGTCAACATGTACGTCAGGAGTTGCAACAGGGAGGTCAGCAAGGTTCATTAGGCTCACAACAACTTCGACCCTCCCAAGAAGAACAACCACATCTCGTCGACAATGCGGAATTTCGTAGACCCGTAAACGATTATGAGTTTTGTCCAGTTATTGGTTACAAAACAGGTGCTGGGTTATCAAAAAACCCTTTGTCTTATCACAAGGATTGGACTCCTTTAGTGTTTCCATATCAAAAGAAAGCTCTATTTACGATGTACAATAGAATCAGGAGAAAATATCTCCCTTTGTACAATATGAATAAACCGGAACCTATTATGGACGTCGAGGATGAATATTTGCCGAATTACGCGAGAGGGTTAAGTTGGGTCTTGCGTCACGAAAATGTTGGAATTTTGAAAGATCAATGGATAGGTGGAGAGAATGTGAAAGGGATTGGTTTATGGGGGCAGTTGAAGGATAGTAAAATTGTTGTGAAATCTGTATGGGAGGGGAATTGGGTGTGTGGATTAAAGGGGGATAAGGGTTTTGAAACGCGTGGGAATGGTGGCCCGAGTGGTGGTCGTGTTCTTAGGCGGCAGCTGAGTCCGTCTGGTAGATTTCGGGAGGTAATGGTCTATCCGGAGACGGCTGTAGATGGAGTTCGCAGCGGCGCTCGAACTGCTTATCAAGATGGCAGCGGTGCAACAATGACGTCGTTATATCATGATAGCAAGACGAAGAAATTGACAATCAAGCGTGTGAAATTGGTTGATGTTGATCGCGCGGGCAATATTGATAGTACCGCTGTAGATGTGGATCGTCATCAAGCGGGTCAGGAGTCCAGTACGGATGAGCAGCAGCAGGAAGCGCGACACCCAAGTCCTGCCAGCAGCGTAAACAGTGTGAGTAATATCCAAATCGCGATGGATGAGTTGGGGAGGAATACTAGAACGTCAAGTTCCACACTGGTAGGAGCAGCCTCAGGGTCGAATCATTACGACGCTACGCATCAAGACGCACAAAGTCAAATAGAAGTTCCCTTGCAGCTGCAAAAACTGATCAAACTTGATACAAAAACATTTTTACTTTTACAAAAGAAGCAAAGTCAGGGTGTAAGATGGCATATCGAGGCAGATACTTGGGAGACAACGCGTGCGACGCGCAACAGCCCCATAAGCAACAAAGTCGACGCAAGCAACATCCAAATAATCATCCACAAAAACAAATTCGAAGACGCTGCATTGAAAGTAGAAAATAAGTGTGGGGAACTGTTTCAGAAGAATTTAGATTACGAATATATAGAGGAGACGAAGGGCGTTGTGCGAGGTGGGGATTTGGGGGACTACAGTGATGCGAGGGTAGTATCTGCAGTGCAGAGCTCAAAGAGAATGTCGAAATCGGATGTGAAGTTCAAAACTGCTGAAGTTTACTATGGGCTTGCAGATGAGGAGAGATTGAAAAAAATATTTGGAGCAATGTTGAGAGAAGAAACAGAAAGAGCTGTGGTGTACACGTTGGGTCCTATTTGGGTTTGAAGAAGATTCGCATGTCCATGCGCATAATTTCGCATCGGGTGACTCAGGAACGCTACGGTTGGATCAGTCGATATGTATAGAGTTTAGTTAGTGGTATTTTCGGTATTAATTGCATGCATGTATAGGAACTCGACTACAAGTTCGGTCGGTAGTTTTTCTGCGTAAGTATGGAAGTTTTGATTTTGGTTGTCTGTGAAATATCCATAAATACACAAATCGAATATAGTCATCTAAATTATGAGTGGATTATCTTGTTAGAGCATGATATGATCATTCTGATCATCACGACATTTATTCGATAGAAATTGATTTTTGCATCATTATTTGAGCATAGGAACGCGTATACCGTTCTGAATCTAATAATTGGTTGACATAGCAAGCAAAGACAAAGCCAAGTCCCAAGAATTTTTGGTTCGTTAAACGCGTCGAGAAAAAAAAGCAAGTTTTTGATTTTAGAAAACTGGATTTTTGCAGCCTGTCAAATTCAAACACATGCATTGGTTAACATCATTCATTGTTGTCGTCATTATACGATGATTTCAAAAAGTGAGTTTTTGCTAGAGGAGAAGATACATGGATCTATTGGCAGAGTGAAGCTATTGGTAGAGCGCATGGCAGCACCACACATCGCCTTAACTACCGATGCAAGATTAAAATGATCGTAGTGTTCCGACGAAGCATGTGGAGATTGTTGTTCTGTGTATCATCATGTCGGTGTGCATTGCCATTGAGAGATCAGATCTGCAGGTGTCAGGTGGTGGTGTGTCGGTCGGGAGTTTCCAAGTTTCATATTCAAAGATGTCAATTTGTGTGTTCCATGGCCATTGCATTGAATTATTTCTGGTGTGGGTGGGGGATGTCAAACAATATATAGTCAGTCATCATTTTTCCATCATTGATTTTGCAGTGATTTCGTTTCACATTTGAACATTTGATTCATAGAAAACAGTGGTAGTGGTGTTTTTATCTCCATATAATGTTCATAATCAATGTAGATGTTTTTATCTCCACAACAAAATAAGTTGTTTCATTTTCACAATTTAGTTCTAGCATTGAGTGGTCAACGGAGTTTCTCATCATACTCTTCTAGTGGTCAGAAATTTCAAGCATTACGGTATTATTCAAATTACAATTTCAACACACGGTACATACGGTCAACAACGAAAAACACAATCATGGCATCATCAGCAACGCCCTCTTCGTCCTCAACAGCGCCAGCACCAGGTCAACAGCCCCCAGCGTTGCCCCTAGGTCAATCAGGTACTATCAAAGTAAACGAATTGTACGAAAAATGGAATACCTTTGATTACACAACTGTTTCGAAAATCGGTGTTATTGCTGACACTCAGTATTGTGACGAAAATGACGGGAGTGATTTTTCTGGTAATGAAAAACGATATTATCGGAATACGAAAGTGATCACAAGAAATGCAGCGAAAAGATTCGAGATGGAGAAATGTCAAATGGTTCTACAGGTTGGTGATGCGATCGATGCTAAGAGTAAAGGGAATTATTTGAGGGATTTGGATGTGATATTTGAAGCGATGAAGGTGTGTGGGGTGGATGGAGGTATTGTTTTAGGAATTCTGGCTTTGGATCTTAAATTACTCGAGTGGGATGCGAAAAAAACCTCTTGAGCGCGGCGGATTATATTCTTTTTCTCCGGCGGGATTATTGTTTCATGCTTTTGATAACGTCTTCCGTTGTGTAGGCTGGCTACCTCGGACCCGTCGCCCGAAACCGATACAACACCGCTTCTACCATCCTTCCTGGTACACTGCGTTTCTTTTTCCGCTTTTTACATGTGCACGCAGCTCGTACCAAGTGCGCCGACCAGCCGGCAAGGATTCTTTCCTTGCCGCCGGATTCGAGGACTCTGTCTCTTCGGCGGCTCATCACGGCTTCGGAGACAGCCGAAGATCGCAACTTGGCGGTCTCCGGACTCGAACCCGGGTCCCTCAGGTTGCGACACGACGTCTTAACCGTTGGGGCACTGGTCCTATTGCCCAGTTCGTTCGGCAGTCGGCCAGTAGAGATACAGCCGAAAAAAAATAATGGGTTGCCCGTTGGAAGACGCAGAGTACGTGGGTAACTGTCGGCACGGGCACAGTCCAGGCCCAATTACTCCGCACAGTCCAGGCCCAATTTTTTTGGACGACGCGCAGAACATGTAGTCGCGCACCAAAAACGCCCACCGTGGGGCTCGAACCCACGACCACAAGGTTAAGAGCCTTGCGCTCTACCAACTGAGCTAGACGGGCTGTTGAAGTTTTCAACGTAGTCTCGATATTCAAAGTCTAGATACCTTCGCACAAATAACTGTTTCCCAATTTCCAATTCACCAACTAAAACCACAAAACCGAAACCAAAAAACACAGTTCCAGTTCCTCGTCTTGACATCCTTGGTAATCACGAACTCTACTGTGCTCCACGCAGTGCATTCCGAAGTCTACTCTATCCCTACAATTTCAAGGAAGACATGCTCCGCTACTCGAAAGAAATCTGCGACAAAAAATTTCGCATCATCTGTCTTGATTGTTTTGCAATTTCCACTTGCGGAAACAAACATGATGACCCGTTGAATCGTGTGATTTGTAATGCCGATGGAAGTATTGCTGATAATGGAAATGGTGGTGGTGGGGACAATATATCTGAAGAGCAGCGTATGGAAGAGCGATTAAAGCAGCGATATGATGAAGCTATCAAAATCCTCGGTGACAACAATGAAAATGTTCTTAAGATGGTTGGAGGTGGAGATTGGTTCAAAGATTTACCCGAGGAAAAACATAGGTTTGTTCCTTATAATGGTTCATTCGGTGAAGAACAGCGTCAATGGTTGTTGGAGGAGTTGAAAGATGCTTATAGGGAGAAGCAATATGTGGTTGTGTTTACGCATGTGCCGATTCATGGGGAAAATAGACCGTTGAAAACGTTGATGTGGGATAGTGAGGTGGTGTTAGAGATGTTGGGGAAAGAAGGTATTTTTTGGGTTGATTTTGGGTTGTGCCAGAATTAATATCTTTCTTGTCAGATTAAGATTAGAATGTGTCAAGAATTTCAAACGATGTCGTGATAGCAGAACGACAATTTCAACTCTTAAATCAAAACAAAATAATCACCACTCAAAAAACAAAAACAGGTCCGCATGTTGTCGCCGTATTTGCCGGACATACGCATGCATATTCTTATTCAATGAAAGACAAAATCCATCATATGGTTATACCATCTCCAATGGTGACACCAGATTGTGGCGATTGTTTTTGCACGATGGAGTTCTCAGTAAAAGACGATGGTACTCCATTAATAGATATGCAAGCGTATGGTTTTGAAAGTATGAAAATAGAAAAACCTGGTTGTTACTGATAATTGTTGCGTGAAAGAAGTTGGAGTATGTGTCAACGATTCTCGTACAAGATTGCGAACGACGTTCAAGCTACATGGTCGACGTTCGACGTTGTATTTTGTGTTTAACTAAATTTTCAATATCGTCGGAAATCTGAACAGTCATATGTCTTTCCGTATTTAATTTCGTTTCTAATCGAAGGTTCTGATCATGTGTTTATGTCGAACATATATGATGGAATCGGATGCAGTTTTCGCGTTTTTTCGCATCAACATGGAGTATAAGTCGAATTTTCATCCATTAGCAGCGGGAGATTACTACCAGTATTCTGTTGTTTGTGTTTCTTCGTATGTATTGTTTCCCTTTGTAATAATTTCTAGATTAATAGATTCATTCTGATTCAGTGATTGAATTCCAGTGACTCATTCAAAAACTGACAACAACAAGAAAAACAATGACAACAAAGATCAATCTGTTTTGGCAACAATGTCCGAAATCAATTAAATCTCGAAATGCATCCCATGTCTTACCAGCGATTGAAAATTTACAACGTCCTCATTCAACATGTATCGATCATTTCAAATACTATTTTGCAAATCTTGTTGAATTAATGCATCTGAAACAACGGAGTGGTGTCGTGATTACGGAAAAAACTTTGGAAATTTTAAATCGGAATACAGTAGGGACTGGATTCGGTGGTGATTCGCGAAGTCGGGCTTATCGTCAGAATTCTTATACTAGTAATAATGGCTCTGGTCAAAATTGTCAACAACAAATCACAAATGGTATGCCAAATCGACGTGAACTCAGAACTAATTCCGAAACAGAAGATGCAAAAAAACGAATCAATGAATTTTTATTGAAGATGGCAAAACGAGTACCGTCGTTTACTCCAGGACAATGTTATGAAATTACTCAATTTTTAAAAAAACATCAAATACCAGACAAACATCCATTGTACATGAATTGTTTAGCAGAGATGGAGGATTTTGTTGAGGAAAGTAAGAGAAAATCACGTCGGATTGGTGTTGGTGTTGCTGGTGGTGCTGCTGGTGGTGCATGATGATCGGATTTTAGCAGGAGTTAAGTACATTGGATTGCGTTGTTTTGATATTAAACAAGTTGCTGAATTAGACCATGTTGTCGTCCAACAGCAACGGCACAGCTGCTCGTGGTAAAAAACGCGATGGGAACAACTCCAGCGCAGCACCACGAGAAACCCTCACCGACGCATATTTCGAGCAAAAAGCTCTCGAGATATTGAGAGAGGTTCGAGAAAACTACAAACCAGAGCATAATGACGACATAGTTGGTGGAGTAACTTCTCTCCCCTGTACAATAGTCAAATATTACAGCGACTACCTCGATTACAAAAAACACAACAAAATTTGCTTACTTGATTTCAATCTTGTGAATGCCATCAATGAAGTTTTTGAGATTGAAGAAAAATTTCTGTCAGCGGAGAATTTTGGAGAAGAGTTGGAGTTGTTGGGTTTTGATAGGAAAGAGGATGGAGGCATTGATTTTGTATCATATATTCTTGAGATTTGGCAAGAGATAAAAGACTTGTTTGATTTCAGTTTTTACAATCTGAGCGGTCAGCATGATTCGGGAAGAAAGTTTAATCTCAGTAGAGTTGATCCTGGAAGCTCAAACAAGACTCAGAGCAACAGTGCAAGTTCATCTACCAATAATAACATCAATAACTCTTCTTCTTACACCGTAACAATCCCAGACGACGTCATCTATGGTGGTAGTTTGGCAATCAAAATGGATAAGAACATCGGGATGATGAGTGGCAATAGTGGTAGTGGCTTGCAAACTCTTCATAGCGGCGGGCAATTAAAGTCTTCTGGGTATGCGAAGAGCAATAGTGATACTGGTAGTGGAAACGGCCACCATGATAGCAATACCAACCAACTAGAATACAACTTCTATTGTCCGGTAAGATTAATCAACACTTTGTGTCCAAAAAGAAATTTGGTAGTTTTGAAACAGACCAAACTGTCTCCAGCTGCTATCCAGGGCGTATCCACGGCTCGTCTGAATTTGGATTGGAAGAGTATAGTGTCGAAAGCAACGAGCAGTCCTCTAAGCAGGACGACAGATCCGAATAGTAACAATAGTAATACCAACATCATCGATGGCCACAGCGATTACTATTACGCTCCAAAATCCAGTCGAAACAAAATCTTTTCCCGTGCTTCATTGCAAAGTTTGTCGAATCAATTGGAAGAACTCTATTGGGACTTGCAATATGGGAAGAATGAGTTGTTTGGATTAGACCACGGCACACAGCACCATGACCTACCGAATCCAAGCAGAGACACCCCAGACACCGCCACTATCAACACTGACCAATCCAACCAAATCTACAATCTGAAATCCCGTGCTGGTCGAAGACTACTAAGTAGCGGATTTGCAAGGAGTGGTGGGATAGCAAGTGCATTGTCATTTGAAGACTTGAATTCGTGGAATCATTTTCAAGAGTGGAATTTGAATGGGGATTTGTTGAATAATGGAAAATCAACGACAACAATCCCGACGAAAACAATCCTTGAAGATTTCAATATACTTCGTGAAGGTGGTATATTTTACCCGGAGTATTATCAAACTGGATTGAGAACAGATTCGTTGAGTGGATTTATTCAAGCTATTCAAGGTGTTGGTGCCAATGGTGGTGGCTCAAGTGGCTCAAGTGGTGATGGTATTGATTCCTCTTCCGGTGAAGCTGCAAATTCAACAATGGTATACTCGTACAATTCCGATCGTGCAGCGAGTTCGTTCACAGATCGACTCTATTACATGTCAGAAAAGGTAGCGAAGAAAATATTCTATCGACCTTTGCCGACGATAGTTTCGTCATTATCCAGCGAGCATGGTGGGGGAAGAACAGGTATGACAGCAGCATCGACAGCGACAGCAGCATCTACAACCGCAGTAATCGCCCCAACCATAACGAGTGACGTTGCAGATGTTGCAGCAGCGGAAAATGTCTTATCGCAGGGTTTTTCGAATTTCATCTTCTATGACAATATATTGCTAAATGCATGGAATAATCTGATGAATATGTGGA
>Ga0099797_101264_pt1 | contig 13859 bp, 7 predicted proteins | sample Uncmet_Sort48C_1_FD_89871 | JGI IMG/M metagenome (GOLD analysis project Ga0099797, IMG submission 89871) | Marine eukaryotic communities from CALCOFI LINE 67, Pacific Ocean - C012_Sort48C_1 | ecosystem: Environmental > Aquatic > Marine > Oceanic | place: Pacific Ocean: Monterey Bay | collected... | reverse complement strand
AACTGGTTTTGGCCCATTTATTTCATTTTCTACCTTCTCTATTACCAAAAAGGGCCGATTTTCGAGCCAAATTAGGCTGTTTCTGAAGCTGGTGCTCTAAAAATCAAATTATTTCTTCTCTGACATGTACAGGTAAGGCAGAAAACGAAACAAATGGATCAAAATCTGTTGCAACTGTGTCTAACCAAACTTATTTCCCCATTAAAAGTGATTTAGCTGACTACAGACACTTATCAAGTAAGGTATTATGTGATTTTTAAATCACCAGCTTCAAAAACAGCCCATTTTGGCCCAAAATTCAGCCCATTTTGCAACCAGGCAAAGCAGAAAACTAAACAAATGGACCAAAACATGTTGCAACTGTGTCTAATCAAACTTATCTACCCATTACAAGGGATTTAGGTGTCTACAGACACCTATCAAGGAAGAAATTAGGTGATTTTTAGAGCACCATCTTCAAAAACAGCCCATTTTGTCCACATATTCAGCCCTTTTTGCAACCAGGTAAAGCAGAAAACGAAACAAATGGACAGAAACCTATTGCAACTGTGTCTAATCCAACTTATTTCCCTATTACAAATGATTTAGCTTACTACAGACACTTATCAAGTAAGGTATTATGTGATTTTTAAATCACCAGCTTCAAAAACGGCCCATTTTGGCCCAAAATTCAGCCCATTTTGCAACCAGGCAAAGCAGAAAACCAAACAAATGGACCAAAACATGTTGCAACTGTGTCTAATCAAACTTATCTACCCATTACAAGGGATTTAGGTGTCTACAGACACTTATCAAGGAAGAAATTAGGTGATTTTTAGAGCACCATCTTCAAAAACAGCCCATTTTGTCCACATATTCAGCCCTTTTTGCAACCAGGTAAAGCAGAAAACGAAACAAATGGACAGAAACCTATTGCAACTGTGTCTAATCCAACTTATTTCCCTATTACAAATAATTCAGCTTACTACAGACACTTATCAAGTAAGGTATTATGTGAGATATGACAGAGGAGAGAGCTGATATATGTGATATACCACTTGAAAATAACAATGAAAATGAGCAACTTCCCATTACTTTCTCGGTGGAACATTTTTACAGATGATCAATAAGGCACTAAATATTGCAAAACTGAAAAAAAATCTCTGCCACAAATTTTTTCACAGATGGGTTTTATATCCAGTATTATGCCCTCACTATCAAAGCAAAAGCGATATAGCTGTTACGAACTCAGTGTTTTAGAGACAGTACCACTGAAGATTACAGAAATATGTAGATGTCTGATATATCAGGAAATATCAAAGGACAGTCTAGTACACGTAAATGCAATCAGCTGAAAGTACTGAAGATGGAACTACACTGGGGACCAGTTTCGTGGTGGGGACTGGGTGGGACTGGGTGGTGTGGTTATAACTCATTTATAACTAATTTGTATTCCGTTTATTGAACAGATTCTTCAAGATCTTCATAAAACCACACATTTCATTCACAATCTCAAATGAAAGTTGTAACAATAACCAAAAATCCCAAATATTTATCATTTTATCACTAAAAGGGTTATTTTCTTGACATAAGGTTGAAATAAAATCCAAGCCAAATAGACGTCTACGTATCAAGCATGTTGTATTGTTATTGTATTTTGATTTGTTTGTTAATTTTGCAAAGTATGAAAAAATCCATTATGTTGTTTACATACTCTGATGGTATCAATGAAATGTTCTCATGTTTGTACCTTGAAGTCTCAGTCTCCAAATTATCGCTTAATGCAAGTGACCATTGCTGAGTGAACCTGTCAGTGCCCGTTTCGCGCTTCCGCATGCAACAGGCACCGATGGGTTCCCTCGGTTGGGGGTCATTTAAGCGTCATTAAGAATTAACCAATCGCGCTAAAGCCGACGTACTGATTATAACCAATGAAAAAGCAAAATAAGCGATAATTTGGAGACGGTCCCTGAACAGTTATGTGACCTTGTGATCTTCACAGTACTTAATAAGTAGTAACTGCACAACATGCAACTAAAAGAAAATATACAATCTAACTATTCATATTTCAGCTAGTTAGGGACCGTCTCCAAATTATCGCTTAATTTGCCTTTTCATTGGTTTATCAGTACATCGTCTCTAGTGTGATTGCTTAATTCTAAATGTCGCACATAATAACCCCCTGCCGAGGGAACCCGTCGGTGCCCGGTGCCGGCGGGTTCACTCGGCAATGGTCACTTGCATTAAGCGATAATTTGGAGATGGTCCCTTACCTTTCATGGTGGTATTTTCAGCATTCGTCTACACAAATAATCAAAACATTGTCTGAAAATATTTGCACAACAACAATTATGCTAGTTTGTTATTTAAAACTATGTTGTTGTTATTTGTGTTTGCGTTCAACACAATAGAGGATGAATCGATTAACATAATATATTTTTTCGTGGATGCCAAGGGTTACAGAGTTGACACATGCAAAATTGAATACTTAATTTTTTTATAAATCAACCTTTAGAAAAATTCAGTCAGCATGGATCTAACATCAGTGGCCCATAAACCAATTTTAATCAATTTTCATTCGGCACGGATCAAACACCATTGGCCTTGTAATAGATATTATTAAAAATAAATGGGGTGGCCCATCCCCAAAGAAATTGCCCCAAAGTGATTTGACATCCGCTATATCTCGCTTGACCACCAAGTATGTTGGTAATAATGACAGGAGGGACAGACCAACAGACAGAAATTAAATATTTCTCTTCCCACTCCCTTTAACTAAGGGCTCACACTCACCATTTTCTCGTTAGTGGACACAACAAGTGGGAAGATTGCACACGGAAAATAACATAGGTATTAAAACTAAGGAAGAGAAGAACTTACCTTTTAGTTCCGAATTAACGTCTTCTCCTGGGGTAAGAAGCACAGAGGTGTCCATGATGGCCACACCCATAACACAGTCCATCTGAATTTGATCTGTCTGCATCTGATCTTCTGAAGGAGGCCTGGGCACCTTGTGAATAGTTTCTCCCAGATTCTTTCTCAACTTTATCTGCTTGTTGAAGAATGATCGTCTGTGGTGGAGGCGCAGCAGGAGAACCATAGGATGGCAGTGGAGCTACTTTCTTTTCGTTGGAAGTGATCGTACTTGATGTTGCGAAACTCATGTGATCTGACTTTTTTCTGTGTTTTACTAATGCTCTTTCTTCCGCAGCTTTAATCTTCTTCTCATCTGCAGAATCATCAGCCAATCCATCTATGAGATATTCTTCGACAGTATTCCATCCTGCTGCAGACCTATCTGCAATCTTTTCAACTTTGTTCTGTTTAGTCAACATGGCTTTGATACTTTCAAGGTACTTTACCGACCTAAAGACTGAATAATTCTAATACATCATTTTGTAGAAATTTTTGTTTGACTCCATTTATGTTCCAACATAAAATATTACAGTTAAAATTATGAGATTCTGCCTTTAAACAAAAAAAGAATTATGACTATATTTCCGTTCAGTAATACCATCCCATTTTCAAGTTTTATGTTTGTTCCTGGGGGATTGCTCTCTTTCAGTTCTTTTAATTTCTTTAAAATTCGACCATTTTCCTTCCTATATACGGGGTGAAGGTCCTTTTTAATAAAGGTACTTTTCCATGGTATATCTTTGTTACATAGTACGGGGACTTAAGCAAGGATTTTATTACGATTTTCTTTTGTCTGGACACATACTTTAAGAAGTCTTGGTTTATCAGGTCTTTGTCTTCCTATTCGAGTGAATGTAAATCCATCTAACGGGCAGACCTCAACCTCGATTAACTTAATAATATGCTTGACTTTCTCTTCATCTGTGGTTAGGTGTATATCTTTATTACCAGATTCGATGATCTCTTCAGATAGTCCAGATATAATTATGTTCTTCTCTCTATTACCTGCATCTTGGCTATTAATCGATGATTACATATTTACGATGATTTGCGATATTGTCTCTATCTTGTTCTCGTATTGTTGGCATTTATTTTCTAGTAATGTTATTCGACTATTAGAAGCTGTACTTTGCAAGTTTATTTTATTTTCGATGTTGGTGAGCCTTTCATTAATTGGCACTACGATCTGACTCATGATATTTATGATATCACCTACACAAAGTTCCGTGAGCGGTTTGTTTAGGGGTAATGGTACACCTTGTGGGTTGTATTAGTAGGTAGGTTGCTATTTATGCTTGCCACGGTGAATTGACTCCAGATGGTCTAATGTTGAAACCATTGTTGTTCGAGTTATTGGGTAACGTGCTTTGTTGTGGTAATCCATTTAATGAAAATCGGGTCGCCATTGCGGTATTGTTTATCATGCTATACTGGGGCGTTAATGGTGGTACGTTTCCATTCTGTATGCTGTTCATACTTCCAGGGTTCGTACTGAATATACTTGTATTGAAATACTCATTCATTCATTCCATCCATCGGTGTATGACTTTGTAATGATCTTTGACGTTTCGAACAGTTATCACATAAACCTTTTTTTTTAAGCGATTTTGGTAGTTATTACACTTTTTACAGTTTGTCATTCTTTCTTTTAGGATTAGTTGAAAAAAGTCCTTGATAATTCTAGCGATTAGCAGCAGAATAATTAATAAATAATTAATTCAGCATCTTTTATTACTAAGATTCCAATTGATGAAAAGTTAAAGTTTCTTTATAAAGTAATTTTCTTTTGCTCACAGTAAATTAAAATTCCATAAATACCATCTTGTAGTTTCGCGTTTTGGATATCATCAGTTTATAACAATTATGTCATAAGAAGATTTTTACAGTTATGTGTAACCTTCGCGATAAAAAAATGTAGATAATATTAATAAAGGTAACAGGCTTCTTTATGACTTCCAAACCATTAATCGGCGGTAGATCATATTCGTTCATCACGTATAGTAACTGATCGGTTAATTACATACTAGACACCCAATTTACGATGTCGTCCGGTGTTTCGCGTATTTATTTGATATTTATGTCAGATTCGACATCGCTTACAACATCAGCATCATTTATCAGCATCAGTCAGTTTATCACAATAACTATTTTTGTATATTCTTGGAACAAAAATGAATCAAACAAAACAAATGTTACACCATTATACACATCTTATTTTTTTTTTATTATTTCTCTTACATACGTCCGTCCACTTTCACGGTCTACTATTGGTCTACTGTGCCTATATACATTATCTGTATCTTTACCATGAGCAAGTTTCTGCTGATATTTCAAAAATTGGCTGTCATCTGAACTCAATTTTTGAAAATATTCTTGTAATAAAAGAAAAAATATGGTTGAATCAAGTTTTCATACCTAAAAGTTCGTTTTCCTGTAATTTGTGGGGAAGTGATGGAAATTTGAAAATGAACACTTGTCTACAAAAATATATGAAATAATTTCTTTCAAATTTTCTAATTTAGATTGGGGGATCAGGTTTCAATTGGAGGTGGGATGACTCATTTTTTTTTATAAGCAACTCGACTTCTAATCTCAGCCTGGAGTTGCTAACAATTTTCTTAAAAATGAGGCTGAAAGTTGCTAGCGAGTTGCTACATTTGTTAGCAAATTTCAGGCTCAAACTAAGAAAAAGTAAGAAATCAGCCTTAGTATCAGGCTGGAAAATTTGCTAGCGAGTTGCTACGATTTTCTCCAAATCTCAGGCTCAAATGCAAAAAATTGAGTTGTTTATATACAAAAAAAAAAATTTAACTAATTTTTGTTTCCTCTATTTCAAAGGGGTGCAGTTTCTTCATAAAAATAATATGTCAGTTTCTTAGAGGATTTCAATAATGTTGCTGCTTTTAAAAATGAAATTTATTCCATGAAATTCCCCTTATGAAATTCAATACCAGGTGGGATTGTATGCCTATAATCATCGGTCAATTTGTTGTTGCAACATTTTACCTTGCGAGTAAACCATACCGAATCATCAACGGGCAGCTGACAACGAGCAGCTGACAACCTTCGGGCATAATTCATCATCGAATCCGTATTTTTATGCCCACTTACACGTATAATGTGCCGACTATCGATTGCGTTATTGCAAGAATTTGTAACCCAGTTACACGTATACAATGATTTGTACACTGCTTTGAAAGATTGTACTTCGTTGATAGAGTTGCCATCATTCCACCAAGCATTTTCTCATCTAACGGGACATTGCAGTACCAGACAGGGTCGTCTGGTTTTGCAGCAGCTCTCGGACGTTGCCAAAAAGCATTTTTGTTGTGGGTGAAGACGATTTATGTATGATATAAATAGTTTCACAGGGCAGGTGTCGGTATTTGTTTCATAAATACGGCCCTCTCCAATAGTTTTGAAGGGATTGTCATTAGCAGTATGGTTTTTGTCTGCTTGACTTTATTTGATATATTGCTTGCCTGATGTGTCTTTCCCAATACCGAAAGTTGTTTTTGTCATTCTCCTTAGGTTTCCTCGGCCTCTTCTGATAAGTCAGAGCAAAACATTAAACCAAATAAATTCTTGGAGACCCTCCGGTGTGTCAATATTAAAACTTGAACTTAACTTTCTCAAGTCTTTGGGTTCAATTTCTTCATAATGTTCAGTGTCACCAAACCCAGATTGCTCTCCTCCTTTCAGAATATTCTTAAAAAGAATATTGGACTCCGTGAAAGTTTCGTCGTTAAATATGTCAATCTTCATTTCATCAAGGAAGTATCGTCGGAGGCTTGACCGAAATGATGATAATGAATTATTTTTATACTTTTCGCCTTTTTCAGTCCTTGCTCCAGCGTAAAATTGTTTTAATAAATCATTTAACTCTTTTTTTGATTGGCATATTTCTTCAAAATTCATATTTGTCTTAATACAAATTTTTTTAATGAGCCTAACGCCCACCATACTCAGTAGCAACAGTGTTCTTTGCCTGTTTTGTGATGGTCATTTTCTCTAATTGATCCTTAGTAAATGTCGCGAATCGCCATGATTTGGCTGTTACAACTGACTGTCTTGTTTTCGTATGAATGTCGTTTGTTAGGGACCGTCTCCAAATTATGGCTTAATGCAAGTCGAGCTTCTGTGTTTTTAAAAACATGCTCATTATCTTCACCATCACTGAGTCCAGTATTAAAATTGAAAGTGATCGCTAAAGTAGCCATCCCTTGTTTTCAGCCACTTTTTTCAAGTCTAATTTCGTTATGGGGATTGAAGGAAGACAATGCACTGCATTGCTTATGTTTACATCACGTGACAATATTTGGTTAGTAGCCCAATATTGAAATCAATATTGGGTCACCGCGACGCTGGGAACCAAATGTTGATAATATTAGACAGTAGTTCCGCAATCTGATTGGCTAATTTCCTTACAGGTTATGATGATATTGAATTATTAGTAATGTATTCATCATCTGATTCAACTTCATGGACGACTGGTATTAATTTCTCTAATTGCAGAACTGATGGAATAACGTTTTGAACTTTAAGTTCATATTCTTTAGTCATTCTTCCCAGGTATAGTCGTGCATGACTCTAGCTTTGCTGTGCACAGGGCCAGCATATTTTAGTTTCCATAGTTTCGACATAAACTCAGCTTTGTGGTTCCTTGACTCTATGACTATCTTAATCGGTCTTGTACGATCCTCTTTCTTTTCACCAAGGCGGTGGGTTATCACCGGGCCAGTGTCCACCTCCATTATACCAAACAATTCTTTAATGAAGACATTGTCAGTGGTTTCACGTTCGTTAATGCCATGAATAATGATATTCAGGTCGTGCATGTTTGCTTAAGTACTTCTGCAATTTCATGATTAGGAGAATATAGGGTTCCCTTAGTCACAAATTATTACAGAAACCAGCAAACTGATGATGCAATTTCTTGTGTGTGTTATGAAGAATCCGTTTTCGGATTAAAATTGAGGAAAAAGAATTTTGATGGCTAAACAATTGCAGCAACATCTGTGTTGTATACTCATATCGTAACTTGCGTCATTGTTTGATGCTGTTGCATGGTTTTTCCAGTGATCTGAAACACTGGAGTGGTTAAAAGCACTCATCAGTTTGACAAGTCATTGACAGCTCCAGACATGAAAGAGGTAAAAGCTGGTGCTCAGCATGTTAACAGCTTCTTCACCCCCAGAAGTGTGCGGATGTGTTTCTGTTTCATCAGAAACATTTCAGCAACATCTGGGTCCTCTTGCAAAATCTTAAATATTCTGTGATCAACAGTTCCATGTTGCTTCATCCTATCAATTTTTACTTTCTCCTCTTGCTGCTTGCTGGCTTTCCACAATGCAAATTAAGCATCAGTCCGACTATAAAAGTTTTCCAATGATTCCTCCAAGCCGGTGTCCCATGACACTATAGTATACATATCCTCAATGGATAATGCAGTTTGATACCTTGCAGGTTCCCCAACTTAGGAAATTTTGTATAGTTTATTGAGCTTTGATTTGTTTCACTTTTTACTGAAATACTTCTGAAAATCCTCAAACTCGTAATGTCTCCTGACATTGATTAAACTTCTCCATCTTCGATTACACAGTCCTTCAATGCATCTACCATACATTTAACCTTTACAGATGAAATGTCAGATAACACTTCATACTCATCAGTATCATCAACAAGTGCTTCTTCTTCAACTAATATGCTTATTAGCTAAACATCAAAAAAATAAAGTGAATCAAAGTTGAAAGTTTATATTGCTCATGGCAGGAATCAGAATGGACTGGTTTCTTTAGATGCTGTACTTAATATGGTTTCCTTCCTCAATAAGGATTTATCAGCATGCTCTTCAATGACAGAGAAAGGAAATTTTTGATTACAAATTGGGCATAGGCCACAATTAGTATCAATAACACGTAGATCAGCATGGACAAATGATGGACCTTGTTGACCATCATCTGAATCTATAACAACATATGAAGGTTGTTCTTGATGTCGAGGAGTTGACTGGAATGTAGAAAATAAATCATCTCCTTTGAAATCGGATACATCATCAGACACTGAAGAAGGATTATTTATAATTACATCACTATCATTAGTGATGCGTGTCATTAAATTTTCTAAGTACTCATTTAACAGCTTATCTTCCTCAATGTCAATGGGTTTTTCTATATATTCATTACATTTTAGGGACCATCTCCAAATTATCGTTTAATGCAAGTGACCATTGCCGAGTGAACCCGTCGGCACCCGTTTCGCGCTCCCGCGCGAAACGGGCACCGACGGGTTCCCTCGGCCGGGGGTCATTATGTGTGGCATTTAGGATTAACCAATCACGCTAGAGACAATGTACTGATCAACCAATGAAAAGGCAAGATAAGCGATAATTTGGAGACGGCCCCTTGTACTTTAATTGGTACAAATTAAAATCATGTCGTTAGCACAAAAATAAATCAAATTTGGAGAATGGTTTCCCCAGGTCCTTCTTATACCCTTCGAGCGTAAACTTTATACTTGATCCAGGGATATATTCCACTACCTTCTGATCGGGCTACAACAAAACATACTCTTCATCACCACAGAAAAACTGGTCCTGATTTGTACGTTTTTTTCTCTGCCAGCTCTAATATCAAACTGGCGTTTGCCTGTTTAGGGACGGGAAGCTTGCTCCCCCTAACGATTTGCAACTGACCACTATCATTTTCTCTGATTATTCCAACATTAACAAATACCCTCTCAGTCAACTGGTTTGGCCTTTGGAGGGTTTTTGCAGGTAGAGTAGGACTAATCTTTCCTTTTTAGTCGCACTACTTGTACTTCCCTTGGGAGTAGAAAATCGCGACGATCTTTCATGTCCCTTCACCTTTTGAAAATCAGCAAGGGTAAGTATTTCATCACTTTGAACTTTGTTTGAAACATTATCATTTTTGATAACAAAAAAATGTTCAATTAATCTGTATTTTTGCATGTATATAGAGAATCTATCTGGCTTTCTTGTACTTTTTACAGAATGAAAAACGGATAAAGATAAAGCGAGATATCTTTCCTTATATTGAACCCAGTCACATTTTGTGACAGGCTGACCATTTTGCAGTGTGAAACACTTGTGTACTACTGCTAACTTAACTTTTAAATTTTCAGTAAAATCTTCTCCATTCCACATGCGGCATGATAACCACCACACCATATCAATAATATCTTTTTAGTCGAATTCAAGCCCAGAAGGCAGCTAGTGTGTGTAGAGAGATACTGAGATTTACTTGCTTCATGACATAAATAAAAGACATTCTCTTCTTCTTGTAAAATGACTCCTTCACACAGTCTTTCGAATTATCACTAGTTAGTATACTACTTCATTTATAATGTAACTAAGCGTAATTGGTAATGTACGTTTTCCAACACCCAACCATCAGCAGATGATAGCATCATCAATATCATTACATTTTTAGCTATACTATTTTTCAACATGCCAGCAAACTTCCACTCTTTCCAATAAATTTAATGCTACTAGTCTTGCGAACGAGTCGCCCGGCAAACAACCTTTTTTTTTTCTCTTCCCATCCGTCACAACAAGCTGAGTAGTTATACGCACAACAACAGCGACAATATTTTTTTTAATTTCAAATACATGCATCATGCATGCGTCGGTCTCGTTTTTCAGTCAGGGTCACTACTCCCTCCAGGCTTTATTAAAAACTCAATATAGCATTGACAATTTGATGCGTGCTTCAAGCAACAACAGTCTATCCCTTACTGTTCCTGTCATCATTTCTTTTCAAATCGGCAAGATATAGCCTACAGTAGTCCATCAGCATGGTGGAAAATGGTATCTTGGGTAAATGGTTGAAGAAATCCAGCAAAACCATGGTTCTCTATACATGGTTCTCGTATCAACTAAAATTGTTTGTTCAAGAATTCTGTGACATTTTCTGTACCCAGATCTGCTCGAATTGCTTAAAAATGGCCTGATAAACAAAAAATTACCAGTTCCCAGGCCCCTAAAAGTGGTCAAAGTAGATGAAATTTGCCTGAAAGTATATTTTTATATTCCCACAAGTACTAGCATTCCAAAATAGGCTCACTTTTATTTCTAGCTTCTCTAAAACTTAATTTATAGGTCTCTAAGTGACCGAGGGTACTATTCAAGCTGGATTTTGGGCCAAAATGGCGAAAAATCCATTTTCGGTCGGGCTACTGACGAGTTTTCAAAAAAATTCAATTTCTTTTACTGAAATGGAGTCAGGGTATTCGCTCCCGCGCGAAACGGGCACCGACGGGTTCCCTCGGCCGGGGGTCATTATGTGTGGCATTTAGGATTAACCAATCACGCTAGAGACAATGTACTGATCAACCAATGAAAAGGCAAGATAAGCGATAATTTGGAGACGGCCCCTTGTACTTTAATTGGTACAAATTAAAATCATGTCGTTAGCACAAAAATAAATCAAATTTGGAGAATGGTTTCCCCAGGTCCTTCTTATACCCTTCGAGCGTAAACTTTATACTTGATCCAGGGATATATTCCACTACCTTCTGATCGGGCTACAACAAAACATACTCTTCATCACCACAGAAAAACTGGTCCTGATTTGTACGTTTTTTTCTCTGCCAGCTCTAATATCAAACTGGCGTTTGCCTGTTTAGGGACGGGAAGCTTGCTCCCCCTAACGATTTGCAACTGACCACTATCATTTTCTCTGATTATTCCAACATTAACAAATACCCTCTCAGTCAACTGGTTTGGCCTTTGGAGGGTTTTTGCAGGTAGAGTAGGACTAATCTTTCCTTTTTAGTCGCACTACTTGTACTTCCCTTGGGAGTAGAAAATCGCGACGATCTTTCATGTCCCTTCACCTTTTGAAAATCAGCAAGGGTAAGTATTTCATCACTTTGAACTTTGTTTGAAACATTATCATTTTTGATAACAAAAAAATGTTCAATTAATCTGTATTTTTGCATGTATATAGAGAATCTATCTGGCTTTCTTGTACTTTTTACAGAATGAAAAACGGATAAAGATAAAGCGAGATATCTTTCCTTATATTGAACCCAGTCACATTTTGTGACAGGCTGACCATTTTGCAGTGTGAAACACTTGTGTACTACTGCTAACTTAACTTTTAAATTTTCAGTAAAATCTTCTCCATTCCACATGCGGCATGATAACCACCACACCATATCAATAATATCTTTTTAGTCGAATTCAAGCCCAGAAGGCAGCTAGTGTGTGTAGAGAGATACTGAGATTTACTTGCTTCATGACATAAATAAAAGACATTCTCTTCTTCTTGTAAAATGACTCCTTCACACAGTCTTTCGAATTATCACTAGTTAGTATACTACTTCATTTATAATGTAACTAAGCGTAATTGGTAATGTACGTTTTCCAACACCCAACCATCAGCAGATGATAGCATCATCAATATCATTACATTTTTAGCTATACTATTTTTCAACATGCCAGCAAACTTCCACTCTTTCCAATAAATTTAATGCTACTAGTCTTGCGAACGAGTCGCCCGGCAAACAACCTTTTTTTTTTCTCTTCCCATCCGTCACAACAAGCTGAGTAGTTATACGCACAACAACAGCGACAATATTTTTTTTAATTTCAAATACATGCATCATGCATGCGTCGGTCTCGTTTTTCAGTCAGGGTCACTACTCCCTCCAGGCTTTATTAAAAACTCAATATAGCATTGACAATTTGATGCGTGCTTCAAGCAACAACAGTCTATCCCTTACTGTTCCTGTCATCATTTCTTTTCAAATCGGCAAGATATAGCCTACAGTAGTCCATCAGCATGGTGGAAAATGGTATCTTGGGTAAATGGTTGAAGAAATCCAGCAAAACCATGGTTCTCTATACATGGTTCTCGTATCAACTAAAATTGTTTGTTCAAGAATTCTGTGACATTTTCTGTACCCAGATCTGCTCGAATTGCATAAAAATGGCCTGAAAAACAAAAATTTACCAGTTCCCAGTCCCCTAACAGTGGTCAAAGTAGATGAAATTTGCCTGAAAGTATATTTTTTTATATTCCCACAAGCTGCTCTAAAAATTAATTTATAGGTCTCTAAGTGACCGAGGGTACTATTCAAGCTGTATTTTGGGCCAAAATGGCGAAAAATCCATTTTCGGTCGGGCTACTCACGAGTTTTCAAAAAAATTCAATTTTTTTTACTGAAATGGAGTCAAGGTATTATAATTCAACAAAAAAGTGGGTGCAAGCATGTTCTGGGTATTACTCCCTCATACCTCCTACCTCTATTGTTCAACAACTTCAACATTGTTTCCTTCAACTACGACCTTGACTTTGCTACCACAATACATGCAAAAAAGATCTTGTGTAGAAAATCTTTTTCCACATGAGCAACAGAATCTTCCAGCATCCATCTTTAACAGTCTAAACTAAACTAGGTTGTGTTGTCAAATTTAGTGGTCCATGTGAGATGAAAGTAGATGCCATGTGACACTATCGCGGAGGAGTAGGTCCAATTCGTTAAGAGGTCTGGTTGTAAATGGAAAATATTTCTCTATTTAATCGTAATATATTTTGTGATGTGATTTTTTTGTATTTCTAAATATTTTTTCGATTTTTAAATCATTAGTCGATTTTAAATCTATTTTATGACTTGGATGATATTTTCCGATATTTAAAAGAATTTTCGTTTCTAGATCAGATAGTTGTATATTCTGATTATAAGGTGTTTCGATGGATTTTAATAATATTGTTCTAATTGATATTCATTTCCTGATTCAAAAACTATTCATCAATTTGAAACTTTTTTTTCGAATCGTGACGTTTTCTCTCCATCTGAAGCATTTCTTTCGATTTGGAATATTTTTTTCTATTCCAGGATCAGGGAACATAATTATTTGTCGATTTGAAACATTTTTGTCGATTAGTTATTTTATATCAATCTGGAAATTGTTTTCGCATTACGATACAATTTTTAGC
>Ga0099797_101263_pt1 | contig 13881 bp, 8 predicted proteins | sample Uncmet_Sort48C_1_FD_89871 | JGI IMG/M metagenome (GOLD analysis project Ga0099797, IMG submission 89871) | Marine eukaryotic communities from CALCOFI LINE 67, Pacific Ocean - C012_Sort48C_1 | ecosystem: Environmental > Aquatic > Marine > Oceanic | place: Pacific Ocean: Monterey Bay | collected... | reverse complement strand
TCACGCAACACAACACAAAAAAAACAAAAAATAAACAAGTAATAACAAAACAACAACTAAAAAAAAAACGTTGTAAAAGGAACATGGGTTGTTGCGCTGTGCGTGTTGTAAAGGTGGCGTGGTGCTGTTGTTTATTCGTTTTTTGTTCTAGTTTATTTTGGGGGGTAGGGGGAGATCGTTGTTGTACCATATAACCGAGCCCCACGCACAACCGTTGTATGCGCAGTATATTGGGTTGCCGTTTCAAAAGTGGATAAGGACGAACGAAACGCTGTGAGCACAGAATTGGCGAATTCAATGCTATTTCACCACACAAACCAAACACAGATCAAAACAGTAGAATTTCCCAAAATAAGATACACACTTTCTCTTTCACAACACACCTATTTCTTCTATCTTTCATTTTCTCTTTAAGACAAAAATCTAGACACAATCCAATTCACCGTCCTTTTAGTCCTCACAGAAACGCACCTTCGCTCGTCGTCAGCGGCCGCCACGGCAATGGCGTCGTTTGCGTCATTTGCGTCATTTGCGTCAGCAGCAGCACCATCATCATCATCATCATCATCATCGTCATAATCACCACCGTTGTTGTCGTTGCCACCGCCCTCACGATCTTCAACGTCGTTGCCAATGTTCTCCTTGTTACTGATGCTGCTGCTGCTGCTGCTGCTGCTGCTGCTGCTGATCTCGTTCATTTCAGCAGACGAACCAGATGCAGCGACGACAACACCGACACGTCGTGAGAACACGATCTTGTTGTTGGTGGTGGTGGTGACGCCTTCTGGACGTCGTCGTTGTTGTCGTCGTCGTCGTCGTCGTCCTCGCCTTGAGCTCAACAAACACGACCTGCACGACCTGCTCCTCCTCCTCCTGCTGCTGCTGCTGCTGCTACCTCCTCCTCCTCCTCCTATCTCGACAGCAGCAGCAGCAGCAGCAGCAGGTCGTGCAGCAACTCGCTGCAGACGCATCGCGTGCATTTTAACAAACAAAAAATTATTTTTTGTTTCTCGTCTGTGTTGTTGTTGGTGGTGTGCTTAAAGTATATGGTATGGCGCCTGTGATCATTGTTTGATTGATTGATTGATTGATTGATTGATTGATTGATTGATTGGATTGGATTGATGTGAGGAGAGAGATTTTGGTGTGTTGTTTTTTATGGGTTTGGGTTTGGGTTTTGAGGATTGAAGAAACGACTGACTGTATATTATACGCGAAGATCCAACGACTGGCAACGAGCGACTGGATCGTGTGTGCTATTTGGGAGTGTCAAGATGATGTTGTCATGTTGACCTTTACGAAGACCTGGATCCATTGACGGACTACAACGCGATTAGCACTATACGCCTTGTGTCACAGGTTGATGCGTACAAGAAGGAGATTTGTGTGTTTTTTTATTGATACGTGGCATCCGAAATTGTAAAATATATATCATTCATTTGAATGGATTGATTGATTATAGTAATGATTGAATAGTAGTAGTATGTATTATTTAGGGTAAACCCTGTTTCTTTTCTAACCCTAACCCTACCCCTAACCCTAGTTTCTCAAAAATGAAAGTGTTCTGTTTTGGAACTTTTTTGATTGGCATACCACAAACACGTCAAAGGAACCCCTTTGCGCGCCCTGGGGTGGTGTGGTGTGTGTGGGGTGGGGGAGGGAGGAGCGAGTCACTTGAGGAAAGATAGAGAGGTGCGAAGATATACATATATATACATATATATAATACTTTTTTTAGAATGAGTAATGAGGTTGAGTTGGACATGCGTCGTGTGTCGTTGGGCCGGCGAAGCGCAACTGCGTTGTCGCACGCTGCAGCGTCGCGACGACGCGCCAAGGAGACGAGAGCTGCTACAGAGCGTTTGAACGTGCAAGCGTCGAACTGCTTGGCGTCGTGCGCGACGGTGAGCGAAAGAAGCAGTGGTGCCAGCAGCAACAACAACAGGGCGGGGAGAGCAGGAGGTATGGGAGGATGTGTTGAGAAGAAGGCTCAGAGTTTGGAAGCGTTGCGACAGTTCATGAGAGCCGAGGAGAAGAAGCTAGAGAGAGAGAATGCAGCGCTGGTGAAGCAAGCAGAGGAGCTGGCGTGCACGGCGAGAGCGTTGGACAGTCAGCAAGCTGCCGCGTTGGCAAGAGCGTGTCGATTGGAGTTGCGATCGGCGGAACGTTTGGCGGAGACATATGCCTACAAAGCTGCTTCTGCGGAGAGAGAGCACTTGATGCGCGAAAGGCAAATAAGAGATCCGTCTGGTGAAGCTCATGGTAGCGGAAGAGGAAATAATCCTACCCTTACTGGTGCGCATGCGACGGAGAGACTTGAACAAGCTGCGCACGAAGCCAGGATGGCATTGGAAGAGGCAAGAGCGGATGTGGCAAATGTGAGGGCGTCTCAGCAGAAAATTTTGAAGAAAATAGCGAAAGCAAAGAGCGCGAACGATGCTCTCGTGACTCTGACGCAATCGGAAGATGATGCTGAAGCTGCTGCGAGAATGAAACTCGCTGACCTGAAGTCACGAAGATGAAGAATGTTTTATAATGTATATTAAATGTTATTAGTCAAGCTCTTCAAGCACGACACTTGATTTAGCAAGAGGAGGCTCTTCCATCTCACCCAAATCAAAAACTCGATTCGTAAACTCGCGAGCACGACCGCCGTCTCTGTCATCGTCATCGTCGAGATTAAGGCGAACTTCTTGAGGCTCAAGCAGCTGATGCTGCCGCCGCCGTTCCCGGCGCTGCGATGGCTGCTGCGATCCCTCCTCGTCATCATCATCGACACAGACACGTGAAATGTCTGGAACTTCAGAAGGAGAAGCAGTAGCAGTTTCCTCTTTGCCATTGTTATCATGGTCATCAGACTGCAACTTTCTGGCAGCATCCCTCGCAGCATCCCTCGCAGCATTCCTTAAAATATCTGCTTCCATCTGCTTGCGTATTTTTTCAGCAGCTTTGTGATCGCCACCTTTCAACGCATCCTCCATGGCCTCTTTGCACTCGAGTTGGTATAATTGGTCTTCGGTGTCAGCCAACACACCACCGGTGACGACTGTTTGCATATCATCGTCCAAAGAAAAATTGTACGTGGCCTCAATTGCGAGTTTCGCTCGCTTGTATTCCCCTCGCTCATCATCCTTCTTAATGCCGAGCTCATCGCTCATCTTTTTCATAACGTTGGCCATGTAGTCTGTTGGATTCACAATGAAGCTGTCAGCTGAGGGACACGCCAGTGGTGAGTTGTATTCCGCCCGACCAGGTGGTGCTCCAGGAATCCACACCGGCATGCGCTGCTTGTTCGATTTCCCATCGTAAACGGGAGCCAATGGATCGTAATGAACGAACGACCAATGACCAGGACCAAGTCTTTCCAAGCGAAGAAATTTATCGCGCTTGCGAATGTCGTCACGGAAATATTCTTTTTCTTTGACTTGTTTGTCGGAATGCTCCAAATACTTCGTTTCTTCTCCTTGCGCTTCACCAGTCTTGTGCCACTTCATAACCTCCAGAGGGATGTCGCTGTAATCTTTATCATAATCGTCCCACGAAATTGGTGCGTGGTGCGTGAACATCTTCTCCCACCACGTTTGGGACAACTCCCAAAACGATGCGAGCAGTTCCAAGTTCATTTTTCGGAGGTACATCGTAATGACTATACCTTCGGCCTCCCTCTCGTCGTCGTCGTTGATCTCCCACGCACTATCTTCAGGAACAATGGCACGGTACAAGGTACCTTCCAAGTACACTTCATCTGTCACCCGATGAGAAACACGTATTTTCCGAGACTCTATGACGACATCAAGATCCAGAGCTTTCACGTGAGACGGGACCCCAGTCACGAGAACTTGCACTTCTGATCCTGTTTGCGTCCATCGGCACGAACCATCCATGATTTGGATATACGTGCGCTGATTGATTTCCTTCGCATCGTGGTACACCCGACTCATCAAGAAAGACGATTTATTGGCGCGTTCAACAGCACTGCCATCCTTGTTGACAAGCTTGTACATACGATATGGAAGTTCCATGTCTAATTTAGGACGAGCAGGCATGTAAAGGGAGCGCTCTCGTGAGCCGTCAGCACGGCGAGGTTCTTGATGTGCTTCAAAGCTTGCCTCGGCAACACTAGGCTCAGAAGCAGGTCGTTTCTCTGGCGTCGCATCAACAACACGCCCCAGTACTTCCTTTTGCGGGACGCCCATTTTGTCAACAAAGAGACCATCACCGGCATTTTGTACGATATCGCCAAGCGATTCTTGAAAGCGAGAGAGCAACGCCTCGCCTTCAGGCATACCAGCAGCATCCATAACGACAGTAAAATGAACATCGAGTCCCTTCGGCCTCACAGGTTTCACGCGTTCAATAACAACTTTCATTTTGTCAACCTTTGCTTCAGCCGCGATGGCGGATCGGAATGCATCGCGCTGCGCAGCGCCAAAGTCTCGCGCGCGGGCATCAGCGAAGCAACACATTGCTTCCACGCGCGCCACTGTTGTGGCGTTGAGTTCTTCAAGAATGCCACCTAGAGCAACGCGTTTAGCTTCTCCCATTTCCGAGTAGCACTCGTTAAGGACGGCGGCCATGCGCTCAGGGCTTACGTTTCCTCCCGCATACCTCAAGCCGTTTTGGTAGCGATCGTTGCTTGGGTCGAGGTCAACTGCACGAGTGTACGCTTTCATCGCTTCTTCCCAATTTTGATCTGGGTGTTGGAAATCCGCAGCATGCGCTTCACCCTTTCGAAACCAGCCCTCTGCATAGGATTCATTCCCAACATTACCACCTCCTTCTTCGCTTTTTCCCCACGCAGCTAAAGCAAGCTCCGCATCGAGCGCTCCTTGCAAGAAACACCTTGCGTGTGTATGACACACTGATCGCTCGCCATACATTTCATACACGCCCATGCCACACTTACACCACCGATTCACTTCGTGATAATACTTTTGCGGAAACGGCTTATCCTGGTGCTCCTTGTGCATTTCGCGAAACAAGCCTTCTATCAGCTCTTCGCGGGACACAGTCTCAAGCTCAGGAGGCTCAATGAGCCCATCCTCTTCAGCATCTTGAAACCAATCCACAATCATTTCTGCGCATTCCTCGCGTGTCAACTTCTGCACCGTAGCCCAAAGCACTGTTTCACAGTCGCTCACCGCAGCTGTGTGCTTCGTTCTACCCTTTGAGCTTGCCAAGGCGTACCGGTACGCCAGCGCATAGCTTCGCGCAGAAGCTATGGTCTTTTTAAGACCAGCAAGCGCTGCTCCTCGCCTATAGTGACCCTTGTGCCAAAGGGGTTCTGCAGCAATTGTCGCGTCGGCGTCTTCCAAGGCTTCGTTGCATCTGTTCGCTTTGCAGTATGCCAAAGAACGGTTCGCACGCACCAACGTTTCCACATCTGGACTAATTTCATTACCATTGTTATTATTATTATTATTATTATTATTATTATTGCCACCACCATCACTGCCAGCAACAACAGCGTTTCGTTTCGCGTTCGCTGTGGCCGCTTGCAGCGCATTCTTCCCCAACGCGAGGCACTTGCAGTACAGCTCCCACGCATCTCTGTAGTTCCCTTTCTTCACCGCAGCGTCTCCGCGCTGCTTCAAATCGTCGACGCGTAGCGCTGCCAACGTCGCATCTTTCGAGAACGACGACGAAGAAGAAGAAGACGAACCATTACCACTACTACTCCCTTGCTGAGCTCGACGTCGCGCTGCTCCTCGAAGAGGATGATGTGACTCTGACGTTGTTCCATCTGATACTGCCATTTTTTTTACACACACACACACACACTATTTGTGTATATAAATATGTCTATATATATGTACTACACAAACCTTCAAACAGCGACTACGCAACAGCCGCCACCTTTTGCCGCTTCTGATCGCTCGCCCGCTTAGAGAGAACACGCTTCCACACACGCAGGCAGGCCAACCCCCGTTTATTTTTAAAAAAAAGAGTCGTTTCGTTTTCTTTCTTTTTTATCTTATTTTGGTAGGGGGGGGGGAAGGTGGGAAGAAGAAGGAAAATGAGCTCGATGACAACAGCGCAAAACGCAGCCGCAGCAGCGGGGTCGTCGCTGTGTACCGACGTCGTGGTGTTGTTGGATGTCGATGAACGTCTTCAGCATATCAGCGTGGAGCTCTTCGTTGTGGTCGAAGAAGAAGAGAAAAAGGACGTTAGGACGAATTCCAATGCCGCTGCTGCTCCTCCGTTTGAGTATTCCAACGTGACGCAGCAGCAACAACAACAATCTTCAGACGGCGTGGTCGATTTGATGTTTGGCGTTGAAGACGGTAACGCCAAGACTGTTGAAGACAGCAACCAACAACAACAACTAGCCACGCATTATTGCAACGAGACTTCTGATGATGACATGCACAAGCAAAGTGGCCCTGTGTGCGCTGTGTGTCTTTCTGTGTGTGAGTATGATGATTTGTCTCTTGTGCGAGGCTGCATGCACCCATACTGCATCGGCTGCATTTTGGATTGGGCGGCGCACAAGAAGTTTTCTGATAAGAATCAAGTGCCTTGTCCAACTTGCAAAGTGCCGTTCGAGTACCTGTTGACAAGGAGAAGCTTGGATGGGCAGCAAGGCGATGAGCTTTTGGAGGAGCCAGTGTCATTGTTGCTGCGAGCTTCTTGGTTCGTGAAAGGGAAAGAAGCTATTCGGCACGGTGCGGAGGATTACGCGATGGAAGAGGATGCGGACGACTATGCTTATGCGTATGAAGAAGATGACTACGATTACGACGAACGATTCTTGCGAGGTCGAGCAAGTCACAGGCAAATCATTCTCGGAAATAGACGCTTTGGGGCTGGTGGATACGTGCAGGCAGGTAGAATGTCAGCAGTCCCGCGCCAGCACAACCATGCCAAGAAAGGTAAAGGGGGATGTGGGATTCGAGGCAATGATGGGGAAGGAGGTTCTTCCTCATCTTCAATGGCAAGGAATCAAAATCAATGCGGGGGTGGTAAATATTCTGGATCATCAACTCAGCACGGTGGTTCATCCTTCTACGGCAGTCCGCCTCGTTGCGGCAATGAAACTGGTGGTGGAAATCGCAAGAAGCGTGCTAATAGCAAAAGTCCTGGTGATACACTCAGTCCGCCACCACTTTCGTCACCGCCAACGGTCGGCGGTGGGCAAGGAGGCACACCTGGTGCTGGGCGACGCGCTCGTAGAAAGAAGAAGAAGCAACTTATGATACAACAGGGACACTCATTCTAAAAGCTGACGTGCAAGATGGTGACAAACAAACAAGTAAACAGCGACAACGAGGCAACAAGGTATTCTAATAATAATAACGAACCCACATGACTGCTGGTGACGGACGGATGGGATGTACATACAGTTCAAGGTAAGAGACAGAGAGAGAGACGACAGCGACGTACGTAACAAAACAACTTCTCTTCCTTCATTTACGAAGCTACTCACGAATCATCTTCTTCTTCGAGTTCCTTCATGAGTTTATCAACTTCCTGCGCAGGCATCTCCTCGAGCCGCTTCACCATCACTGCTTCCTCGTATTCCTTTAACTGCGTGATGTACGTCATTTCCTTCCTCCCTACTCGAAACAGGTACGTCGACGTGTACCCCAACATCACCACCACCATGAATATGGCCACTGACGTTGACCCTGCGCGCAAAGGATCCATTCCTGTGCTCTCCAAGAACGAGCGAAGCCCAAAAGGCAACGCCAACGTCGCAGCGCAGATCAGCAACACGTCTTTGCGGCTTCGACCAAACTCTGTGTTCTGCTTGAATTCGCCACCACCTGTACCATCACCACCACTTTGTTGTTGTTGGTCTTCTCCAGACGACGCACGAACGACGACATTCATCCTTCCGCAGATGGTGGTGCTCGTAGTAGTAGTAGTACTACTACGACGACGACGTCTAGTCTGCTGCTGCAGCTTTTCCACCGTCGAAGTTGTCATCGTCGTCGTCAAATCAGTCTTGCAACCACTACCACCACCACCACCACTACCGCTTCGACGTCCTCTTCGCACTACCACCAGTCGTTGCTGCTGCGGCCGCACTGCGTCAACAACACGACGACGCGCTGCCGGCGCCACCGCCACCGCCGCCGCCGCCGCCGTCGAAACTCGCGAAGACGCCGTCGCACTCTTCATAATTATTCTTGTATCTGTTTTCAACCCTTTATTTTTTTAAAAACTTTTTTTTGGTCGTGTTCAAGTCTTCAATAGCCTCTACAACACACACACACTCACTCACTCACTCACTACCTCACTAAATAAGTAAATAAATCAATCAATCAATCAATCATGTGTGTATGTCCGCAACGAACGAACGTTTGTGGCAGCGCTGCTTCTGTGAGGAGAGAGGCACACCACGTCGATCCATCCATCCATCCGATCAATCCCCCCCAAGAACCCGCAGCTTTGCCTGCGATCGATGTTTTTTTTTGTTTCTTCATCAATCAAGTACGTATCACGTATGTACCTACCACCGGTAATAATTAGTTATTCTCTAATAATTGTATAGATGAAGATGATAGTAAGTAAGACTAAGTTGTATGTATATCATCATCACCTGTATGTTATGTGAGATTTGCGTTGTTGATGTATGTTGTGATTGGTGTGTGGATAAGGTCGAAGGGGTTGGGGTTAGGGTTAGGGTTAGGTGTACCGCGCCGTACCTAAACCACACAAACAACAAAACAACAAAACACTTCGAAGGGGTGGGGTGGGGTGGGGGTTGCATGTTTTGTTTGCTTTTTTTATAATAATAATAAAGAGGAAAGAAAAAGATAAGACAAGACAAAAATAAATACATAAGAATAAGAAGTGTGTGGGTGTGTGGGTGTTGTGTTGTGTACGTACCGGGTACGTACGTACGAAATGGAAGCAGTAGCGGCGACGAATGGTTGTTGTCGTTCTTCGTCGTTGTGTTTGTTGTTGATGCTCAGACGAAGACGATGTTTGTTTCGTGGAAGACGAGGAAGACGGAGAGAACGTCTGTCAGCAGCAGCAGCAAGAAGAGAACGAGGAAGAGGTTGTGATGGTGGTGGAGATACTGCGTTGTACGAATCGTTCGATGGAGAGTGTATGAGTTCGGATGTCGACAAGGGTGACGCTATCGTGCGCGTTCCTGAACGCAATTGCGTAACGTTGGCTGACGCGTTGGAAGACCCAGATGTCGGAGTAGCCGTCGAAGCGGCGTGTAAAGGATCAGAAATAGCGGGACTCACGGCGTGGCTGGTTGCAGAGAGAAGAAGGCAAAAACAACGCGGAGGAGAAGGAGGACAAGAAGAAGACGAACTGATGTTGCACAAAAATTTGGTGTGTGAGCTTGACAAACGAGGCAGCAACTCGCCGTTGCTTTGGACAGATGACGAAGTCACGAAGCTGTTGAGAGGGACGACTGTGAAACAAGAGCTGCCGTTGCGTAAGGCAGAAGTAGCCAAGGCGTACGAGGCTCTTGCCACGCATCCTAGTTTGGATGCCGTCAAGCTGGGTTTTACGTATGAGGCGTTTGCAGATGCGTTTTGTGCTGTGTTGGCGAGCGCGCTGTACTTACCGTCAGCTGAGTGCTTTGCGCTGGTGCCCAAGATTTCGTCGCTGAAGCGCAGCAGCCCAGGGACTTGCAAGTTGGCGATCGTTGATTACGATTTTGAGAGTGAATGCGTAGTTGCGTGCGCGAGCGAAAATTTGGAGGCTGGGGATGCTGTGTCGCTTCCTTGGGGAGATGGTCGCAACAGCTGCGACATTGCTCTCACGTACGGTGACCTGGATGACAATGGTAAAGATCGCGACGACTTCTTGATGTTTTCTTTCAGTCTCGTGGCAACGGACAGCTTGTTCACTGTAAAGAAGGGCGTGCTCGACGAGTTGGGATTTGGCGCGGACGCTGATTTTCCAGTTTTTGAGGACCGATTCCCGACGCAGTTGTTGAACTTTTTGAGACTGAGCCGCTTGAGTGACGTTGGTCTTCTCGCCAAGCTCAACATGGAAATTGATAGCGTCATCACGCCTCTCAATGAGTACGAGGTGCTTCAGTTGATGATGGGCGATACGCGCGACAAGATGGAAGGATTCGAAAACACTGGAACGATTGAAGAAGTGCAAATGTTGCGCGACCAGCTTGACACCCTCACCCCACGAGAAATATTGGCTGCTCGTGTACGGCTCTGCGAAAAGCGCATCCTGAACGGCACAATGAATGGGGTGAGGACGCGGCTAGCACCCATTCGTGGTGTCCCGACAAAAGGTGGACAAATGAAAGATCCCAACAGCGACATCGCAGAAATGTTTGAAGAGTTCGAACAGCTGCCGCAAAAGATCATGTCTGGAAAAATTTTTGATGGTCTCTTCGAAGATTGAGTGAAAGAAAGAAAGAATAATAATATTAATATAGAACGCTTCTTCTATCCGGACTCCGTTTCTACAGCATCTTTGGCCTTAGGCAAAACAACGGCCTCGCCTCCGCGCTGAAAGCAGCACACACAATCGTAAATGTCGCCCCCCATAGACTCCGCTAATCTCTTGTTCTTTATCATGGCGAGCTTCAAACTATCACACGTAAATGTGGCTTTCAAATTTGTGTGCACTGCGCGACCCATCCCCTCCAACACTACGAGGTCGACACCTGCGCTCGCTTCCGCAACTGCAGGAGTGATGCGTCGAAGATCGATGCACGGCCCACCGTGACCACTTGGCAATACTCGCAACACTCCAGCGACAGTAGCATCGCCAGCTCCGCAGCCATTTGCCACCATAACGCCACCATTGATAGCACCAGAGCGCAATATGGGGCAATGTTCGGCTGCAGCTGCGACAATGTACACGAGTTCAGCAGCGGTGACATCATTCAGAGCTGGCAAGCTATTTGCAACCAATCCGACTTCAGCTCCTGCACGAACCAGCTCGCGCGCGAAAGGCAGTACGCCCAATACACAATCAGCCCCACTGTTGTCGCAGAATATAAGCACACGACGATAACCTAAACATGATCCGTCCGGTGCGTCACCCAAGGCACGCGCCGCAAACTTATCAAAATTGTCAACGAGGAACGGTCGCGCGAGCTTCGCGCGAGCTTGACGATAAATGTCCAAAATGGACCCATTTTGATACAACGCTACACACGCGCTTGATCCCCAGTCGAAAATATTTCCTGCCAATATGCCTTCCACGAGCGATCGTAATCTCTCTTCGCGATCCAGCGAATCAATTTCTTTTATCAGCTCAGGCCAAACAGCCATGGCAGCTGAGTTCTCATCGGCCTTCTCGATGCGATACGCGTCATTAAATGAGAATTCGCGAAGGCAATCTTCGCGTAATTCCAAGACATCGGCTAAGCCCAATCGTCCGTAAGATGATGGCTCAGCTCTCCATCGATTAATGTGGACGCGCAATGCCAGAGCCATCGCGTCGCCTCGTCTTTGAGCATCTTCTGTGCCACCTTCTGAGCGGACAGCGCGCTCAACAAGCGCTGGAAGCGATGACATCAGAATGCGCGTCCAGTATTCAAGTTCTTTGCCACCAGATATGTCGACTGTGTTGGGTTCGTACGCAGCTGGATCTGATAAGAGAGGGAAAATACGCTGTTCGCACAGATGAAGAACACCAAGCACTTCAACGCGCGATTCGTCAGAACCATTCACTCCTTGGCCGCCGTCATTAGGTGTGATGACTGCAACGTTGCTATCGTTGCTGTCAAGTATGTTCTTATTGGGGGATGGCGCTTCCACGTTTAATCTAGCAGCTTGAGCAGCACTGTTTACAGCTCCCGCTGCCGACGACAATAATTTCCCAGGACTTCCTGGGGGACTGCTCCCTGATTTTCCATTCACAGTTTCTCCAGGCGGCGTCGCAAGACCATGTCTGTTTGGTCTGTTCCTCGACAAGGATACAAACTTTTCAACCCATCCAATTTTCTCTTCGATGGTCTCAATCGGAGGACCGAAAACGTCCCCACCTGCAACAGGCGCACCCATTGGGAAACGTTCAATCCACACCCCTGGACCTGATCCTGCACCTGATCCTGGAAACAGTTTGTCTCCTGGAGCACCACCAGCGCTCATGAACGCACCTATCGCTCCTAGAAACCCTTCGTGTCTCATGAAGAGGGCTTGCATTTCTCCCTTGGACCAGAAATCGATTGCAAAAGATATGATGTCCATCGTGAAGGTGTGACTCCGAATGAAATATCCGCCAAAAAAGACGCGTTTCAAACCCTGTTGAATGGCGTTCAAATGAGCGATCTGCCCGATATTGTAAGAAACCATGCGCAACAGAGACAATTCGAGATCCGCGCGACTATAGTCAGCAAGTGTTGATCCTCGTTGCATGACAATTTTACCGAACGAAGATGCGATGGTGTCAGCAGATAAACCAGCAGTTTCGTACGCTCGCCCGCCATATATGTCGCCAACCATCATATCAACTTTCGTGTTATCGCCTTTGCGACTGAGTTCGAGCATTTCATCGAAAGTCTGGCAGCCAGTCAACAACCGACACAGACCAAAAAATGCTCCACCACCAAGTGTTGAACCAGACACGCGAGTCCATTTACCAGGCCCATCCACGCGCACCATAGACACTCCCGAGCCAATGTTGACCAACAAGTACGGGAAAAGCTCTTGCGTAGATGGCGACGCTGACACGTTGGGTGTCGTGTCTGTGCGCAATTTGACGTACTTTCTTCCATTCTTAATCGAGAAGGTGAACGCTTCATCACGCACAGCACGCAGCAAGAAATTCGCACCATCCACGAGGCATCCCATTTCATCCAGTTTGCGAATGCGAAGACCAAGCCTTTCCTTGAACAACTCGGTGAACTTGTGCGCTCCTCCGCCTGTAGCGTTGATGGCAACGTGACGCTTCTGATCCGCACTCTCCCCCTCCAAATGCAACCCTTTGGATTCAATAAACGCAATGCATTCTTCAATCTTTGCAGTTTCGAATCTCACAAAATGCAATCTTCCAACCATGGCCTGCGATTGCTGCGTCGATGACCTTCCAGACGGCGTCTGAGGCGTTGAAGGCGTGCCAGGCTGCGAGTCATTGCCACCACCAGTCTCGTTGATTCCAGCTGCGGCATGTTCTGACGTCGGTGGAGCAGTTGCACGCGTCGAGAAGTACACCATTTTTATCAAGGTTCCACCAATATCTATGGCTAGGTGCGATATTCTCGATTGTTGGTTCGGCAGAACAATTGTCGGCACGTCATCTTTCGACGCGCTGAACTCGTTCGCATTGTTCGCCCTTGACAAACGTCTGGCCTCAATCGCCGCGCCGCGGGCGTCAACTGACCCTTGCGCAGCCACACTGTGCTGAGCACCTCTTGTAGGAGACGAAGACGCCGACGAAGATGGACTACTCACACTACTACCACCACCAACAACAACCATTTCACCTTCTTTATTTTCCACGTTAGCTGTTGTAGTAGTCACGCAGCTGATTTTGTTCATTTTTATACACCACCAACAACCACCCCCGAGAGGTGCTTGGAAGTCTGGAACAGACACAGACTGACCACAAACTAAGACTACTGCTAAGTAGTACTGCCAAGTAGCACCTGTACTCGGTGTACTGTCTGGTCTGTCTCTGCAAACAAGCAAAGCAACGAATATACGAAGTTACGAACAACCAACCAAACAAACAAAGACCTTCCTTCATTCACGAAGTTTGAATCAATTGAATCATTTGAATGACTACTTTACTTACTACTAGTTACTAGAATGAATGTGGAATTGTGGATGTGATGATGATGATTGAATCAGATTGATCATTGATGAACGTGATGTCAGATGTCTCACGCAGTGATGGAATTGATGAATTGATGAATAACCATGAATTGATGATTCATTAGAATTTTCGTCGTGGCAGGCTGAGACGCTGAGTGAGACAGTGAGTTGATTTGAATGA
>Ga0099797_101262_pt1 | contig 13886 bp, 17 predicted proteins | sample Uncmet_Sort48C_1_FD_89871 | JGI IMG/M metagenome (GOLD analysis project Ga0099797, IMG submission 89871) | Marine eukaryotic communities from CALCOFI LINE 67, Pacific Ocean - C012_Sort48C_1 | ecosystem: Environmental > Aquatic > Marine > Oceanic | place: Pacific Ocean: Monterey Bay | collected... | reverse complement strand
TTTCAGGATATTTCTTGGCTGTTCGATAAAAGCGGATTTTTCTAACAAAAGGAGCTCTTTGTGTCGCAACAAATTTTCAATTTGATCACACCTACCAGGTGGTGCACGTGCCTATCGTCGCCAGAATTATTGTTTCCGAAGCTCTAGCAGCTGATGCTTCTTGCGGTCCCACGCGACGAGGCCGGTTCCTATTCATCCACCACTTCAATTTACTCACTCGCCCTGCCCCAAAAACGCCTCGTAGTCGGACAGCGAGGGCACCAGATCCCCGAGCCACTCCGCCAGAGGCGGCGCATCACCATTTAAATTGACGAAGGCGAGGCCGAGCGCGAAGTCCACCCGCACCGGGAACAGGCCGTTTGACTTCTTGTCGAAATCTTTTACGTGGCTGGTGCTGAACTTCGCCCGGATGTTCTCGGGCAGCCTTTTCCCCTCCATATCCGAGTCAAAATCAGGTGTCGCCCGAAGACTACCATCTAAAGCGTACCCCCATCGGTGGTACGGACACAGGATCGTACGCCGGTTCGATTGATTTTCGCTCACCAGCTTCGCGCCGCGGTGCCTGCACACGTTGTGAAAGGCGCGGATAACACCTTTGTCGTTCGCCAGGATGATCGAGGCGCCGGCCACGCTGGCTGGGATCACGTCGCCTGGATTTTTTAAATCACAGGTTTCGGCGACAGCCACCCACGAGCTCTTGAACACGCGGTCGCGCTCCACCTCGAAAAAGCTCTGGTCGTGGTACACCGAGCCTGGCAGCGTGTGCGCGTGGTCCACTTGCTTACGTGTGGCCGCGTACGCGGCGGGATTCGTCCACGGCGACTGTGATAAAAAGTCGAACTCCACCTATCCGGTGCGCCTCGTCGTCGTGGAGGATTCGATGGCATCGGCGACCGCTGTGGACGTGGAAAAGACTCGACTCTGCTTTAATAATCCAGGTCGCACGCTCGCGCGCAGCGGCGCCCTCAGCAGCGAATTGCCGCGCTGGAACATGTGCATGTTCGTAATTTTCTTTGCAATCGTAGCTAAATTTTACACTCCTTGATGTACCTATACAATACTCACACCTATACAACACTAGAACTTACTAGTTGTCACCCATATTTTACTATACACCTATACAAATCTAAAAATGCAAATAACAGTCATGAATCACCTAACAGCGCATACTATCTAGTTTCTGACACAAACTGCTTCAGTTTTTGGTTCCCGGAGATTAATGTGGATAGAAGCGAAGCGAAATCCTCATGAATAAATCCATCTGCGTCTGCGATTCGATGTCGTGTGACTGAAGCACTGCGTCGTGCGCATATGTTGTATGCGTGACATGCATTTACGTGGACCGGTTGATGTGTGTTGTTGTTGAAACTGAAAAAATGTGGTCGTAGACTTCTTGGGCGTGGTCGTAATGTTATCTCATTGGTGCATTTTCGTGGTCGAGGTCATGTTGTTGTTGTCAGATTAGATTAAACTCTCCCAGGTGGTCAGTGAGTTTTAAAAAAGATTACGTATTCCAAAAATACTCGTAAGTCGTAACTACGAGCTTCATCTACTATTGTTAAGCTTAGTTGGTGGCGACGCGCAGCCCGTAGCGTGCACCTTGATTATTAAACATCGCGTACTCGTCGTCTCAGATGAAGTCGCCCTCATACCCGTGCTTAACCGAACCCGCTAGCAAGTATCAAGTCCGCCACACGCCCTTCGCGTCAAACGTGGGCGTACCACTCAGTAATTTGAGCGCGTCGATGGCGACGGCGTCCTCGCGGGTTCCCAGCTCCACGCCGACCAGGTAGACGTCACTGCGCAGCGTAGCCTCGTTGGTGATCAGCTCCTCCTTCACCAGGTTCCTAAACTCGTCCGGATCAGAGGTGCTGATAACGCGCATCCAGCTAGGCACCTTCTCCGCGTCGTCCTCGTCCGCGTAAAAAAGCTGCTGAACTTGCTGCCGCCTTTCTTCCGGCCGCAGGCCGCCCTGCGACCGCAGGTGCTTGTCTAAAAGTGCGACACACGTCGCGTCCTCCACCTCGCTTCAGCCATTCTCGAGCGCCGTGCGCCCCGCCTGCAGCTCCAGCGTCTTCGTGGTCTCCCGGACAATGATTTGCTGGTGGTGTGTAACGACGGCCCCGAAGAAGTATTCCTCGGCGCTCAGCCGAACGACGTTGTAACTTTCCTCCAGCTGCAGCGACACCGTGCCCACACGAAAAACATGGGCGCCCGCGTGGCTCGTGATGTTGACGGCCAAGGGCTTCGCTAACGACTCGGACAAATCCGTGTACCGCTTGTTCTTCCAACACTTGTAGAAGCTGCTCTTGCTGAAATCTTTTGAAAGATCGGTCCATTTTCCACCTATCTTTTGAAGACGCAAAAACTTCCCCTCCTCCCCGCGCGCCGCAGACATCAGACCCTCGAGAACCTTGTTAACCTCCTCGAGGCGAGCTTGCGTCTTCGCGATCTCCACGCGCGCGCGGGCCAGCCGGCCATCCCCATCAGAACTGGCCGTGGAGTCTTCTGGTTCGGATGAAGAGTCGGAGTCCGAGCTGTTGTCGTCCAAATCGATCTTGATGTCGGCGTCGGTGTCGTACTTATTCGCGACCTTCGCCTTCTTCACCGCGCGCTCCTCCCCAGCTCAAACAACAGGCTCAGGCCCCGGAAACAGCGTCTGCAGCACCGCGCACTCCTCTCTTAAAGAACAGAACTCGGTGTACCACGCGTTGTAGGAGGACTTGATAACGGCGCGGCTCTTGTTCTCCACCTCCTCGCCCAGATCAAAAACTAGTTCGGGATCTTCTTTGGCAACAATAGATTTCTTCCCCGTCGCCCCGTCAGTGACTAGGTGCCAACCATATGTATTGGAAGAACTGCTCCAACCATTTTTTTCGTCGAACTCCAGGTTGCGGCGCCATGCCTCTTCGTCCTTCGCCACCCACAAGAGGTAGCCCTCGAAACCTTCAAGAACTTTCAGAGTAAAAACTTCCATCGCCTCCCTCGTCGAAGGGCCCTCCAGCTCCTTTTTCGACACGACGAAGTCCCACGGCTTGAGTCCGCTTTCGCCCGAGTAGTGGATAACCCTAATTTCCCGCTCATGATTTTTGATCAGGTCCAACCGCCTGTTAAAACTGTCGCTCGTCTTCCCTAAAGTCTGCAAGACGCCCTCCTTCGAGCAGCCGAACGGCCTGAGTGCAATGAACATCTGGTGCAGCTGGTAGTTGTAGGAAACGTCGACGTGGCGCCAGCGGTCGGCGAAAAATCTGGAGAGAAAATCTTGTTCAGGTCCAGCACCTCAAACGTGTCCTGGGTGCTTCGGATCCGCGATGTCGTACTCGAGCTGGTCAAACAACTCTCCGTCCGTCGGCAGCAGCATCAGCCCCGCGTTGATCCCCGAGCCCTGGCACCAGTTCCAGCTGGATATCTTGCCGAAGGCGTACGGACTCTTCGTCAAATCCAGCTCGCTCTCCGGCCACCGCACAAAGCTCTCGTTCTCCCGCCGATTCTGCTTGTACGTGTCGTGGCGCGCGCGGCGTCTATGTAATTCACGATAATCTTCTTCGCGCTGGGAGTAGCAGAAGAAAGCTTTTCCGTCAAGGCGTTGACCATGTTGTTCATCATATTGCATCCGCTTCATCGCAGCTGGGGCCTGCAGATCAAACACGTCGCTGATGTCGTGGAACACCATCATGTCGATGTCCAGGCAGCAGACCTTCTCGTACTCCGTTAAATTTAAAACATGCAGCTTGGTGAACACGTGCTCAAACCTTTCCCGATTATCTTTATCAAAAAAATGTCAATCTCACTTTCACAGGTGGTACACGATCCTCAAATCCCACCCCGCCTGCGTCAGGATCTCGCGGGCCTCCGGCTTGAGCCTACCTTTTTCGTTCTCGGGATCTTCCGCGAAGAGGCAGACGAAATCGACATCGTCCCGCTTCGTGTGCTTCTTCAGACTTCTAACGAGCACCGCCGCGCCCAGCACGTAGGAGAGACTCTCGCCCCACAGACAGACCACGAAGGCGTAGCGCGGCTTCTTCGCACCAGGACCGGTTAAAGAAACGACCTCATCCCCGACCGTTTTAAATTCACGCACTTCCAAAGCGCACGGGCGCGAACAGGCCGGGCACCATAGCTCCAGCGAGTGCTTGTCCTTGCCTGCGGGCAGCGCTACGTCAGAAACTTTAGCGTTAGCGTCCAGCTCGAGCACCGGCCCCTCCCTCACACCCAAATAGCCGTCCAACAGCGACCTCGTGGACAGCTGCAGCTTGCGCTGCTCTTGGGGCTGCGCAGGCGCGGGCGCCGCCGACGCATCGGCGGGGCCTTGCTTGCTCTGCGATGCTCCCATCTTGATTGAGTGTTTGAAATTAAACTCTACTGTTGAGTGTTGATTGATTAAGATTATGCTAAATGTGACTTCTCCCTACTGAGACGATATAAATTTGGTGCGATATGAGCCGCTGAAAGGCGAAAAAAGCAAGAGCGAAATAAGAGAACAGAAGAACGCACGAAAAGATAATAAGCACGCAAGAATTTGAATTGTAAAAATTCACACATCGTCGCCCTGTTCATCTGGTAAAGGTAAAATCCTCACACTCTCACGTTGAATTCGACTAGTTGTATTTATATATGTGGTTGGAATTCCTTAGACAGCCCTCACGTCCTCGAAGACCATGTCGTCATCCAGTAACTCCTCCTTCTCCTTGTGCTTGGTACTTCTCTTAATGGCCTCCTGGGCCCAAGCTCATCCCCACGTTCCAAAACTCTCGCATCAGAAGCGCACCCGCTGCATCAGCAGCAGCTTGCCCGAGGCAACGAAGGACTCGAACTGGCGGACGAAGTCAACTACGAATTTTACGAGGGTGGCTTTACTCTGCGACCGCATCGTCAGGTGCCGCTCGTAGTCAACCCGTCTCCTGGACCGGTTCACCAGCTCCCTCAGAAGTGCAACACCTTCACCTTGGACTTGCAACTGGCCGGATCCCACCGCGGCTGCTGAACCCGCCCCCCCGCCGGCGGCGCCGTCGACTTCCATTGCACTGCTTGACGAGGAGCCACCGCCACTTTGGTCAAACAACGCCGCCAGCGAAGCCACCTTGCTGCGCGTGCTCTGCCGCGACGGCGGCTCGAAGACGCTGCTTGATGACGAAGCTGCTTTAGCTGGAGAAAAGACGGTGTCCGTCGGCTGTGTCATCAAATCTGGATGGTCCCAATCCCCGGCGCTGTCCTCAAACACCGAGCGCCCGCCCTTCAAAAACCCCTTGATCGCCGCAACGTCTCCAGCTCAAACACTGCCAGCCGGCAAAGGTTCGGCAGTGTCCCGCGCATCCCGTCCGGCGGTTGCGACGAAGAGGAAGGAGACGTCCCAGCCGGGAATGGCTTTTTTGCGCAGCACGTCCAAGGTTCCACCCTCCCGGTGCATGAAGAGACCTGAGAGTTAAAGATGAATGAAGGATGAAAAACATTTCAAAAAAAAAGTTGTTCAGTGTGGTAAGTGACTGGGTTTAATTATGAGCTATGCCCCATGTGGTAATCCAGCGGCCTGGACTTCTACCAAGACATGTTGGTCGCAGGTTGCGTGCCCAGCAGCGATTTCGGCCCCAGCAAAATGTGCTACAAATCTTCAGGGCCGTTTGGGGCCTAAGCAAAAAAACACGAAAACATCGGAAAAAATAAAGCAAAAATAGATGAATCCTGCACTAAAGTAGAGGAAGACTCACGCGTGTACTTCTTGATCAGCGCCCTATCCACCTCGCTGTGCGTCGCCGCAAACCGAAACGAGACTCGCACCGAGTTCACGCTCACCTCGATCAGACATTTTTCTCCCACCCACTCCTCCTTCTTCGGTTTCTTATTTGCATCCTTCGGGTTCATCGCAGCTTCGAGGTCGAGGTCATCATCTTCCTCGTCACCTCAATCCTCTTTCTCTTTCTCCTTCTTAACGCCTCCTACAACGTCCTGCGACTCCTCCTCCTGCATCTGCGAGTCCTTCTCTTTGTCGCCCTTGTCGCCCTGCTCACTTTTTCCGCCGACCTTCTTCTTCTTCTTTTTCTTGTCGTCGATTCAATAATTCTTGCGCGCGGATCAGACCACCAGCTTCTTGCACCGTCAAAGCTCCCCCATCTCCTGCACCTCCACTTCGGGCCGGTTCTGCCTGGCGACCTGCGCGCTGGGGACGTCGAAGATGCACAGCGCCGCTTCAAGCGTCTCCTGCACCGCGCGCAGGTACTCCGCCCGCCCCGACTTGCCGGCGGCCATGGCTTTAGCTTGATTATGCTCACTGTAAATGTAAAACTACTTTCTATACAAAACTCTACTATCTCTATTCGATGTTGAGTAACAACAAGTAGACGAGTCATTGATCAAGAGCAAGCCCTGACAAACGTCGTATCTCTTCCCTGGCGCGACGGCACGAACAGTAAACAAGACAGCGTTAAAGCTAAAAGTGTAGCAGTTGTCCTTGTCGTCGTGTCTGTGCATTTTTTAGATTTCAAAAGTTCCGAAGGTGAAGGAGCGACGCTTGTGGTCGCTGCGTACTTCTATTTCATTTATTAAATTCAATCCACGTAAGCTAATACGTCCTTTAAGTTTCCGAAAAAACCAAAACGCCGATGAGGTACATAAATTTCATACTTCACTTCTATTATGACCTTAATTAGATTTTCTGCCACCAATGGCAAATTAAAATAACGATTAGTGTTTGACCTTACCTTACTGGTGCTCAAGGCATTAAAATTTCAAAACGGGCCCAAAGGCTCCGACGATATTAGCTTGGATTAAGTAGTTCTCAATACGTTGTTCCAAACTCTACGTTAGAGTTAGTAGATCCGAAGGTGGTCGTGTGCCATGCGTCAGACTCAGGCCTGCAGGCGCCGTGCGGCACCAATGCTTGCGTTAGGCGCATCAGTTGAAGAGCAGTATCCGTTGATCAGGTCTAGAGCAGGATCCGCCGGTCGCTCTGATCAAGCGCAGTATCCTCCGATCAGCTCCTCCACGCGGGTGCAGTCGTTGTGGTCGGTCAGATCCAGCGCCTCCAGCGCCTGCTCCACCGCGTACCCGCTCCCGTAAGCCGCCGCCGCGCACAGCGACCCAACAATGAGCACTTCTAAGCCGGAGGCGTACCAAGACCTGGTCGTGTACGGACTCTTTGCGGCGCCAAGCGCGAAGAGGGCGACGGCCGTCAGAGCCACGGAAGAGCCGAACAAAGTCATCTCGTCGTCCGAAAAGGGCAGCACGACGAGAAAGCCGAGCAACGGCACTCACCCGCACACCATGAATCAGGCGAAGCAGTACAGACCGGAGATCCAGTGGTCGCGGAGTTTGAAGATCCTGCGCGCTTCGGCCTCGTCCTCCTCTTCTGGCGCCTCCATCCCCAGCTCATCTTGCATCATCTTATCTAAGAAAAAATTTTTGTACCTCGCCATCATCTCAACCAAAGCCCTTCAATCTTCTTCAGACATGTTGTCCGTCGTACCGTACTTCTGAAGATACAACTCGACCATCTCCTCAATTTCCCCTTCTCTGTAATTCTCCAATTCCCAGGCCTCGCGCAGCCTCTCCTTCTTCGCCACCTCCGCCTCTCACTTCGACGACAACGCATCGCCAACACCCATCGAAAGTGCATCTCAAATCAACGAGGAAAACCCCATGATCAGCACGACTGGCAGAGTCAGGCCGCCGCCGCCCGCACCCGCCACAACTGCGAAGGTTGTGATGATGCCGTCAAGACCTCCAAAGACAATCGCCTTCATCCGGTCGCCGCCCTTGCGGTGCATCTCTTGATTCCGCACTCACACCTCGCCGCCCGTCGCGATGCTTAATTGATTAGGATCAACGGCTGCAGCGTCAGCATCCGAATTGGAAGGACTCCTGGTCGAGCTCGCAGAGTGCGCCGCCCGGGACGCCGCGGCGTCGCCCGCTAAGTACGCGCTACGTGCACCAGGCAAGTTGCGAGTGAGCGTAATGCCGCCGAAGCCTCCGCGGCGCAGGCCTAGGCCGGCGGCACTTGTACCAGACCTTGTACCAGCAGCTGGACCAGTGCCTTCGGGCCGCAGCGGCTCCCGCGTGGGTGACACGATGGGCACAGGGGACATTTCACTTGTTGCTCCTACGCCTACCACGGTGGGTGCCCTTTTCTTCAGCTCCAGCGCATTCGCACCTCCTAAGAGTAGCGCACCAAGCGCGAGCAAGGCCGCCATCTTGTTTCAAGTTCTGTTCAAGTAGTTGTTACTGTACAAGATCAACTAAGATTCCATCGGTCTTGACCGATAGTACAGTTTTATTTTTTTCACGAATGTCTCCTCTAGTTCTTGGTTCTGGCTTCAGTCTGTCCGAGGACGACTACCTTCTGATGAACCTTTGTTTCAAGTGGTGGGTGTATGTCTCAAAATTTCCTGTCGCCAAAGCAACTCTTGTCTAACTAAATAGTTCTATCGCCTACTGCCTAAATTTAGTTTTTTGCATGATGAGACACCACGGACAACTCTAAGAATTCAACTGAAGTACAAACTTGGAGCAGAAAAGAGGAGAAGAGCAGGAGCACGGAAGTCAAGCGAGAACATAAACAAGCCATGTCACTGCATCAGTCGTTCATTCGCGATGGCACTCCACCAAAAGCTGACTCAACAAAATACGCCCACCCAAAAACTTGAACATAGATTAGCTTAGAACCGCTGCTTCTTAGAACAGTCAATGTCAAGGCGGAAATTAGAACAACGCCACCGCCGGGTTCGGGTCTTCGCGAGTGACCAGCACCAGGATCGTCAAACCTGTCAGCACCATCAGCGCCGCCAGCAGAAAGACGTGCCTGCCCGCTCTTCCTCTTACTTCAGCGAATAGGAAGACGCTCCAGAACACATAAACTGCAGGCCACGCGTGGAACATGACTGTTGCCAGTCCAAACCCCAAGTACGACACGCTCAGCATGGTGAACAGGCACGCGGCGGTCCAGACCTGCGATCAAAAAAGTAACGGATACATGTAGGAAAAGTAACGGTTACATCTAGGAAAAGTAACGGTTACATTTAATCGAACCGTCAAAAAAGTAACGGTTACGCGCAAAAAAGTAACGGTTACTTTTTTGAAAAATTTCTACGCAACTAAATTAATTTTTTTCCGGTCGCGCAAATAAAAGTAACGGTTACGTGAAAAATCAATTAAAAGTAACGGTTACGCGAAAATTGTGAATAAAAGTAACGGTTACTAACCATCCCGGCCGTAATAGCGCAGAGTCACTCGATAACCGAAGGGTGCTTCATCCACAACTCCTCGAAGGCGAACTCCTTGATCGTCCGCTTCTCATCTATCTTGTCCCGCGCGCCCGTGTAAACCAGTTTAGCCGACGTCATAACCAGCCCCGCGAGCAGGATGCCCACCCCAAAACTGGGTAGGAAGCAGAAGACGTGGTCTCACACTGTTTCGGTGATCTGCGCGTGGTTGGACCGCTCGGCGTCGTGAAAACCAGTTCAAGACGATCCCGAAGCTTCCTCCACAAACGACGTCACAATGCTCTGCGTGAACGGCGAGTCCGGGCTGTTCAGGCGGCTGTGGAACTCGCGCATGCGCTCTCAGCGGTTCATCGCCTTTCACAGAAAACTCCCAACCTCACCGACGAGGGTTTTCGGAATGGGACTCTCACCGGGTGCGACTGGCTTGATTCCGACCGGAGTCATGTTGTCGCCTCAAACATCTACTGCGAAGTTGTACGAATAATAACCGTCCGTCAATCAGTCGAGAGACGGCCCAAATCCGCTCGTCAGCAGCGCCAGCGGCACTCACTTCGACAATTCGTACGGTACGAAGAATCATCAGCCGCAGGCGCCGGCGGCGCTGGCGAGTCAGATGCCCGCAAGTTTACTCACCAAATTCGCCCTGTCCCACTCAGGTAGCTCAAACGTCGCAAACAACATCGACTTCTCCTCGCTGTGCTGCAGGTACCTTCATAATTCTCTGACCCAGCATACGCCGATCAGGCCGGTCAGAAGAAGAGTTAACCCCGCGCTCGCCATATCACTCGACCATATCAGGTTGTCGAAGAAGATGTGGCCGCTTCAGAAGGATGCGAGAACGGCTGTCGCCGCCACGAACGAAGAGGAAACTCAGGCCCCGACGAATTGCGCACTCACAAAAGACAAAGCCACCCAAGCTGCACACAAAGCTCCAGCCACCAGCCCAAACGCGTTGCAAAACACCTGCTGCTTCGCCTCTCATACGAACTCCCGTTTCTCGTCATGACTCCTATCTCTATCAGCGGAGGTGCGCTCGTTCAGCAGCCGCGCCTTGTCTATCAAGTCGCCGTTGGAGTACCCGCGCGACCTAAACGCCTCACTCGACCTGAAATCTTCCTCAAAGTTGATCGTGTCGTAGAGGAAGACGTAGCAGCAGACGCAGAAGGCTCAAATCCCAGCGTAAAAGTAAATGCTGATCAGCCACGGCTCGAAGAACAGGAATCAGTGCGCTGCTGGGCCCTTCTTTCTTCAGGGTCAATCGTCTAGAGTCAAACCTTTAACGTATAAATATGAGGTTCCGTGGAAAAACATGCCTCAGAGTCAGAGGAAGCGGCCGAACTCCCGCCCGTGCCTTAACGCATATTCTTTAACAGTAGCACTTCACCACGCCTGCGTCTGCAGCAGCGCATCACCCGCACTCGATCCGGTCTTGCTCTCTGTGTTCTTGACAATCTTGTCGTCGACGTACTGCGCTTTCGATCAAGCGTCCATCTCCCTCTGCTCTTCCTTCACCTCGTCAGCAGCCGGATCGTACTTAATGCCCTTCGCGCTGCCCAGCAGGTCTGCGAGATGTGCGACGTCGTCCTCCCGCGTCACCGCGCTTTGCGTCTTCTGCGTATGCAACGCGCACACGCCGGCGCCGCCGAGCAGCAGCAGCAGCGGCCGCCGGAGAGTCATGACTTTTGCGTGCTTTTGTTTCTGTTATGATATTGTTAGCGTATGGGACTCACTACGAATAATAATATAGTTGAAGTGTCAGTTACGGTTGATCACTTACTCATTTTTTAACTGACGAAGATCTTTTCCCAAACTGTCGATCGGCACAAAGCGGAAGTGTACAGCAGCTGCAACCAAGCAAATCATCTACGGAAAATATTCATCAGTGAGTCGAGCCGTCGACGGCTGCTGTAAGGAAAATCGATGTTTAGTATACAAGCAGATGATCATGATGTTGATGATGAGTTCTAAATCTAAAGTCCACGTCAGGTCAAGGTCAAAAATGTACTTCTAAGTGTGGTGTAGCACGCTTCCCGCGGTGGGCGAACAGGTTAGGCGCTTTTGCCGCTGAATTTCGCAGGCAAGGTCCATCCCCGCGAACGCCCAGTGCGGTCAACGTTTCTAGTCTACTGGTGTATGGTGTATGCTGATGTATGTTGCAAGCTAAAAAAAGCAAAGTAAAACGAATTAAGAGCGCGCGCCAGTGCGATGTAATTGTGCTAAACTATGTTATAGCTAAACAAACGGCGCGACGCTCAAAACCGAATTAATCGGTGTATCAAGTGTTTTGTTCGTTGCCTTCAAATTTCCATCGACAACTTCCTTCCTAAATTTCCTAATCTCAAAAAATAAAACAGAACGAAACCGTGAGACTCGTCCTGGTATACTACGTTACTTAGATTTTTTTTTACACATCTACGCATTCGCATATCGCTTACTCCCCCGTCACAACACCTCGCTTCAAATTTTCCGGCTCGTCCCAAAAAGCAGGACGGGCGAAGATGCGCTCGACGAGCGGCCGGAAGAACTCCGCATCGAGCGACTTGTACTCCGGGTCAAATCACGGTCAGTCCCACTTCTCGCAAAACCTTCAGCATAATTCCCAGCCGCCCTCCGGCTCGCCGCCCGCGATCTTGTTGCCCTCCAGCCCGGACCCACTCCCGCCGCCGCCGTGCAGGAGGTCCCTCCTGTTGATCGCATCAGCTTCCATCCCCGGCACCTTGTCGAAGTAGTAGTGGCCTTGGAACACCTCGTGGTTGGCCAGGCACCAATGAGCTTTCCTGCTGATGTACGGCCGCAGCAACGAAGCTCAAACGTCACCGTGATTAACGGGACAAAGCAGCTCCCCGATGTCGTGCAGCAGCGCGCAGACGACGAGCTCGGCGTCCGAGTCGGGCATCGAGTCTCTAGCTTTCTCCAAATCTTTGAGCTCTAAAGCCAGGTCCGCGCCACCAAGATCTAGAAATCACCGAGTAGCGGACTGCACGCAGTGCTCGTGCAGATCGACCGGAAACCCAAGCTTCCACTGATCCCCCTTCAGCCCGTACAGCAGCCAGTACGCCCGCATCGTCAAATGTCACGGATCCGTCGCCCTTTTATACAGCTCACCCGCCAGCTCGTGCTCTCACTTCGACATCTTCCACAGCGCGTTACTGCTGTCGTGCATTCACAGAGTTTCCCCGTGCTCCTTCAAGGTCTCCGCCGAAAGCGTTCACCTGACTTCAGCTTTTGCTTTGTCACTTGTCCAAGCAGATGTATCTCCGGTCCAAGCGGGCATGTCGATGGCCATTTTCCCAATGTTTCACTTCTCGTGCTCCTTCAAAACCGCATCCACCGTCGCCGGGTCAATTCACCTGGGCCCTTCAGCAGCAGCAGGCGCCCCCGTCGCCATGCGGTGCTTCGCATTAAAATAACCATATTGAATTCCATCGAGATCCACGTAGCAGCCCTGCAGGTGCCTGTTCCCCGTCGGCGTGAACTCCGTCCGCCCGTGGAGCATGCGCAGGTTGTTGAAGACCCAGAGGTCGCCTTTGCCCAGACGAAAATCCACGCGTCTTTCAGTCTCGTTCAGCATCTCGGCGAAGACCCGCCGGGCCTTGTAGAACGTGTCCAGCTCTCACGCGTCTTCCAGCAAAGGCGCATAACCGCCGCTTTTGGACGAGTAGTATATCTGCTGCAAATTCCCTTGCTCGTCCAACTTGATGTGGGGGGCCACTGCATAATTGGCGGATCATTGGGCGCCGCCATCATTTTCCCACCGCACGCCCACGCTCGACAACACCCGGAAGTACTCCGGGTGCTTCTCCTTCAGCTCCTCTCAAACTGCGAAGCCGTCAACTGCCGTGGACTCGCCGCCCTCGCTCTCGTTTCACAACGTGTGCAGCAGCTGGAACATAGGCGAAGGATCCCTATAGGGATTATCGACATGAGGAGGCAAAGCTCAATTGGTGTACGCGATGTCGCTGCGCCCTGAATCCGGTTTATCTTCAACATTAAAAAAATCTCCCCAATTTGTTGGTCGAACTCTCATACCAACCATAGCTTGTCCCATCCTGGTTACCGCTCCACTCTCACTCGGCACGTCCTGCAGCACGAAGTGGCCGTCCCTTAAAAGTGTTTCTAAGACTTCATGTAATACTGCGGGATCGGTTTGGTCGTAGGTGAAGCGCTCGGAGCGCGTCTCCCCATTGTTCGCCGGCGGAAACAGGTCGTCGAACGCAAACCTCGCCGGCGCCGGCGTCCGCCCGAACACCACGTTTGGCTTCGGGAGGCACAGGTCCGGCACCTGCACGCCCTGACCTCTAAAAGATTCAATTTCCTTCTGCAAGCTCGGCACGTGCAACAAAGACTCGTGCCCATCCGAAAATCAAACCGCCAGCCACTCCACGCCGCCGTGGTCGAGGATGGAGGCCTGTGAGTGTAAAAAAAACTTTGATGTGATATAAGCGGGATCCTGTCCCTACGGTTCGTATTGTCTCACCAGGTTTATCGACGTCTTTTACGCCTAACCAAGGATTGTCTGATTTTCGGCTGTATGATAGCAGAGGATACGCATCCCGCCCAAGTGGGTCTAGTCGTAGCTCAGGTGCTCTCTGAAAGCATTGGTCATACGACGCTGAACTCTGCTATTAGCTTCCGTACCAACGCCAATTATACGTAGCACTAACTATGACCGCT